>OLFU01000853.1_pt1 | contig 33609 bp, 40 predicted proteins | sample 1605161 | NCBI WGS metagenome assembly OLFU01 (sample SAMEA3888914, study PRJEB22519) | human gut metagenome | biome: human gut; feature: human-associated habitat; material: faeces | place: Denmark | collected 2011
CTGCTCCCTAGTTAATAATCCTTTAAACACTCATAGGGTTTTCAACCCTACAATTATTGAAGCCAACTTTTAGTCGACCCTATCTAATTGCGGATTACCAAAATAAAAGCTACAGATACAATCTATAGCTAGTCTTAATTATTTTGATAATACTTTTTAATTGCTTCAAAAGTCTCTTGTGAAATCACATGTTCAATACGGCAAGCATCTTCTGTCGCTATATTTTTAGGTACTCCAATATTTTGTAGCATTTCTGAAAAGAAAGTATGACGCGCATATGTTTCTTCTGCGATTCTCTTTCCTTCTTCACTCAAAGTTAAAAATTTACTAACATCTAAAACAATTAATCCTTGTTCAGACAATAATTTTACGGCATGTGAGACGCTAGGCTTAGAAAAACCCAAATAACTTGCGACATCAACGCTACGAACATGATCTAAACATTTTGATAAAACTAAAATGGCTTCTAAATAATCTTCCATCGATTCGCCTAACTGCATATTCATTACTCCTCTAACTCTTTTCTTTAATTTTAAGCTAGTCCTCTTTTAAAGTCAATTGTCATGACATATAATAGTTGTATGAACGATACAAAACTAACGATCGCAAATGCACTATTAATTCTATTAAAGACACAACCATTAAACAAGATTACAGTCACACAGATCACAAAAGAAGCGAATCTGACAAGACAAACATTTTATCGTAATTTTGAAGATAAAGAAGATCTAGTGAATTGGTATTTTGAAAAGCTATGCCTAGAATCTTTTAAAGAAATGGCTGATCAAACCACTTTAAAAAAAGCTTTAATTAAGAAATTCACTTTTATTCAAAGCCAAAACACATTCTTTAAAGAAGCCTTTAAAGAAGATGACTACAATTCTTTGACAAACTATGACTATCGCTGTATCTATGATTTCTACAAAAAGAAAATTGAAACAAAGACAACAATTGATTCACAACTAGATTTCTTGCTTCAAATGTATTGTCATGGATCTATTGAAATGACTAAATCATGGGTAGAAAAAAATATGTATTTAGATATTGAAACACTTGTCAATATGTTGATTGAATCCATGCCAGAAAGATTGAAACAATATGTCAATCTTTAACTACAATACCTAATAGTTTCACAAATTCAAGTGCTTGAGATGAATTAACGACAACACCTGTTAATTTATCACTAGATACCGCAACATTTTCAATTTCACAGCTTGAGAAATCAAGCTCTTTTAATTTTGTGTTAAACCATTCCGTTGAATTTAATATACATTTATCAAATGAAGTCTTTTTAAAATCACATTGAACAAATCCTGAACCTGTCAAATCATTGATGTCAAACATACAATCTTTAAATGTACTGCCACCAAAGTCACAATAATGACCTTTGCATAATTGAAATAATATATCTTGCATTAAGCTTTGTGAAAATTCCATTCCACTGGTTCGACAAGAAATGAAATGAACTCGGCTTAAACTACATTGATTAAAGTGTACATTTACAAATTCACAATGATTAAAAATAATATCCATGCACTCGCAAAAACTAAAGCTACAATCTTTAAATTGACACTTACTAAATTTACACCCATCTATCGCGATATTATCTAAGTTTTGTTCAATACAAACATTCTCAAATATATAATCACTCACATACGATTCATATGTCCATTCATCCATCGGTTCAAGACTCGTATTGATTTTTAGCTTTTTCATAATTTCTTAATTTTCAACAATATTTCTTGATTAAACAAGATATCTTTTAATAATTGTAAATCTTCATAACTCACAAAATCATACTCTGCACGATTTAAAATAACATAAATTTGTTGAAGCGCATTTTTAAGTTCGATCCATCCTTCTGGTGTACCAAACGCTTCATCAAACAACTTATGAATGTTATCCTCATTCATCAAAGGATACAAATAGGAATAAATGGTTGTAGTTGAAGGATTATTAAATCCATCAAAAAAATTTTTAAATACTGGATAGATATATTTTCGCAACATATTTAAAGTGGCTTTCGCATAGAACAAAGCACTTGCACTAAAATCCGCATCCTTTACATCTTCATAATAGACTTCCAAATCACTACCCGCTTCAATTTGATCTAAGACACTTCCTGGAAAATCTGCAAAATCTTCTTCATTTATATTTAATGCTTCATAAAAGTCCGTTTCTTCTTCAGGCTCTTCGTTTTGTTTCATATTATTCATCATATTTTGAGCCATGTCATTTAACTTATTCTTCTCTTCATCACTCATATTGTCCATCATTCTTGAAATGGCTGAAAAATCAATATCACTAAATTTCATGTTTATTACCTCATTTCTAACAAGTATTATACACAAAACATAAGTGGATTAACATAAACAAATATATTAGAATATATACATGAAATTATTAAATATACAAAAAGAAATCCCCGATATTCTTTTGGATATTCGCTATTGCACAACTTACAATTTCATTGGTGAAATCATTGATGGCTATATAGATCCGGTAGCGTTAGGAACAAAAGAATTGGTGAAGCAATTAAAAGTAATCAATTCAAAGGCAAGACAAATGGGATATCGATTAAAGATATGGGATGCATATCGTCCGCAAAGTGCCCTTGATCATTTCATGACTTGGAAAGATACTGAGGATGATAAAATGAAATCCATTTTCTATCCAAAATATTCCAAAAGCTATCTTTTCGAGAATAACTTTATCATCGAAAAATCAGCACACACCAGGGGTAGTACTGTCGATTTAACCTTAGTTGATGAAAAAACAGGAAAAGAATTAGATATGGGATCTTACTTTGATTATTTTGGCGATATTTCGAGTCCATTATACACAAAAGGATTAACGAATCATCAAATAAACAATCGCAAGACACTTAGAAATTTAATGTTAGATAATGGATTTATCCCTTTAGAATCTGAGTGGTGGCACTACACTTTAAAAAATGAACCCTATCCAGATACTTATTTTAATATGGAGGTAAAATCGGATGGAAACTAAACTATGGTCCGCTTTAATTGGACTTTCAAAAACCGTGGATTCAAATCCAAAAACAGAAAATACAGACAAAATTATTTTAGATTGTCTTCAACATCTAAGAAATCATACAGTTACACAAGATTTAATTGACTTAGTACACAATGAAAAAGACAAGATCTCGCCAAGTTGTAAAACGTGCACACATCCTTGTGGCAACACGAGTGATTATGACATGGCTTTGATCAACGATAAGAAATAAGAATTGATGTATCAAATCCTGAATTTAAGGGATATTCATTATATCTATCGTGGTCTATGTTACTTAGGCTTTGACATTGATGATTCTTATATTGATGAATTAATAAAAGAATGTAAAGACAAATAGGAGGTCAACATGGAAAAAGATTGGAAATTATTTAGAAAGAAACTAGGTGGCTGGCAAGAATCCTATATGGATAGATTAATTGAAGAATATAAGGATATACTAAATTCAGATGCATTATCTTCTGATAAATACTGGGCTCTACGAAAGAAAATTTATGAGGATTATAAAAGTCCTGGTGTTTTGGCAAGAGATGTTTCTCGTTCAAATATGCTTTGGATCTTGTTAGGATTATTGCGCGATGAAGCAATCACTATGGATGATCTAGATGAGTTTAGTGATGAGCTAAAGGAAGATATTGAACAATTTATAAAGTAAAAAAGCCGAGAAATCGGCTTTTCTTATTAGTCTTCTTTTTTACCAGCTAATTCTTTTAATGCTTTTAAAGAATCAACTTTCTTTGAATATAAAGTCAATGGAGCAGAACTAGTATCACCAATCGCAGTTAAATCATAACCTTGTGCTTTACATTCATTTTCTAAATATGCTTTGTGTTGGAATGAGTTCAAATCAATTTCACCATTATTTAAAGCTTCATTTGGTAAATTATACGCATCAAATACAACTACATCTAAATAGATACCAGAATTTTCATCGTCCAAGACTTTTTGGACTGCTCTAAATGTATCGGCAGAACCACATGTACCAATCTTAATCACTTTCTTTCCATCTGAACTTGATTGATATCCTTCAATATCACTCACAAAGTTTTTATCCACTGTATAATCTTCATCATATTCAAATGCAGGAACCGTAGCGCCACTATTCTTTTCTAAAATATATTCAGCCACCAATTGACTTTGGTATGCCTTTACTACTTTTTGATAATCTTCATTATCTTTATCAGTCGTACGTGCAACGATCACATTAATAAATGGATTGTCACTTCCTACTTCTTGTACTTCTGTAATCAAGCCATCCTTTTTAGGTTTTAATCCAGCTGGAATCGCATATGTTCCATTGATTGTGGCTGCTCCAAAATCATCCAAAGTCGAAACTAATGTATTGGCTTGTGTAGGAACAATTTCAATATTGTATTTATACTTCGTAACATCCTTCAATTCTGGCGTCCATCCAGCCTTGTCGTCCACTTCAATCAACCCTGCCTTTTCTAGAAGCAATAGCCCTCTTCCACCATTTGTGGCATCACTAGGAATACCAATTTTTACAGGTTCACTTGATGATTGAGATGAACATCCTGTAAGTAATGTTGTAGCTACTAAGCCGGCTGTTAAAAATGTCTTAAATAATTTATTTGTCTTCATAATCTTTTTCTCCTTTTTTATTTATGAAATAATTCTTTGTTTGTGGTTGCACTAGATAATGTATTTCCCAACAATTGAATCAACGAAACAATAATCAGTAGTAAGATAACACATAAATTCACAACATCTTGATAATGTAAGTTTTGTCCATAATTGATTGCGAACGAACCAATTCCACCAGCTCCAACTGCACCTGCACTCGTTGTAAGTCCAATCAAGGAAATAGCTGTAATGGTTGTTACACGAATCAAATCCGGTAACGCCTCATGTAGATAAACACGAAAGATAATTCCAAGTGTTGAACTTCCCATGCTTCTTGCAGCTTCAATTTTCCCAGGATTTACATCTGCTAATGCCGTTTCGACTTGTCTTGTATAGAATGGAACCGCTCCAAATACTAATGGAACGATTGCTCCTTTAACGCCAATGGAAGTTCCTGCAATACTTCGTGTAAATGGAATCAAGAAAATCAATAAAATGATAAATGGTACGGCTCTAAATACGTTCGTAATGACTTCTAAAATAAAGTGAATCATTCGATTTGGTTTGATACCATCTGTCTTTGTTACAATCAACGAAATGCCAAAAATGCCTCCTATCAATAATGTGATAAGTCCTGCGATGAAAAACATTTGATAAGTTGCGTTTAGTGCTGTTAAAAATATATCCCAGTAATTGGCAACGTTTGGAAAGAAATCCGCTATAAATTTAGGCATGATGAATCACCTCCACTTTTACATTTGATGCATGCAAATAATTGATCGCATCTTGTATATCTTCTTTGTTTCCTTCAATAGAAGCTATGATACCTCCCAAGGCATCCGCATTGACAACATCCACATTAGCTAACATGATATTTACATCCACATTGTATTCACGAGATATTTTTGAAATGGTTGCACTACCAACACTATCTCTAGTGAATGTAAGTTTAACTAATTTACTATCTCTTGGAATAATTGTCTTGTTCTCAATCAACTTTGTTATATTTGATAACGAAGATGAAGAATTAATAAATTTCTTTGTGATTTCTTCTTTTGGGTTGGCAAAGATATCATATACATCTCCTTCTTCAACAACCTTACCATTTTCCATAACTGCCACACGATTTGCGATAGATTTAATCACACTCATTTCATGTGTAATCAAGATAATTGTTATTCCTAATCTTTTATTTAAATCCTTCAATAATTTTAAAATCGATTCTGTCGCATCTGGATCTAGAGCAGAAGTTGCTTCATCACTAAGTAACACCTTTGGATTGTTGGACAAGGCTCTTGCGATGGCTACACGCTGTTTTTGTCCACCCGATAATTGTGATGGATAAACATATTTTTTATCTGCCAAATCTACAAGATCTAATAATTCATCGACACGAGTTTCAATTTCTTTTTTTGATAAACCTGTATATTTTAATGGGTAGGCCACATTATCAAATACTGTACTTCGATCTAATAAGTTAAAATGTTGAAAAATCATTCCGATTGATCGTCTTAACTCTCTTAATTTCTTTTGACTGATATCTAAACTTCCTTGTTTTGCGTTTACCTTTCCAAACCCTTCAATTTCAATCGTTCCAGAATCCGGAATTTCTAAAAAATTCAAACATCGCACCAAAGTACTTTTACCCGCACCAGAATATCCAATCACTCCATAGATTTGTCCACTTTCAATATGCAATGAAACATCATCTACGGCATGTACATCTGCATTCTTTAAATGATAGGTTTTATCTAAATGTTCTACATTAATCATTTATAACACTCCAATCTAACAAGAAAAGACTTTTTCTGCGAAAAAGTCACACGTCTAAATGACGTGCCCGGTTCGTTTCCAGTCGTCCGGTAACATTTCAATATCCACTCCATCTTTCTGAATCATTCGGTATCCTGATCCATTCAGTCTTTATCGATGGAGTTTTTATTGTATGCTTTTATGTAAAATACTTCAGAATTTCATCCATGATCTATGTACCTATCATCCAGTAAGATATCATAAACTTCTGGTTCTGATTATTTATCTTATTTAATCCACAAATCCCATGCCTCTTCGATTGATCACATAGGCTGCACAATAATGTACACTCAGTCCTTTGATCTTTGTATACTTTTCTTTTCCAATCTTACTCGTATTTCTTGGATCTACTTTAATTACAACCACTTCATTCATCAAACATTTTCTTTCTAGTTTTTCTAATATCTTTTTATACGCAAAACTCGATAATGTTTTATTTTCCTTCTTTGGTCGATAGAGCATCCTAGTTTTCAACTGCTTGAAATTCAAGTCTTCAACTACAAGACTCTTCTTCTTGGATTTACATTGTTCCATGATTTCAATGGCCAGCTGATACAGTTCTTCATTTCGTTTATTCTTTGTATTCTCTTTATGGATTGGATATTTCTTGATCAATACGATATTTCCATCCTTATTGGTTTCACATAGTGCTATATGATCCAAATTGATATCGATTCCTATTGCTCCATACAATGTATTAGTCTTTGGAAGATTCATATGTTTTTCAAATATAGCTTTCACAATAAAGTATTCACCATAATCCATCAACTCATAGGCTACAGCCTTATCAGGTGAGTTGTGCTTTTCATTGACTCTTGCATACAATTCATCCTTGTACTTATGAAACTGAACCTTAAACACAATGTCTTTCTGAGTACTTCGATATGTCAACATATCAGTATCCACATTTAATTTGAAAAGGTTGTTTGAATACTTGCCCTGTCTTCTACCAGTAATAAGTAATCTTCTTGATCTTTTAAAACGATAGGTTTCTAAATCACCATTTTTAAGATTCTTTTTACCACCAAAACATACAGAAGGCATCTTTCTTTTAAGCTTGAACTCATTCCGATTTCTTCTGAATTTTAGATTGTGAATGATGCTCTTCAATCTTTTGATTTTTGGATCCAATACCTGCACCTCATACAAGTAATCTTCTTCTGTATATTTCTTTTTCTTAGATTGATTAATCAATTTCTCTTTTTCCTTTAAAGCTTTTTTCAATTGTTTCTCGTTCTTTTTGATTTTCTTGTTTATCTTTTTGATACGAGTCTTGATCAAATCACATTCTTCCTTTTCTCTACATTTAAGACTTTTCACCAAAGCCTTTGCCTCATTAATGGCAGACAAAGGAAAATAATCATTTGTACCATAGAATGACTTGATCATCCTTTGATCAGTTTCTGAATAGGTAGCATCCTTATAGGCACGATTAAAACAGATCTTGAAGGCCTTATGAAGCATGCAGTTATACAGTTCAAGATCCTTTTTAATGATGGATTCTGCATCTGGTTCCAGATCTTTATAGTAGATTCTTTGTGACATTGAAAACACCTTCATAAGACAAATCCTCCTGTTCTATCTGACTCTATTATACTATATTTAATACAGGCTTAATAGATAGATTTGAGACTTTCTAATTTATTTTATTTATATCATTATATCACCAATGCGAATATGTGATATTTATTGATATTCTCACATGTTCACATTAAATTCACATTGACACTGCATTTTTATTCAATTTAGAATAATTTCATTCTATACTTCAATTATGGATACTATCCTAATTGAAACTCTATCACTTTTAGATTGTGATGTTTTGTTGTTTTTTTACATGCAAGATTTTCCTGTCCCGAAACCAAAATCTTAATATACAAAAAAAGCCGAGGAATTTCCCCGGCCTTTGCGCATTCAAATACGCGACAAACGAATTGAAAACCGGGTCACATTTTTTAACATATACATTTGCATCATTGACATCATCATTGTTTTCATATTCGTTTCCTCCTTGCATGTCTGTATTCTACAAGAAGGTTTAGCTATTGTCTAATTGTTAAATTTTTGAAGCAGTAATAAATTTTATTTATTACTAAAATAATCTTTCATTGTTTGAATATACGTATTCCCAATCTCACTTAAAACCGTATATTTTCGAGTGATATATCCTATTTCCATCATGGAATTTGGATTTTCTACATTAGCCTGGTACGGAACAACTACATAGTCATCCCCATTCAAATCTTTACTAATGATCCCAGAACATAAAGTATATCCATTCAGTCCTCTCATTAAATTCAGCATCGTTGCACGATCATTCACTTGAATCTTTCTTGGGAATTCATTTTCAACCAATATCTCCTCTGCCGTATACATCGAAGGATTATCCCCTTGATCAAATGTCATATTAGGATATGGTAATAATTCTTCATACGTAATTGATTTTTTCTTAGCAAGAGGATGTCCCTTATACAAATACACAAAAGCATCGCAATCGGCTAATTTGTGAAATTCTAAATTCCATTCATCAAATTGTTTCATCATAAAATGACGATTGTAGTTCGATAAATATAAGATTCCTATCTCCCTTAAAGAATTACCCACATCTTCAATGACATGCATTGTCTTTGTTTCACTGATTGCAAAATCATATTTAGAAGTCCCATACTTTTTCACTGTATCCACAAATGCTTTGGTCGCAAACGAATAATGTTGACAAGATACGCGAAACTTAATTCTTCTTAAACTCACATCTTCATATCGATTCTTCAATAATTCATATTGTTGATAAAGTTGTCTTGCGTACGTTAAAAACTCTTGTCCTTGTTGCGTCACAGTGACTCCATGACTTGTACGATTAAAGATTTGAATATTTAGTTCTTTTTCAAGCGATTGAATGGCAGACGTTAAAGTTGGTTGTGACACAAAAAGTTTTTCAGCCGCCTTATTCATAGTTTTCTCATCAGATACCGTTAATACATAAAGTAATTGTTGAAGCGTCATTTTTAGTCTCCTTTATTCATATTATTTTAATGAATATTTGTTGATTTTCAAGAAGCCAAAATAAAAGAGCTTGATAAGCTCTTAAAGTAATAGGTTATTTTTCCTTTTGATGTTCTACATGCCAAGCATGATCCTCTTTAACTTTCGCAAGTTCTTCTGGATTTTCAAATAATTCTAGTGCCGTAAAAGCCAATGCTTTTGCCCCTTTGACAATCGCATCCATTGCCTTTTGACTGCATGAAGCATTTACCATATCTTGACTATGTCCTGCAATCTGTACATCCGTAATACTAATATGCGGTTGAATCGTAGGTACAACCTGACTAATATTACCTACATCACTACTTCCAGGCATAACCACATCTTCTACATGTTTTACAGTATTGCCAAGTTCTGTAATATATTTTTCATAAATCGCATCTAAAGAAGGTGTTAACACCATATTTTCTACAAGGTTTTGATACAACTTCATACTCGATGTACAACCCGTCTGTAAAGCGGAACCCTTCACAATATTCTCTACTTTTTCGTATACCTCATGTAATGTATCAATATCAGCAGCACGAATATAATATTTAGCCTTTGTGTATTCTGGAATGACATTAGGCGCTGTTCCTCCCTCAACAATCACACCATGAATACGAATGCGATCGGTTAGTTGTTGGCGTAAAACACCAATGGCTGCATATGTTAAGATTTGCGAATCCAACGCATTGATTCCATCTTGAGGGCAGCCTGCTGCATGAGCGGGTTTTCCCCAGAATTCAACATCAACAGGTGCACATGCATAATTACGCGTACTTAATCCATCTTCACTACCTGAGCCTGGATGAGTGCATAGGGCAAAATCCACATCGTTTAGATAGCCCTTCTTCACAAAAGACCCCTTGGCACTTCCATTTTGGCCACCCTCTTCTCCAGGTGTTCCATATACACGTACTTCCCCACCAATTTGATCCACTATACTTTTTAAAGCAGCACCGGCAAGTGAAGAAGTAGCGCCAAATACATTATGACCACAACCATGGCCTAAACCTGCAAGCGCATCATATTCTGCCAAAAAGACAACCGTAGGACCTGGTTTATTGCTTTTGTAGGTTGCCGCAAAGCCTGTACGATGTCCTGCCGCTGGTAATTCAATCTCAAAGCCTTCTTTTTTTAATTGTTCACTCAATGTTTGTGAAGCAAAATATTCAAAGTCACTGACTTCTGGCTTGGCATGGATTGCCAAAGAAATATCTTGATATATTTTTGCGTTAGTATCTATAAATTGAGAAATTTGATTCTTTAATTCTGACATAAAATAGTTCCTCCTAAAAGTTGAATCTATTGTACAAAGAACAAGTGTTATATTCAAATTCTATTTATTTATATCTGGCTATAAATTATTTTTATATTTAACCAAAAAAGAAAAACGGCATAGCCGCTTATTCTTTCGTTAGATCCTCACCAAAATACTTGATAGAAATCTTAGATAAAGTTCCATCTTCTTTTAGTTCTTTTAAAGCCTTGTTTACAGCTTTCTTTAAAGAGGCATTATCATCCCCTTTTACCATTGGAATCGCATAGGGTGTAGATTCTTTGGATTGATCCACAATTTTAAATGAACTATCCTTTGTCGTTTGAAGATAATCATTGATTGAAGTAGCCGCATTGATTGTCGCATCTACACCACCACTCTTCACAAGATCCATACATTTCGTTAAATCATCAACACCTTTTACGGTTGCCCCATAATCTTCACCCAATTCCATATAGGTAGATCCAATCGAATTGGCCGTTGTCTTTCCTTTTAAATCACCAAACGAAGTAATGGTCGTATTATCATTACGAACAACTAAGACTGTATGATCATATGCATAAGGTGTAGAAAAATCAAACTTCTTTTCTCTTTCCTTTGTGATATCGACACCATTAATAACTAAATCATATGTTCCTGTTGAGAGTCCAGTTAATAATCCATCCCATTTGCCTTCTACAATGTTGGCTTTTACACCTAATTTCTTGGCAATATTCTTAGCAACTTCCACATCAACACCCACCAATTTATCATCCTTATCATGATAAGAAAATGGTTGCCAATCGCCTTCTAAACCAATTGTGATTTCACCTTTATCTTGAATCGTATCTAAATGATCCTTACTAGATCCACATCCTACTAAAGTAAAAACCATAGCCGTACTTAATAAACCTGCTAATAATTTTTTCATCTTACATTTCCTCTTTCCTTAAAAATTCTTTTGTTCGTTCTTGTTTTGGATTTTCAAAGAATTCCTTTGAACTTCCCTCTTCAATTATTTTTCCTTCTTCCATCAAAACCACATGATTAGAAACATTTTTCGCAAAAGCCATCTCATGCGTGACCACAACCATAGTCATTCCTTCATTAGCCAATGTTTTCATTACACTTAATACTTCTTGAATCAATTCTGGATCCAGTGCTGAAGTTGGTTCATCAAAATAAATAATGTCAGGGCTTGTTGCTAATGCTCTTGCGATTGCGACACGCTGTTGTTGTCCACCCGATAATTGTGAAGGATAATGATTGGCCCGATCTTGCATTCCTACTTTTTCAAGCATCTGCATACCAATTAAATCCGCATCTTCTTTGGAAACATTTCTAGCTACAGTAAGACCTAATGTTACATTTTGTAGGGCTGTTTTATTCGCAAATAAATTGTAATTTTGAAATACAAATCCCGTATGCTTTCTAAGATCTGCAATTTCCTTCTTTGATGTATTTGACAAATCATAAGATTGATCTTTAAAGGTCATTAATCCTACATCCGCTGTCTCTAAATAATTCATACAACGAAGTAAAGTTGTCTTACCTGATCCCGAAGGACCTAATATTGCAACAACATCTCCTTTATTGACTGTAAGATCAATACCTTTTAAAACATGTAAATTTCCAAATGATTTATGAATATCTTTAATTTCTAATAAAGCCATTCTCTATCTCCCTGCCTGATAATAATTCAGCTTCTTTTCACCCCAAGCTTGCAACCAAGTTAAAACTGTACAGAAAATCAAATAGACGAATGCGACTTCTATATATAATTGCATAAACTGATACGTTCTTCCGGCAATTCTTTCTGTCTGCATAAACATTTCTGTAACAGTAATATTGGCAGCTAAAGATGTATCTTTAACAAGTGAAATCAAGTTATTAAACAAAGATGGAAAAGCACTTCGAAAAGCTTGTGGTAAAATAATATGCATCATGATCTGCATATAGCTCATTCCTACACAGTATCCGGCTTCCATTTGTCCTTGTGATACACTTTCAATCGATCCACGAATAGTTTCAGCACAATACGCACCTGTATTTAATGAGAATACAATAAGAGCTGCAGTAATAGCCGATATTCTCACACCAATTGACTGCATACCAAAATACATAATAAACAATTGTACTAACATGGGTGTTCCTCTAAATATCCATATATAGAATTGAACAACATATTTCAAAACTGGTACTTTCGCATATTGGATCATGGCACATACAATAGCTATTATCATCGCAAAAATAAATGATACGAGCGCAAGTGGTAATGTCATTATAATTCCTGATATAAATATTTTTGGGAATGATTCTAAAAACAATTCCATTCTTTCCCTCCTTAAAATCTTTTTATTAGTTTACACCCTAAAGCAAACTTTAGGTCAACTAAATCAATCCAAACGATTTTAATATCGTTAACCAGAATGTAATACTAAAAGCACTAAGCAATGTTGTTAACATCACAACACTCGATGTTAATACACCTTTATGTCCCATACTTTTAGCCATCACAAAGCCAGATACGGTTGTACTTGAACCGCACATAATCAAAATGGCAACTAAAGCTTGATTTCTAAATCCCAATAGAGCTGCTATCGGTAAAAAGAGAGCACAAAAACCAATTAACTTCATAAATGTACAGAATAAGGATGGCTTTAATTCCCCTTTTGCCTGATCAAAATCAAAAGTGGCTCCCATCGCCATTAAGCCAAGTGGTGTTGCCGTACTTGCGATCATTGAAATCGTTTTATTGATAACTTGAGGCAATTGAAATGGTAATAAACTAACAAGTACACCTACAACAATTCCTAGAATCAGAGGATTCTTTAAAATTCCAACAAACGTCTTCTTATAGTTAACCTTTGATTGTTCAGCCTTAAAGAAAGATAGAATCACAACAGATACTACGTTATAAACAAATACCACACTCATCAACATCAATGGGGCAACACCTACATCTGGATAAATATTTGATGTTAATGCAAGACCTAATAAGGCAGCACTACTTCTGTAACAAGCTTGAATAAATTCACCTTGAATTGCTTTATCTTTTAAACGTAATGAAAATAATATAGATAATAAAATGCTCATTAAAGTAGCTACTACGCAAAATACGACAAACTTTGTATCCCAAAGATCTTTAAAATTAGATTTAGACACATCGACAAACAACAATAGTGGCAATGATACTTTAAAGACAAATGAATTTAGTTTGGATGCCAAAGCATCTTCTAAAATATTCATTTTATTTAAGAAATAACCGACAACCATCAATAGAAAGATGGGAATCGTTGCATTTAAGCTAAATAATAAATTTTCCACAAAATCCCTCCAAAACTTTTTTAAAATTTTAGCACAAATATTGGATAATATGCACTAAAACACTTATATGTGACATTATTATCAATTTGTAACTTGTATGTAAGCGGTTTAACTCGTAAAATGAAATTAACAAGTATACAAGGAGGAAATAATACTTATGGCAAATCGTTTTATTTTAAATGAAACAAGTTATCATGGTGCTGGAGCCATCAAAGAAGTGGTTACAGAAATTAAAGCACGTGGATTAAAGAAAGGTTTAGTTGTTACAGATAAAGACTTGATCAAATTTGGTGTAGCTACTAAAGTTACAGACTTATTGGATGAAGCTGGACTTCCTTATGAAATTTATGATGAAGTTAAGGCAAACCCAACTGTTGAACAAGTTAAAAATGGTGTACAAGCTGCCAAAAATGCAGGTGCTGACTATTTGATTGCTATTGGTGGTGGAAGCCCACAAGATACTTGTAAAGGTATTGGAATTATCTTGGCTAACCCTGAATTTGAAGATGTAGTTAGCTTGGAAGGTGTTGCTCCAACTAAAAACAAATCAATTCCAGTTATCGCAATCGCTACTACAGCAGGTACAGCAGCCGAAACTACAATCAACTATGTAATTACAGATACTGAAAAGAAAAGAAAATTCGTTTGTGTAGATGCTCACGATATTCCTGTTGTTGCGATTATCGATCCAGAAATGATGTCAAGTATGCCAAAAGGTTTAACAGCAAGTACGGGACTTGACGCATTAACTCACGCTATTGAAGGATATACAACTTTAGCCGCTTGGGAACTTGCTGATACATTAAACTTAAAAGCTATCGAAATCATTTCAAGAAGCTTACGTGCAGCATGTGCTAACGATCCAAAAGGACGTGAAGACATGGCTTTAGGACAATATATGACAGGTATGGCATTCTCTAACGTTGGTTTAGGTGTTGACCATGGTATGGCTCACCCATTAAGCGCATTCTACGGAATCCCTCATGGTGTAGCTTGTGCTACATTACTTCCATATGTTATGGAATTCAACAAAGACTACACTGGTGAAAAATTCAGAGAAATCGGTCGTGTAATGGGAGTTGAAGGTGTTGATGAAATGTCTCAAGAAGAATATCGTCAAGCAGCTATTGATGCCGTTATTCAATTAAGTAAAGATTGCGGTATTGCACAAAGCCTAAAAGAAATTGGTGTTAAGGAAGAAGATTTACCAACATTAACGGATTCAGCTATGGCTGACGTATGTACAGGTGGTAACCCTCGTCCATGTACAAAAGAATTAATCTTCGACTTATATAAATACGCATTTAACGGAAGAGACTAATTTTATATTGAAAGGCAATTTTTCTTGCCTTTCTTTTTTTGTGCTAAAAAACAAAAAAAAGGTTAGAATTGAATTCTAACCTACATGAACATATGCGATCAATGCATTACCACAAGAAACAGGGCCAACAACTGTTTGATTGCCTAGCCATCCACCATGAACAGCTTGTCCATTTCCAAGATAAATTGCAACGTGACCTGAATAAACAATAATATCACCTGCAACTGGACTTGATGTAATGCGTCCTAAACTTAAATATTGTTCAGGAGAACCGTGGAAATTAATTCCTACAGCGGCTAAAGCATTTGTGACTAACATTGTACAATCTTGACTTGCTCCTACCTGATTCAACGCTGCAGCCGCAATAGCTGAAGAGTTTACACTTGGAGTTGATGGTGCATAGTTATTGTTGTAACCATTGTTTGTAGAACCACCTGTTGTATTCTGTGAAGGAGCTTGTGTAGTATTTGTACTTGTGTTTGTACTTGTACTTGTACTTGTGTTTGTGTTTGTAGTAGTACTTTGAGCCGGTGTACTTGTAGTGTCTTGAGTTGAAGAATCCTGAGAAGGAGTTATTTCAGTCGCAACACCATTTTCATCGATCTTATATCCATCTTTTTCGGTATTCTTAATTAAATTACCATTTTCATCGAATGCGTATTTAGTTCCATCAATATCTAAGAATTTATTCTTAGTGACTTCACCATTTTCTGCATAATAATAATCCTGACCGTTGATTACTTGCCAACCAGTACGGAAGATTCCATCTTCCCCAGTGAAATATGTTTTTCCGTCTACATCAAATTGACCTGTAGCCATCTTTCCATCTTCACCAAAATAATAGTCCTGGCCATCGATTTTTTGCCAACCCGTTACGCAATTTCCTTTGTCGTCAAAATAATATTTTGCGCCATTGTCTTCAACCCAGTTTGTTGAAGTCTTGTTTCCTTTTTCATCGTAGAATGATTTACCATCTTCACTCCATCCATGAAGAAGAATACCTTCCTTTTGGAAATTATATTCACTGCCGTGAATTGTAACAGTGCCTGTTGCTGCAGTTCCATCTGCTTGGAAATAATATGTTTCATCCGAAACATTTTGCCAACCAAACTGCATTTCACCCTTACTATTGAAATAGTAAAGCTCAGTATCGATTTTTGTTAAACCAGTAGCTGTTTGACGATTTGATTCTAAAATATAATAACGATCCGCGCCTTCACCATGCCATCCTGGTTGAACTTCTTTGGCATACATTGTCGAAACAATTGGACCAGAAGTCAATAGACATAGGCTTACGGCTAAAATTTTACTATGTTTTTCGATAAAATTCATCATATCACCTCTTCGTTACAACATCTGAAGTTTAACAAGTATTCTTTTTTGTTGCAAATTTTCGCTTAAAAATCATTTGCACTTTTTAGTAATTTATTTCTTAATTTTTCCTTAATAAGCTTTATATAAAGCACTTGATTCTAAAATGTGGTAAATTGTGTGATTTTATAAAAAATTGTACACAATTTAGTAAATGCATAATATTGTCTACAATTCATGAACAAAATCATCATAATCCGTAATCATTTTTGAAAGCGTATACAGTAAAACTATAGAAACAATCAACATACTTATAAAAAGCCCTAAAGAAAGCCATTTTAAACAAGAAATTACCAAATATACACTTTTTGAATTTAATGCTTTAACAACCCAAAACAAGCCCCAAACGTATTTAATTCCATTAAAAATAACGACAATTCGAAACTTTTTTATCAATAATATGACTCCTAGAATAGCCAAAATGTCTATTAGTTTTATACAACTAATGAGTTTAAACACATTCAAAGTTGGATTTGAAATCACATAATATAGGATACGAATGAAAACACTCGATTGATACATACTTAGTGTTGACTGAATATAAAATAAACTCTCATAATCCGTCACAAAGAATAATTTACCAAACAGAATGAGCTGCCATACATTCTGCCACAACCAATATAAACAAAGAAAGAAAATAAAAAGAAAGATTCGCTTCTCAAACGAATCTATGCATTGATCAATCAACCTTAAGATTTTCAAGCCAATCCTCTCCCTTTAGCTCTTCATGCGTACTAAGTCCTGGATAATCAAGTTGACGCAACACTTCATATACAATAATGGCAGCACAATTGGACAAGTTCAAGCTTCTTGCGTTTGCGACCATAGGAAGACGCATACAAGTATCTAAGTGTTCTTTGAGGATTTTTTTGTCTACACCCGTACTTTCTTTTCCAAGCACTAAATAAACATCGCCCTCTTCTTTTGTGAAGTCAAATTCACTTGGTGCCTTTTTTCCATAGCGAGTCATAAAATAATAATGTTCACATGGATTTTCAGCCACAAACGCATCCCAATTCTTGTGAATATGAATATCGGCATCTTTGATATAATCCATTCCCGAACGACGCAAATGTTTTTCATCTAACGAAAAGCCCAATGGTTCAATCAAATGCAAACGAGAACCTGTAGCCATACAAGTTCGAATAATATTTCCTGTATTTTGTGGAATTTCCGGTTCATACAATACAACATGCAACATACTTATTTACTCCAATCTTTTAAAAACTTCTCAAGCGCAATACCACGATGTGAAACACTATTTTTCTTTTCTTCACTCACATTGGCAAGCGTTGTCTTAAATGCAGGATAATAGAAAATAGGATCATAACCAAATCCATTTTCACCTTCTAATTTATCATGGATCAAACCTTCACATTCACCACGATATACATGTTCTTTTCCATCTTCATCAATATAGGCAATAACACACACATAACGAGCTGTACGCACCTTACCTTGTACTTGATCTATAATATATTGATTCTTAATATCATAGCTTGTATCTTCACCTAAAAAACGAGCGGAATAAACACCCGGCTTTTTATCCATCGCATCCACTTCCAAACCTGAATCATCACTAATGACAGGTTCATGTAGTTCATTAAATAATGTACGAGCTTTAATCAATGCATTTTCTTCAAAAGTTGTTCCATCTTCAATAATATGGATTGTATGATCTAAATCTTTTAAACATTTCACATCACAATCCTTCAACATCGTCTGAAACTCTTCCACTTTATGAGCATTGCTCGTTGCTATCCAAATTGTTTTCTTCATAAATTATCACCGATATATATTATAGAAAGAAAAAATGGGGTTTTCAATAAAACTTATGGTAAAATAAAAATCGTTTTTGAAAAATAAATATTTATTGTTTGTTAGTGCGTACTATATATGACCTATAGCTATATCGCAAGAGGCAAATTTATCCAATACATCAATTACATTTGTACTTTCTTTATTGGATGTTGCCAGAATCGGCAAAAGTATATTGTCCTCAAATTTCAATAAGAACAGAAAGAGATTCATCTTAATTTCACTATTCTCTTTAATGTGTATTGTATAAAGAACTAGCTCTACTGCATTTAATATGGCTTGCCAATCAGAAACAATGTTGGCAACCAATGAGAGTACAAGTTCTGTTGCGATGTCGATTTTCTCAGACATCTGATCTAGGTATTAGATATGTTGCAGGTATAATCAGTATACTTGGTATAATCTTTTATATAAGCCGACGCTAATATATGATAGAATAAATGAGTTGGAGGCATTTATGGAATATAAAAATGACAATAAATTTTATTTTGAAATTGAAAAAAGAATTCCTGGCCATTTAGGAAGAGCCGGAATTATACATACACCTCATGGTGACATTAAAACGCCGGCATTTATGTGCGTGGGAACACATGGTGAAGTTCGTTTTGTTTCTATGGAAGAATTAAAAAGCATCAATGCTCAAGCCATGTTAAGTAATGGATATCATTTACGAAACATTTCCCCAGAAATTGCTGCTAATGGAGGCTTATCTGCATGGTCAAAATGGGATGGTCCAACCTTAACGGATTCCGGTGGATTTCAAGTCATGTCTTTAGGTTCAGGTTGTGGAAAAGTTGTCAGCATGAAACGTGAAGACAATATGAAAAATACCGAAGAAGAAAAACGTTTAGCCCACGTTACAGAAGATGGAGTACACTTTCATGATCCATTTACAGGGCAGGAAGATTTTATTGGTCCTGAAGAAAGTATGCAGATTCAATGTCGTATTGGAGCCGATATCCATATGGCTTATGATGAATTAACTTCTTTAGCGGATACTTATGAATATAATGTTGAATCCTTGGCAAGAACTGAGCGTTGGGCAAAAAGAAGTCTTGATGAACATAAGAAACATTGTGATGATCTAGGCTATCACCAATCTTTGTATGGAGTTATTCAAGGTGGGCGATGGGAAGATCTTAGAAGATCTACTTGTAAAAAGTATGCACAAATGGATTTTGATGGCTATGGATTAGGTGGTGCCTTCTTAAAAGAAACATTAGGCGATATTTTAACTTGGTGTAACGAAGAACTACCTGAAAATAAGCCAAGACATTTATTAGGTTTATCTCATCCAGATGATATCTTGATTGGTACTGAAAATGGTGCAGATACATTTGATTGTGTTGCCCCCACAAGAGAGGCAAGACATGGAAGATTGTATACAATGCATGGTCCTATCAATCTATCTAAATATAGAGATAGCGATGAAATCATTGATGAAGGATGTGATTGTCCAACATGTCAAAGTAAAATCACATTAGGCGAATTAAGAAGACTTTGGAAATCACAAGACCGCACAGAATCAGCCAAATATTTTGAACTAGCTTCGATACATAATCTTCGTTTCATTATTCGTCTTACAGAACAGGCTAGACAAGCCATTTTAGATGGTACATTTAAAGAATTCAAAAAATCTTTCTTAAATTCATACTACGGGAACAAGTAATTGTTCCTTTTTTTGTGAAAAAAAGAGAAATCTAAAGATTTCCCTTAAATAAAGTCTTGGCAAGATACCAATAAATCAATTTTCTTCCATTGTGTTTCTTCATCAATGCAGTTTCCTTCTTCTACAGAGGCAAATCCACATTGTGGAGAAAGTGCAATATTCTCACCAACTACAGCTTTAGCTTGTTCATAACGCTCTTTAATCGCATCATGCTCTTCTAATTCTTTACGCTTAGTCGAAATCAAGCCAGCTACAAATGTGCGGCCTGTGCCTTTTAAAACAGCCCAAGGATCAAAGGTTCCACTACGAGCATCATCATATTCTACAAAATAGCCATCGTATGGAATACTTGCGACCGATTTGGCAATCGTATCATAGAATCCATGGAATAATGGATTTCCTTTGAAGTTTCCTTTACAGAAATGTGTTGCGATCTGCATATCTTCTGGACGATTTTCTAAAGCTTTTGTACTTACACGCACAAACCAATCTAGTACTTGTGCTTTTGTATAACCCAAACCTTCTACCTTTGATACAAACGTATCATCGATCATATAGGTCCATGAAGTATCATCAATTTGAATATAGCGACATCCATGATTATAGAAATCACGAATAGCTGCTTGATATGCCAATCCAATATCTTCAATCACCGCTTCAATATCCGTACCATAATATGGTGTATCTTTAATGCCTAGTTGTAAAAAATGATCAATCAAAATCATGTTTGGTCCAGAAATACATTTCTTGGCTTCTACACCATATTTACTTGCTTCCTTCTTTAAGAAATCCCATGCGTACATTTCTTTATGTGCCTTATTTGGATCATAGATAATCTTTCCTTCAATCATACCCAATTCAATATGATTATTTCTTCCATTAATGAACTTGTCTAAGTGTTTTGTGGTAAAACCATCAAATTCTTTTAGCCAATCCAAATGCCACCAGCGACGACGAAACTCTCCATCCGTCACAAACTTTAATCCGTGTTGTACTTCTTTGGCAACCAACTTTGCGATTTGTTCATCCTCAATATCACGTAATTGTTCATATGTAATCTCATTATTATTAAATTTAGCACGAGCCTCTTTAATTTCTTGTGGTCTTAAAAAAGATCCTACAATATCATATTTAATATTCAACATTAGTCAATTTCCTCCAATAACATCATTTTATCATTTCTTATTGATTATTTATAATATTTAAAAATATGCACTTGTTATAGTTTTTATCTATAATCAAAAAGAAAAGAATATGATAAAATAATTTCTATGAACACAAAAGAATATATACTTAACCAATTTAAATTATACCCACAACTTGAATTACAAGACCTTATGAAGTTTTTGTATCAAAGTAGTTTTGGATGTGAACACCTTGTTTCTGATTTCTCTACCGTCAAATCAAGTATTGAACAAGAACTACAAAATCATAAAGATTCTTCAGATTCAATTGAAGAATTAGATGGAGACTATATTCGTCTACATTTGAATTATGGTTTAAATGTAAATACACTAAGCACCTTATTTATGCGATCAAGCCAACAAGAAGAAAATGGAATCAAACAACTTGAAGATAAGATTCAAATTCTTTTAGAACTTATCTCAAATCATACGCTTCCTTTTTCTTTCGAAGAATCTAAGGATTTACTTTTAAAATGGAAAAAAGAAGGGTATCCTGCAATTCATCATTCAGATACGTTCAATCAATTGTATCATCCATCCTATCGCTTAATTCATAAAAAGTATGTTCCATTTTTAGAATTATTCCAATATATAGACAACAACCACCCTTCTATGGTTTCAATTGATGGACGTTGTGCTTCTGGTAAGACTACACTTGCAGACTTACTTAAACAAATATATGACTGCAACGTATTTAAAATGGACGACTTTTTCTTGCAACCCCATCAAAGAACAAAAGAAAGGCTTGAAAGTCCTGGAGAAAACGTGGATCATAAGCGTTTTGAACAAGAGATATTGATTCCATTATCAAAACATGAAGATGTGAAGTTGCGTAAATTCAATTGTTCAACGATGTCTATAGAATCTGCTATTTTAATTCCATATAAACCATTCAATATTATAGAAGGCTCTTATTCTATGCATTCTAGTCTTCAAAAATATTATGATTTTTCCGTTTTCTTAACAGTCAATAAAGATGAACAAATAGAAAGACTAAGAAAAAGAAATCCAAAGATGTTGAATAATTTCATTCAACGCTGGATTCCTTTAGAAGAAGCCTATTTTAATACTTTTTCAATCCAAGACAAATGTGACATTCAAATTAATACATCAAAGGCCTGATTTCTCAGGCCCTTTTTTAATTTCTATTCAACTTGATCGTCTTCCATACTTACAATACGACCTTCTCTTTGTCCAAGATCATATTTTTCGCGATATTCAGCCAACGTCGTTTTATAGTCATCACCCTCAATCGCATATACTTTTGAATCGTGAATGTGGATATCTGTATCTTTTTCACGAATCTTGACCAAGGCCACCATACTACTTGCACAGTGTGTGGCAATACGGTTTAAACTGTTCAATAAATCATTGAATACTGTACCTTCTTCAAGTCCACAGTTTCCTTGAGATAAACGTTCAACGTGACGTAATTTCATTTCATCACATAGTCCACGAATGACAATTCCAAGTGGAGATACACGTCGAGCCAAATCTAAATCATCTTCTAGATATGCATGGTATGTCATATTCATCGACTCACGAACGGCTTCCATGACAAGGTTTAACTCATCCATGGCAGCCTCTGACATTTCCATACGATTTTCATTGATACTCTTTGACATCTCGGCAATATCTGCCGCGTGATCACCGATTCTTTCAAAGTCACTAATAGTATGAAGATATAATGAGGCTTGTCTTGTTTGTTCAGTATTTAATGCTTGTTTTGTAAGTTGCATCAAATAAGAGCCTAAACGCGCTTCATATTTATCAATCAATGTTTCTTTACGATGTACTTTCTCATATTTTTCAGGTCTAAATTCATTGATCAAGTTCATTGAACGATTCACATTATTACGAACCTTTTTAGCCATACCATTCATAACACGATGACATTGAGCAATAGCTAAGGCAGGATAAGGAATCAAACGTTCTTCTAATAAATCAAAGTCAGCCTGTTCTGCTAGATCTTCTGGACTGTCTTTGACAATACGCATCAATAATTTTTCAATTTGAGGAATGAACCAGAATAAAACTAATACATTTCCACAACGAATCGCTGTATTCATTAATGCAATATTGATTGGAGACATAACTTTATTCAAAAAATCATAGTGCATAAATAGATTTGAACCATAGAATAAGATAGACCAAATAATCATACCAAATAAGTCATTGATCAAATATTCTAATGCGGTACGTTTACCATTCTTATTTGCACTTAAAGCAGAAATCAACACTGGACATGCAGCACCAATACCAATTCCTAAGTTAATTGGGAAGGCTGCCGCAAATGTCAATGAGCCTGTCATAGATAGTGCCTGCAAAATACCAATTGCAGCACTTGCACTTTGTAAAACAGCTGTAAACAAAATACCAACAAGAATACCCATAATTGGATTTGAGAACATTGTAAGCATACTAATGAATGTTTCATTTGTTCTTAAAGGTGAAACAGCACCACTCATTTGTTGCATACCTGTCATTAAAATCGCAAAACCAAGCATGATATTTCCAACATTTTTATGTGTAGTACGTTTTCCAAATGTTTTTAAACAAATACCAATAAACGCAAACAATGTTGTGATCGTAGCTGTTGAAAATAAGCTCGCAATACCACTAGATCCACCAACATAAGATAAACACAATATCCAACCGGTAATACTTGTACCAATATTAGCACCCATAATAATACCGATTGCTTGTCTTAGTTTCATCATACCTGAGTTAACAAAACCAATGACCATTACTGTCGTAGCACTACTAGATTGAATAACAGAAGTAACACCTGCACCTAGGGCAACACCTTTTAGACTAGTGTTTGTCATCTTGTACAAGAATGCTTCTAACTTATTACCAGCTACGCTTTTTAGTCCATCGCCCATTAAAGACATACCGAACAAAAATAACGCAATGCCACCTAATAGGGATAAGACCATTGTAACTATTTCCATCTTGAACTCCTTTTATAAAATGAATATTTTATTTTCAATTTTTCACGCAAAAAATTCCATATTGCGACGTCTTTATTATGCAATAAAAATAATGTCAAAACAATATTAAATTTATGTTAATTTTTAGTAAAATGTCATTTTTTAATGAAAGCGTTTAAAAAAAGATGACTTTAGAAACCTAAAATCATCTTTGCGATCACCTCAAAAAATTGAATCATATTTGAACGTAACATACCTAGTGGATAATCTAATAGACCTGTAAAAATCAAAAAGATAAATAAGATGTTCATCCATGGTGCACCATCAATAAATTTATAATACTTATCATCTGGTAAAAATGAAAATAATATTTTCGATCCATCTAGTGGTGGAACTGGAATTAAGTTAAAAATTCCAAATCCCGTAGAAATAAGTCCTGTATAGGTCAATGTGTTTGATACAAAATAGCCAACACTTGTCATCATAAATTGAGGTGCAAATTTATAAAGTGCATAAAATAGGAATATACAAATAAAGCTTAAAAGAAAATTTGCGACAGGCCCCGCAAAACTTGTCCAAATAATCCCTATTTTTGCGTCTTTATAATATCTTGCATCAATCGGAACGGGTTTTGCCCATCCAAATCCACACACCAATAGACAAACTAAGCCTAGTCAATCCACATGTTTAAAAGGATTTAGACTTAATCTTCCCTCTAATTTAGCGGTTGGATCTCCCATCCAATAAGAAACTAAGCCATGAGCTGTTTCATGAATTGACATAGATAGAATAACGGCAATCACCAAATAGACAATACTTTGTAGACTAAACATTAAATCTAAAGTGCATTACATCGCCATCTTGAACGACATAATCCTTTCCTTCTAGACGTAGACGTCCTGCTTCTTTAATAGCTAATTCACTACCTAATTCATCAATATCATCAAAGCGATATACTTCTGCTCGAATAAAGCCTTTTTTGAAATCTGTGTGGATAATGCCAGCACAATCCGGTGCTTTCATACCTTTTTTGAATGTCCATGCACGACATTCATCTTCTCCAGCCGTTAAGAACGTACATAAATCTAATACAGAATAGGCTTCTTGAATCAATTGATCTAAACCAGAAGTTTCAACACCTAATTCTTCTAAGAATGCATCCTTTTCTTCTTTATCTAAACCAGACAATTCCTCTTCCATTTGCGCACACAAGGCAACAACTTGGTTATTTTGACTTTGTGCATATTCCTTTACTTGATTGTAGTAAGCACATGAATCTGGATCCATAATACCTTCATCATCTAAGTTGGCAACATAAATCATAGGCTTTGCGGTCAATAAGTTATAACCCTTCATCAAAATTTGTTCTTCTTCATTTAATTCTAATGAACGCGCTGGTTTTCCTTCTTCTAAAACAGGTTGAAGACGATCCAATAAAGCAAGTTCATCCAATGATTCTTTATCTTTGTTTGTCTTAGCCTTACGTTCAATCTTACTTCTACGATTTTCAATTGTTTGAAGGTCAGCTAAAGTCAATTCTAAGTTGATAATTTCAATATCACGAATTGGATCCACACTATTTTCTACGTGTGTAATATCGGGATTATCAAAACAACGAACTACGTGACAAATCGCATCTGTTAAACGAATGTTCGATAAGAATTGGTTACCCAAACCTTCACCTTGACTTGCTCCCTTTACTAATCCTGCAATATCAGTAAATTCAAATGTTGTATAAATCGTTTTTTTCGGATTGAAGATTTCAACTAAACGATCAATACGATAGTCTGGTACTTCTACAACACCTACATTTGGCTGAATTGTCGCAAATGGATAGTTTGCAGCTTCCACTTGAGATTTTGTGATAGCGTTAAATAAAGTCGATTTTCCTACGTTAGGAAGACCAACAATTCCTGCAGTTAATGGCATAATTCAATACATCCTCTCTATTCTTCTTCATGTCGAATTACTTTTTTTAATTTCTTTTCAAATTTTTGTCTAGGCATCAAAACACTTGCTCCACAACCCAAACACTTAATTCGAATATCAGCACCCATGCGAATAATTTTCCATTCTGTGGACTTATGACAAGGATGCTCTTTTTTCATTTCAACAATATCATTTAATCCATATTCCATAATTATTCTCCTTGCGTATGCATTTTATATGCATCTAGCGTATTCGATAATAACATACAAACCGTCATTGGACCAACACCTTTTGGCACAGGACTTACATAACTTGCCTTTTTCGCAACCGATTCGAAGTCACAATCCCCAACAAGTTTTCCATTGACACGATTGATTCCCACATCAATCACGACAGCTCCTTCTTTTACCCAATTTTCATTGACCATTTGACTAACACCCATCGCAACAATCAAAACATCCGCTTGTGAAGCAATCTGCTCAATATTTGGTGTTTTCGAATGTACAATTGTAACTGTCGCATTGCGATTTTGAAGCAATAACGCGACGGGTTTTCCAACTAAATTACTTCTTCCACAAACAACAGCACGTTTTCCCGATAAATCTTTATATCCAATCGAATCTAACATAGCCATAACACCTTGTGGAGTACATGGAATAAAGCCTGGACGATTTGTCAATAAACACCCGGCATTCATGGGGTGTAAACCATCCACATCTTTTTGTGGATCAATCAATTCTAATGCGGCCGTTTCATCTAAATGTTCTGGTAATGGCATTTGGACTAAAATACCATCCACTTCCGGATCTAGATTTAGCTCCATAATCACATTACTCAATTCTTCTTGTGATACATTTTCATCTAAGCGAATCGTTTTTTGAAGCATTCCTATTGAAGAACAAGCCTTTTCTTTACCACGAACATAAGACATACTTGCCGGATTATTTCCTACAAGAACTACACTTAATAAAGGTAATCTTTTTTTTTGGGCACGAATGTCATCAATCTTTTGTTTCATTGAAGACTTAATACTTTCTGCCAATATATTTCCATATATAATTTCCATTAAAACAACTCCTTCGAATCCAATACAATTGTAACTGGACCATCATTCAACAATTCAATCTTCATATCGGCTCCAAAAATCCCCTTTTCTACATACATACCTTGATCTAGTAACTTCTGATTAAATTGATCATATAATACTGTAGCTAAATCTGGCTTTCCTGCATTGGTAAAACTTGGACGATTTCCCTTTTTACAATCGGCATATAAAGTAAATTGTGAAATAGATAGAATACTACCATTTACATCTTGAATCGATTTATTCATCTTCCCATTTTCATCTTCAAAAATACGTAAAAATAAAATTTTATGAATCATTTTATCAATGATTTCTTCTGTATCCTCATTATTAAAACCTACAAAAATACAATAGCCATGATCAATTTGTCCTGTCACTTGCCCTTTAACTGTGCATTTTGCGTTTTTTGCCCTTTGAATTACAACTCTCATCTTTTTTTCTCCAATATACAAACACTTAAACTCACTATGCCCTCTTCATTTCCTACAAAGCCTAGCTTTTCTCCACGCGTAGCCTTAATGGAAATGTCTTCCATATCACAATGTAAAACAGCTGCAATATTTTTTCGCATAGCCATAATGTGTGGTGCCATTTTCGGTCTTTCTGCCAAGATTGTCGCATCCACATTTCCAATCTGGTAACCCATTTCATTCATCATTTCATAGATATGAGCCAATAAATCTAAACTATTCGCTCCTTTATATTTAGGATCCGTATCCGGAAAATGCTTTCCTAAATCCCCTAGAGCAAGGGCTCCTAAAACACTTTCACCTACCGCATGTACTAAAACATCGGCATCTGAATGTCCTAACAAACCTTTTGAATGTTCAATTTCTACACCGCCTAGAATGAGTTTTCTACCCTCTTGAAGTTGATGAATATCTACAGCTTGTCCAATACGTATATTATGCATAAATCACCTTAGAAGTTCTTTCAGCACGCTTGTCAAGCGTATTTGCACGATAACCTAAAATACAATGGCCAATTCCTTCATAAGATTCTGGTAAGCCCCATTTTCTCTTTAATTCTTTACCAAAATCCGTTTCGAAAACTTCTTTAGCACGATGGATCCAACATGAATCGACACCTAAAGCATTAGCTGCATTCATTAGATTTCCCATAGCTAAGGCTCCATCATATAAATATGTCGGTGCATTTGAATCCGCAAATACAATGATCATACTTTTAGCCCCATAAAAAGGATCCGATGATGAATTCATAACTTCTGCATTCATTTTAGATAATTCATGCATCAATTCTTCATCTTCTACAACCACAAAGGCATAGATTTGACGATTCATTCCACTAGGCGCAAATTGACCTGCATATACAATTTTTTCAATTAAGTCATGACTGACCTTTTTATCATTATATTTTCGAACACTTCTTCTCTCTAAAAGATTTTTATATGCTTCATTCATATATAATAGCCTCCAAAACTACCTCATATTATACAATACAACGACATTAAAAAAAAGCCTGGCAAATTGCCAAGCTTAAAAATTCAATTATCTTACTACACGAATATATTGTGGATTACCCATACCACTTTGATATGCATCAGATATTACAGTTTTACCATTATAGTTTCCATGTACAGCTTGTCCATTTCCAATATAGACAGCGATGTGGTCAACACCACGTCCACCGTTATTGTAGTAAATCAAGTCACCAGCTAAAGGACTATCTGTATAATATCCATATACACCTTGATATTGATCAGGCCATAATTGATATGCATCACTTACACCCGCATTTGCTAATGCTTGTTGTACAACTTGTGTACACCATAATCCATCAGTTACACCGACTAATTCTTGAGCTGATGAAGAAATACGATCACCTAAGCTAGAAGCTGTTTGTTCTGGTGCAGGGGTTACAGTTTCTTCTGGAGCAGGAGCTGGAGTCTGTTCTGGAGCAGGTGTTGGATTTTGCTCTGGTGTTTGCTCTGGAGCTGCAGGAGTTTCAGGAGCAGGTGTTGGATTTTGCTCTGGTGTTTGCTCTGGAGCTGCAGGAGCAGGTGTTGTATTCTGTTCTGGAGCTTGTGTTGTTGTATCAACACTAGGTGTTTCTACTGGAGCTACAGGAGCTTCTGGAGTTTCAGTAGTATCTGTAGTTGTTTCTGTTGTTTCTGTTTTAACTTCTTCAGTTTGAACAGGTGTTTCTTCTACAACTGCTTTTTCTTCTGTTTCTTGTTTTACAGCTTCTTGACTAGCTGTTGTTACTGTTTCTTTCACTTCCCCCGTAATGTTACTAGAAACACTTGCTGTAGTAGCATTTTCTGTTTTTGAAGAGTTCACTGTACCATCTTCTGAAAAATAGTAAGATTTTCCTTCAATTTCTTGCCATCCTTTAGCTACAGTTTTATCTTCGTTTACGTAACGATCGCCATGCCATCCTGGTTCTTCTTTGGCTGCAACCACTGTTGCGACAACAGGGAAAGCAGATGCTACACAAAGAATTGCTGCGACTTTTTTACCATTATTTTCTACAAAGTTCATTTTATTATACCCCCTATTTAAAATAGTTCATGATTAGTTTACCACGAAACCACCTCTCAAACAACCCTAAAATTTATTTTTGGTTAGAAAAAACTAAAAATAAAAGGCCTCAAAGAGGCCTAAATGATCATCAATTATTTTGTTTTTTCAATGATTTCTGTGAAGCTATCTTCTTTCAAGCTAGCACCACCAATTAATGCACCATCGATATCTGGTTGAGCCATATATTCAACGATGTTGTTAGGTTTAACACTTCCACCATATTGGATACGTACTTTTTCAGCAGCTTCTTCACCATACATAACTTTAACTTGGTCACGTACAATTTTACAGCAGTTTTCAGCAATTTCAACTGAAGCAGATTTTCCAGTTCCGATAGCCCAGATTGGTTCGTAAGCAATTACCATTTCACCAACACATTTTGGACATAAGTCAGCTAAAGAACCAGCTAATTCTTCACGAATTACTTTTTCTGAGTTTCCAGCATCGTAATCAGCTTCTGTTTCACCAACACATAAGATTGGAGTGATTCCAGCTTTGATCAAACGTTTCGCTTTTTTGTTTACTGTTTCATCAGTATCACCGAACATTTCACGACGTTCTGAGTGACCGATAATGCAGTATTTAACTCCCATTTCTTCTAACATAGGAACACTAACTTCACCAGTGAAAGCTCCACTATCTTCAAAGTGGCAGTTTTCAGCAGCTACAACTAAGTTTTTAGCGTGATCCAATGCAGTTCTTAAATCAGTAAATGGACATCCAATTCCATAAGTAGCATTTTCGCTAGCAGCAACACCATCAACAGCTTCGAAGAAAGCTTTTGTTTCGGCGTTGTTTTTGTTCATTTTCCAGTTTCCAACGATAATAGGTTTTCTCATCTTAAGTACATCTCCTTATTACTTTTCGCTGATAATAGCGATACCAGGTAATGTTTTACCTTCCATATATTCCAAACTAGCTCCACCACCAGTTGAAACGTGAGAGAATTTGTCTGCATATCCTAATTGTTTTGCAGCAGCAGCAGAGTCTCCACCACCGATTACTGTAATAGCTTCTGGTAATTCAGAGATAGCTTTACATACTTCTTCAGTACCTTTAGCGAATTTAGGCATTTCGAATACACCCATAGGTCCATTCCATACTACAGTTTTAGCACCAGCTAAAGTTTTTCTGAACAATTCAACAGATTTAGGGCCGATATCTAATCCCATCCATCCATCAGGAATTTGTCCAGCATCAGCAACACTAGTGTTAGCATCTTCACTGAATGCATCAGCGATTACGTTATCTACAGGAAGAACTAATTTGTCTCCAGCTTTTTCTAAATATTCTTTTGCTAAATCTAATTTGTCATCTTCAACCAATGAAGTACCGATTGAACCACCAACAGCTTTAGAGAATGTATAAGCCATTCCACCACCGATGATAACTTTGTCAGCTTTTTTCAACAAGTTGTCAACAACATCGATCTTACTAGATACTTTAGATCCACCAATGATAGCTACGAATGGGTGAGCTGGTTCATCAACAGCTTTTCCTAACATTGTAACTTCTTTTTCTACTAAGAATCCTAATCCATTTTCTTTAATATTTGTAGGGATACCTACAGTAGAAGCGTGAGCACGGTGAACAGATCCGAATGCATCTTCAACGAATACTTCACCTAAGCTAGCCCAATATGCACCTAATTCAGGATCATTTTTACTTTCGCCTTTTTCGTAACGAGTATTTTGCATTAATACGATTTCACCATCAGCTAATGCATTTATAGCGTTTTCTAATTCTTCACCACGAGTTACTGGGCAGAAAGTTACTTTTACATCTGGTAACAATTCTTGTAAACGTACAGCTACGCATTCCAAGTTGTTTTTAGCTTTGTCTTCTTCAGTCTTAACTTTTCCTAAGTGAGACATCAAAATAACTTTAGCTTTGTTTTCTACTAAATATTTAATTGTAGGTAAAGCCATTACGATACGGTTATCATCAGTGATAACACCATCTTTTCTTGGCACGTTAAAATCACAACGTACGATGACCTTTTTTCCAGCTACATCAAGGTCTTTAACAGTTCTCTTTGTCATGTATATTCCTCCTACTGTCATTTTTTTGCACATCCATTATATCACTACATAAATTGATTGACTAGTTTTTCACAAGCAAAATATTCCACAAAAAGCGCTTTCATCACTTACTTGTGGTAATTACGACCATTATTGATCATAAAACCACGATAAATCTGCTCCAACATCAAGACTCGCGTCATTAAATGTGTAAAAGTTAGATCCGATAATTTCCAACGATAATTCGCTCTAGAAACTAATTTTTCACTTGGCCCTAGACTTCCTGCAATCACAAAAACAATATTTGAATGCTTCATTTGCCAAGTATCCAAATTTTTCGCAAACGTCTCAGAATCAATCATTTTGCCATGAAGATCAAGTAATACCACAAAATCTTGATCCGATAATTTTTCTAGAACACGATTCCCCTCTTTTTCTTTCACCAATAAAACCTCGGCTTCTCTAGAAACATGCTCATTTGCTTCATCCTTGACTTCAATTTCACTAAACTTACAAAAAGCCGACAATCGCTTCATATATTCTTTCTCTAAAGACTGTAACGCCTTATCTTTATTCTTTCCAATCGCAATTAATTTAATCACAATATCCCTCCTTCATTATTCTCTTGAATATCTTTCACAAAATAATCATACCGATCCAAAAATAATTTCATCGTTTGATAACTAGAAGTTGATTTATAATCCACTTCTTCCACTTTATCCTCGTCAAACGATAAGATTTGAGCATTGGGAAAGCCCAATAATATAGGTGAGTGTGTCGCAATAATAAATTGACAATTTTGTTTCACACATTCCTCAATCAAGTATAATAATGCCAATTGATTCTGACAAGATAAAGCTGCTTCCGGTTCATCTAGAAAGTATAATCCATTTTTATTTGTTTGTTTCATCAATACAGAAAAGAAACTTTGACCATGCGATTGATCATGGTATCTTTCAGAAAAAATTCCTCCATATTCCATTTCCTTTGTCGCAACATTATAGAAGCTTTCTGCACGCAAAAAATACATCCAATCTGGTTTTCTAGAACGCCACAAACGCATATGTTTATGCAAACTAGAATACGAATCATAAGTAGAAAAATCATAGTTTCTTGTTCCACCTTCTGGATTTAATCCATTTTTAATCGCAAGAGCCTCTAATATGTGGATTTACCACTTCCGTTTTCTCCACAAAAGAAAGTCACAGGCTTATTAAACATGATTTGATCAATACTTCGAATACTTTTAATATCTGCCACATAATCATCAATTTCATCCCACAAGATGTCAAATCCATTTATAAACATATATATCACCTAAAAAAAATAGTACTCTAATCGAGTACTATTTTCCATGGTGATTCACATAATATATATAGATAAATAATCCAATCAAAAGAAATCCTAATATCCAATTAAGCATTTCTTTTCACGATTCCATAATAGATTTTTGAAGTTAATACATAAATCACAATGTAGACTAGCGCAAAGGCCACACAACAGAATATTGTCGTACGAATATAAAGCCATGAATCACTCACAAATAATAAATGAAGTAGCTTTTCAATCATTGGATACGCAAAACAAACATGAAGCCCTGCCACAAGTAATGGCATAAAGAATACCGTTAATACCTGTGAATGAATAGCCTTCTTTACATCTTGTTGTTCAAGACCTACTATTTGCATAATTTCAAAA
>OLFU01000854.1_pt1 | contig 33599 bp, 40 predicted proteins | sample 1605161 | NCBI WGS metagenome assembly OLFU01 (sample SAMEA3888914, study PRJEB22519) | human gut metagenome | biome: human gut; feature: human-associated habitat; material: faeces | place: Denmark | collected 2011
GGACGGTGCGTTCCAGTGATGATTGTTCCATTTTGCTGTCCTTTCTGTTCCTAATTAGAAGTGTACGGTAATTGCGTTATCCGTTCCGATTATGACATGGGAGACCGTTCGTTCGAAGCGCTCCCAGTCGATTTGGTCGGGCTGCGTTTCCTTGGCAGACAGCTTTCCGGCCCCCACAGACTGCTCACAGAGAGAAAGCAGGAACTCCGATTTCAGCACCACGGGGTTTTCACCCTCGCCGTAGCCCTGCTCCATGTCCATGGCGTTGATGTGGTTGCTGGAGGTGGCCGAGATCTCCACCACCTCGCCCCCCAGTCCTTCTACCAGAGGACGGTATTCCGACTCCGGATCGATGATCAGGATGTCATCCTGGGTAGAGAGGGCCAGGGCGGTGATCTCCCGCTTGGCGGTAAAGGATTTACCGGAGCCGGACACGCCCAGAACAAATCCGTTGCCGTTGAGGAGTTGCTTGCGGTCGGCAATGATGAGATTTTTGCTGATGACATTCTGGCCGTAGTAAATGCCGCCCCGGTCCCGGATCTCCTGGGCTTTGAAGGGCATGAGGACGGCCAGGGCCTCGGTGGTAAGGGTGCGCAGGGCATCGATCCGCCGCAGACCCAAGGGGAGGGCGGTGACAAGGCCCGCGTCCTGCTGCCAGTTCAGAGTGGTCAGCTGACACAGATGCTTGCGTGCGATGGACTGAAGGGCCTCTGTGTCGCTGTCCAGCTCCTCCTTGCTGTCGGCCAGATGCACCAGAGTCACCACAGCGAACATCATCCGCTGATCCCGTGTGGTTAGATCATCCAGCATTTCCCGCGTCTCTTTCCGCTGCTGCTCAAGGTCGTAGGGTACCACCGCGGAGAAGTTGTTGTTGCTGTTCTGCCGCCGCTGCCAGTTGGTGACATTGGTCTCCACCCCCAGCAGGCGGTTCTGCATTTCACGCACGGCCTCATCGGTGGGGACAGGGATCACATCGATGGACAGCATCATGGTGCGGTTCAGGCTGGTGAGCTCATTGATCATGGAGTCCTTGATATAGCTGGCATACTCCTTGAGGAACATGGCCCGTCCATATTTATCGCCCAGGATGAAGTGATCCTTCCGAAACTCCATGCTGTCCGGGCAGATGGTGTCCTTGAAGGAACGTCCTGTTTTCATGCACTCCCGCAGGTCGATATGGAACCGGGACTCCTCGCCCACCCGGTAAAAATCATGGAGCACACGCAGCCGCTCCACCGCGTCCAACTCCTCGCAGTGGGAATCCAGGTGATTGAGCCGGGTGGTCACATCATTCATGACCCTGTCGAAGAAGGTCCGGGCCTCCTCGGGCGTTTTCTTATGGGCGGATACTGTGACATATCGCTCCTGCACCATGCTGTTGGAGGAGTCGGTGACCTTGTCAAGCAGCATGGCGTTGTACTCCGAACGGCCTCCGTCCAGATAATCCCCTTGGGGCGGGATTAGGATCTCCCGCTCAAAGTTGCGGCGGTTGAGCCGCTTGTTGTTGATGGTGATTTTGGTGGTAGAGCCGGTGTCCAGGGCATTGAGTAGTTCCGAGTAGCCCAGGAACATGGAGGTCTTGTCCTCTTTGGAAGCAATGGCGTAATTGATGTCAGAAAAGCGGATGGTTTTTGAGAATTTCCCGCCAAACTGAAAAAGCCCATCCGGCCAGAGGCGGCGGATGGGGATGGTATCCTGTACGGACTTGGGTACAGAAAGGTGCTCTTTGTCCTGCTTCAATGTGTTTTTAAGGGTCTTAATCAAGTCGAATGGCCTCCTTTATCGATGAATGTTCCATGAGTTGGACATAGAGATCATTTGAACGGAACAAGAGACGTTTGGGCATGAGAAATTCTGAGCGGATATAAGCCATGAGAAAGCGTTCCAGGGTCATGCCGTTGTAGGTGAAAAAACCGCCCAGGGCAAAGGGAAACGCGGCCAGGATGCATACCCAGCCGATCTCGCCGGTCCCAAGCACCGGACGCAGGCAAAAGTACATGGCCAGCGCCACCAGAACGGCCAGAAGGGCAAACAAAAATTGCCGCAGGGACAGGCCGAAGAATAGGCTTTCCTGATAATTGCGTACCTCTTTATTGATACGGACCTCCAAGGTCTCACCTCCTACATTTCTGTTTGGTTTTCATGGACAGACCGTTGCAAAGTCTGCCTGACTATGGTACCATTTGCTCAACTTAGAAAGGGAGTGGAGCGTATGGCATACTTGATGCTCGGGATTGTAATGATTTTTCTCTCCATTGTGTTCCGGTTGGCAGCCGTGTTTCGCCTGACCATTCCACTGCTTTATGCGCTGATTGTCCCCACTGTTTTCCATGAGTGGTACCATAGTAATCAACAATTGGGGGATCTGATCGGATATCTGCTGCTGGCGGCAGTGGCCCTGTCCTGGGTAATCTCCCTGGTTCGGAAGATCCGTGGCATTCTGCTCCGGCGGAGAGAGGACAAGATGCTGGAGCTTATCATGCTTAACCGTATGCGGGAGGCACAAATGTATGGGGAACCGGAACCGGATGGTGGATATAAGATCCGGGTGGATGACCTGTTTGACGATAATTAACCAAGTCCCATCAATTCCCGGATGATCCGGTCGCTCATCTTGATCGAGCCTACCAGCACCAGCATATTGAAAATCAATTCTCCAATGTAGTTCCAGACCAGCGTGGCCGGTGCTGTGGAAGCATCCCCCACAGCGGGCGGTGCGGAAGCAAACTGTGAAAAAATAACACAGGCCAATACAATGATACAGCCCTCCAGACAGATGGCGGCATAGCTTTTGAGGAAAGCGACGCCGATGCTGCTGGAGGGCTGTCCCGCAAAACTGGACAAAGGGATGGGCGCGATAGCGGTTGCCATATAGAGCTTGAAAAAACGGGAATAGACGGTCAGGATCATAATGAGGGAGAGAACCCAGATAAACAAAGACCCCAGCAGGGTCACCGCCCAGAGGGGGATGGAATCCCATATACCCACATTTTCAATGGCGGTAATGAGTTCCTCCGGGAGTGTAGTGGGCGACATGGCAGTCATGCCGGAAGCGTCCATGATGGTGGATACCGCACCCTGGGCGATTCGGAACAGGGCGTTCATCAGTTCCATACCATAGGTCACTGCCGCCTGTGCCAGCACAAAGCGGATAAAGCACTTGAAGGCCACCTCCGGGCGCTTAATCTCGGTAAAGCTGCCGCAGGTCTTGACTACGCCCATCACAAAAAACAGCACCAACAGAGCATAGCCAATGGCTTGCAGCGCCCCGTTGATGCTGACGATCACGTTCCAGATCCCGCCGCCTTTGAAGTCCTCTGGGGTTGTGCTGATCAGGGTCCAGATCTCTGCGAGTTTGTCGTTCCAGGTCTGCAGGGCGGAATTCAGATTGTCTACGATCCAGTTTCCACTGCCCAATCACTTCACCTCCCATACAGGCTGTATCTCATGTTGCAGCCACTCCTTTCTCACCCACGGCCCATTCCAGGGCCGTGGGTGTTCTTGCGTTTCTTCCTCATCAGCCGGTGATGAGGGTGAGGATCTCCTTGGTAAAGGTGATCACGATACCACCGGCGATGGTGAGCATGCCATTGGCCCGCTGGGAGGGGTCATGGCTCTTGAGGGACAGGCCCAGCTGGAGGACGCCGAAGCCCAGCAGGATCAGGCCGATGGCTCGAATCAGGGAGAAGATGAACTCGGAAAGGTTGTTGACGACCGTCAGCGGATCGTCTGCGGCAAAGGCCGGGACAACCATAACGGTCAGCGCCAGAACGAGGCAGGAAAACAGGGCGTACAGTTTCCGTGCGCGGCGCTCATACTTACGGGTGGTCAGATCATGTTTCATGCTGCAGTCTCCTTTTCTTTGTTGGTTTCATCGGCAGAAATAACCTGGAAGAACGGTGTGCCTGGAATGGCCGGTGTGGTGTTGTGTCCATGGTGAATATACGGCGCTCCGCCTCCGTCCACGGTGTAGCGGATAGCGGGGTGCTCGGTCAGTTCATACTTTAGGTCCATGACGGGTTTTGCTCCCCGGATAAACAAGATGCAATAGCGATTATCCAATGCACGAACTTCATCGGGGGTAAGCAGCTCCCGTCCGCTCATCTGGAAATTGGTGGAGTAGGAGCCCGATTTGCCTTTGGTCTGCCCATGGGTCTTTGTATCAATGGTGGCCTTGCCCAGGGCCTCGGAGATGTACTTATGGGTGCTCTGCTCGTTGCCGCCCAGATAGAGGATGGTGTCCGAGTTGCCGGGGATGGTTTCCCAGGAGTCCTTGTACAGCTCCTTGATCTGGGCCATGTTCTGAATGATGGTGCTGGAGGAAATGTTGCGGGAACGCATGGTGGCCAATTCACGAGTGTACCCTGGCAGCGGCATAGCCGCAAACTCATCCAATACAAAGTGGACGTGCCGGGGAAGCGCCCCATGATGGATCTGGTCCGCGCTGTAATAAAGCGTCTGAAACGCCTGGGAATAGAGCAGGGACACCAAGAAATTGAAGGTGTTGTCATTGTCCGGGATCACGGCGTAGAGAGCGCATTTCTTTTCTCCCAGGGTATAGAGGTCCATATCGTCGTGATCCGTGATGGCCCGGATCTGGGGTAGGTTAAAGGGGGCCAGACGAACCGCGGCGGAGACCAAAATACTCTTGGCTGTCTTGCCCGCGCTCTGCTTGAATACTTTGTACTGCCGCAGAGCCACGCTTTCCGGGTTCTCCCGTTCTATGGCCTGAAACAGTAAATCCAGGGGGGAGAGATACTCGTCATCCTCCTCTCGAACCTCCGCGTATTCCAGCACCCGCATGACCATGGAGAAGTTCTGCTCATACTCCGGGGCCTCCTGGAACAGCATGAGGATGATGGCCTGAAGGAGCGCCGTCTCGGCTTTGGTCCAAAACGGATCAGATTCATGGCTGCCCTTTGGTGTGGTAGCTTGAATGAGGTTATTGACCAGCTTGAGGACATCTTTTTCGTCTCTCAGATAGCGGAATGGGTTGTATCCGTCCGACTCCTCCAGGTTGACCAGGTTGAGCACCCGGATGTCATATCCTTTGCTTTTCAGCCACCCTCCGGTCGCAGTGAGCACCTCCATTTTCGGGTCAGTAATGACATAATTGGTGTTGGCCTCCAGAATGTTTGGTTTCACATAGCTGCGGGTCTTGGCCGCGCCGCTGCCGCCAATAACCAGGACGTTGAGGGAGCGGCGGTGCTTGTGGGTGTCCAGGCCCAGGCGGACATGGCGGGTCAGGATCTTGTTCTCTTTTTGGCGGAACATGGCGTTGACCTGCCGGGGTGAACCCCAGGCGGCGGAGCCGTGCTCCTCACCGTCCCGAGTGCGCCCCTGTTCCGAGGCGTAGATACATAGGCCCATGATATACAGGCCGGTGCAGATCAGGATGGACAGCAGGCTTTTGTCTGTCCAATGGATATCCAGCGGGTACTGGAGCGCCGTTGCCAGATTGGTAAGAAGTTCCGGCAATCCACGCCCCAAGGATTGGGCAATGAGCAATGCACCCCAGACCACCGGAACATAGAAAAACAGGGCCAGGACAATGTCCCCGGCCCTGGAGCTTTGTTTCAGGAAATTCACCTCCAAGAAAAACACAGGGGACTCAGCGGATGGATTCGTCTGCTGAGTCCCCCTATTTATGGTGTGATGATAACACATGGAATGTGCTGTTGTTTGGCATAAGCGATGGTATTTCTGGTTCCACCATGCTCACCCGTATAAACCGCGATCACCCGTCCGGAGTGATCCACCATCCATTCATTGCGGCGCTGGTATGCGGAATAGGAGAACTCCCTACTAATGCAGCGCACCATATCTGCGTGCCGTATCACCTCCACATAACGATCAGTCCACGACGCACTCCAATGAAGTCCGAAATTTTCATATGGAAGCGCGCAGATCAGCTTCAGTCGGGCATCTGATACTCTGCGTTTAAGAACCAGTTCTGCTGCGCAAATATCTACCCCCTTTGCCATCCCTGAAATAAATGTAGTAAACCCATCCTCTATCGCTCGGTCGATTTCCAGTCCTAATCGTACACATAACTGTTCTTCTGAGATGTTCAGCTTTTCTGGTCTGTGTCCCGTAAAGCAGCAACGGTGCTGCCGTAGTTCTTGCTCATGCATAAACCACTCCTCCTTCGACATAGACTATAACATTATCTAATGCAATAGTCTATACCTTCGAGTGAGCAATTCCTTATTATCTAACCATAACATTAGATAATAGGAGCATGAGATATGGTGAAACTGAATGTGTTGGAATTGCTGGAGAAACAGGGCAGGACAAAATATTGGCTCTATAAGCAACTTGGAATGAGCTATCAGAATTTCAACCGCATGGTGAACAATGAAACTCAGTCTATCAAATTGGAGCGAATTGAAACCCTGTGTTTATTGCTAAACTGCACACCAAATGATTTGTTTTTAATCGATTGTGAGTGTGAACATACGCCCCAACCGTAGGGGCATTATCTCTGCTTGGGGCGTCCTTTTTGTTTGCTTCTGGCCGGAGCCGCTTTGTGCTGCCGATTTAGCTGTTCCCGGTATCCCTTCAGCTGTGCCAGAACAGAGGGGCGCTCATGAGTCGGCTCCGTACTGATTTCGCTCTTGGAGATACTGGAGCTGCCGCTGATACCGGCCAAGTCGAACTCCGACCGAGACTCTTTTTTTGGCGTTCTTTCCTCCCGAATCTGTGAATCCCGCATGGGGGCTTGCTCCTTGGCTGGTGTGCTCTGGCGATCCTGCGGAAGGTATCGGATGCGCTCAAAAATGAGATTGGCTCGCTCCAGCTCTGTAACTGGCATGGCCACATCTACCACCTTGCCGCGACCATCTGAATCCCGGATGACAGAAAACAGGATCTTCTGTTTGACTGCCCTCTGCTTGAATGCCTGATACTGTTCCGGCGACATGGGGAACATTCGGATATCCCGTGTCTCCCGGAGCATTTTTCCCATGTTGACCTTCCCGGACAGGGTCTTGTGATGCTTTGCCAAAGCCAGCGTAATGGCCAGTAGATTTTTGAGGGCGGATGCGCCCAGACGAACTGTCACTTCTGTGCCGGTCAACATCATGCGAACCATCTGGTCGGCAGCCTCACCGCCTCCGATGTTCATCGTGCTCCACCTCTTTTCCTCTTGTTTCAGTTTTGCGGATATCTTCTTCCATCTGCTTACTTGCCGTCTGGATTTCCCGGCACAGGGCCAGCTTTTTGCGTTCTGCGCGGATCTGCCGGTTTAGCTCGGCAAGCTGGTTATACACCTCCGTTTTTTCTTGTGTCAGATGCTCAGAGGGGACGCCGCACCGTTCCAATAGGCGCACGGCTTGCATGTAGCGGGCAAACTCTTCCTCCATGCCGGACAGCCCCTTCTCATAGCATACCTTGGCCGGTGCCAGGGCCTCCACATCCGCCAGGGCGTCGTATAGCGCCTGCCGCTTCTTTTTGCGCACATTGAGGATGGTGCGCTGCTTCATCAGATCGGCCAGTGTTTCCTCTGTGCGGCTTTGATAGGCGGTCATTTCGTCAGTGGTGGAAATGTTGTTCTCTCGCAGGAAAGCAAACTGTGTCCGGTACTGCTCAAATTTCATGACTTCCTGCCGCAGGTGCGGCGTCATCCTGGGGGGATACTGTCGCTGTTCGATTTTTCCCAGCAGGTAGAGATAATGAACGTACAGGGCCAAAAAGCCCGTGTATTTGGGGTGTCTGCGGTAGGGACGAAACATGGGCCTGTCAGAAAATGCGGCCCGTTGACCTGTCTCGATTTCCTCCAAATTGCCCAGGATGGCGGCACGGATACCGTTCTCTGTGAAGGTGGCATTTTTTCTGCCTGGATACTGAAACCGCTCCTGGCCCCGCAGACGGAATCCCAGACGGTTTCCGTGGCGGATCTCGTAGCCCTTGTGTTCCATGAGCAGGAAGAAGTGCCCTAGGTCATTGGCGTCCTCAATGGACTCCCGGAGATCCGCCTCCAACATGGAGCGGAAGGTGGGTTGACCTTTGGATTGACGCAGCCACTCCACATAGCTCATGGATTTGGAGGTCTCTCCGGATAGGATCACAGAGAGACCGTGCTCCCGGCACAGCCGGTCTGAGATGGCCCGGATCTGGCAGTAATAGCTTCTGGCATTGCTATGATATTTCTCGCCGGTGTCCGCATTTACGGAGTTGAACACAATGTGCGAGTGGATATGCCCTCGATCCACATGGGTGGCAATTACCGCCTCGTAACCGTCCAGATACTCCGCAGCGAAAGTCTTGGCAATTTTCAGAGCCAGCTCGGGAGAGATTTCACCGGGCTTGAAGGACTGGACAATATGGTAATACTGGACGCCCCCCATGTTTTCGGTGTCCCGTTTCGTCTCCAGCATCTGACGGCATTCCCGGCCTGGCTCACAGCCCTGATGGGCGGTGAGGATCTTCTGCTCCGTCTTATCGCCGTTGAGGATGTAGTCGATCCCGATATCCAGCCGACCTTTTCGAGCCAGGATCTTGGTGACAGCCATTACGGATTGGCCACCTGGTACATCAACTCATAGACTTTATCCAGCAGGAACAGTCCACGCCTGGCATCCTCTGCCGTGGCGATACCGGCATTGACACTGCGGGCGATCTGGTTGATGTTATTGCCGATGTGATGGATCTCCGTGCGGAGGTTCTTGATTTCCTGGGAGGGTCTGGCCCGGATCGGAGTCCCGTCGATGAGCCGGACGATATAAGCCCGTTTACACAGCCCGCAGAGTTTGGCCTGACGGCAGAGCTGCTGATACTGCTCCGCCGTCAGCTCAATGTGCAGATGGTGTTTTTCTTTTGGGAGCCCCAAGCGTGCCTCCTTTCTGCGGCTCTGCCGCAAACCTTCCGCCTGCAGGCGGCATTGGGGTCAGGGGTTTCCCCTGCAAGCGCGCAAAATGTACATTTGCGCTATGCTTGCCCAACGCCGCCCCTGGCGGCGTTGGTGCGGCCCCGCCGAAGCGGGGCCTTTTCTCATGCGGTAGGTGGATTATGATCCGGGCAGGCAGAGCCTGCCAACTCCTCGAAAAAGAAAAATCACCGCTCTGGACCAGAGCGGCGACGCTTATTGTGGGCTGGAATGCTCAATATTCCTCTGGCATGATCATCTCCACACAAGGGTGTCTATGTTAGCACCCTGAATGTCAAAAAATCCGGGCAGGGTGTCTTATGTGACACCCTGCCCGGATTGTAGCTATATTAAAGTTGTAAAAGCTCGGTACAGTTGTGCTCTACTGTCCCTTCTCTTTGATTGATCGAGGGTTAGCCGTATGCCCGCATCCCTTGCAGAATGTCGTAAATCTGCCCAAAGGCCTCTGCTTTATGTGAGGGAACCCAGTTGTTCTGTTCCTCGTCATAGACTTTCCATGACTTTTCCTCCTGTACCCAGGCCCAGAGGTTAACTCGGCTGGCACCGTGCTCGAACTTAGGCACAAAACCCCCGACGGGCAGATCCTCGTTGTTGAGAACGGTACAGGTAAACGCATTTTCCGCTGTAAGCTTTACCATTCCCTGATAGGCGGAGTGGCCCAAAATCTGCAAGTCCTCGGCGTTAATGGCCCCCATGTCCAGCAGATCGTCCAGAAAAGCGTCGTACTGTTTCTGGGTCATAGAACTGGGGTCGTACTTTTCCGCCAAGGTCTGCCATTCCTCGGAGGTCATGGTCTCATTCAGATCGGGCTGATCCTCATGGGTGCCGGGGTTGCGAGCAAAGTAGTCTGCGAAATACGCATTCATAGCCGCTCGATCCTCCGCATCCTTGGGTACTACAATGCTGGCTGTTGGTGCGGTGCCGTCCATGACCTCACTCCAGCTCACCGTTTTCAACTGGGCTGTCGACTCTTGGGCGCTGGTTGTGTCTTTGGTGGATGTGCAGGATGTCCTATAGTTCAGGGGCATCATTCCAATAGAACCAATCATGGTTTCGTTCCTCGCTTTCTACAAAACATTTAATCTGTATAGCTATCGGCATAATCTTTGGAAGGTATAGTGATCAGGGGAACGTATCATGGATGCACTCAAAGTATATTCACATAGTTCTCCACCCGAAGTCTGCCTCCATAGTCAATACAAAGGGATTCCGATGAATTTTCTGGATAATCCTCTAATTTCTTTGACAGCTCCGCTAAATACTTATCGTAAAATTCCAGCAGGCTTTCACCAGAAGATGCTAACCAAAGGTGTCCATTCTGTTTGTTGAACGATACATAATCCTTTATCGCTTGCACATAGTTGAACTTTTTAGAATAGTCTCCTCGATCAACGCCCCCCGGCAGCGGACTCAACAGCGTTCCCTTTTCCGGCGTGTACTCACCTGTCCGTGTTTTATGTGCAAGCAAAGCACAGAGTTCAGGATAAGTTGCATTAGTAGGATCAATGTCATTGATATGAACGATTTCTTCATACTCGCCAGACTGAGAATTGCCGAAAATACGAACAATGGGATCTTCGGCTGTAGATCCCTCCTCGTACATCACATGAGCCGACTGGCCGTTTGGCCCGCCACCAGAATAAATGCATTTTTCATTCAGCATATACACAGTAATTGGCTGTGATGCTTCAAATCCGGTATTCTGGCTCTTTTGGCTCTTAATATTGTTGCCAAAACCTATTGCTCTGGAACTTTGATTCAAAACAGAATTGATATTCATAGCCATGTCTCCTCGTATGATCCCTAAACCGAAATACCTTAAATCTGCTGCCTGCTACAGTTCTTTTTTTCATCACAATAAGGCATACTCTATTAGTGTTATCGTCCGATTTGCTCAAAAACTTAAGTTATCCCTCATAGTTGACATCGAGTGAATTTGAATCAATAATCCAAATCGTCCTACCCTGCAACCTTGTGTATTGTACCATGGAGCCTGATTTCGCTTGGTGTCCCATCCTAAACAGCCAGCAGAACAAATACCTATCCAGACACTTTCCATGCCTGAGACAGCACATCTTCCTGTGTACCGTCATCGTCATACCAAGTGCAGGAAGCTGCGAACTTGGGAAACCAATCTGTCCGAAGCAACGCCATCAAAATGGCCCATATATTAGAGAAATCTTCTTTGCGGCCACGCCCCATAAAAGTCATCGGATCATCGGCGGAGACACAGCACAGCCCCTTTGCAGCAAAGCCTCTGAGGATCGTCTGCCGCACAGCATCCACAGTATATCCGTGCTGCTGGATCTGCTCCTTGTCAAAGGTAAACTCGACTTTCATGTGCGCACCTCCTCCTGGTGTTTCATTATACCCGCCTCCTGGGGAGTTATCAAGGGCAATCGGCAGACAGAAGGCCGTCACGCACTCTGGGCCAGCTCCCGCACGATCCGTTCCTTGGACAGAGCGGCGTAGGCATCCGTAACCTCAATGCCGGTGGCGGAGTAGCCCTCCAGCACAGCGGCAAGCACCGTGCTGCCGGAACCGGCAAAGGGGTCCAGGATGCGCCCGCCTGGCTCGGTGATCTTCACCACATCCCGCATGAGCTGCAATGGCTTCTCCGTCAGATGGATGCGGTTCTGGGGATTGCCGTACTTGAATACGCCGGGCAGACAGGGGACGGGTCTGCTGATAGGCATATCCCCATTGGAACCCCAGACAATGTACTCGGCCTGCTGGCGGAAGCGGCCCTTCTGAGGACGGCTGTTGCCTTTGTCCCAGACAGCTGTGCCGCGCCAGATCCACCCCGCCCACTGGAGCGCATCGGTGGCTGCGGGGAGCTGCCGCCAGTCGATGAACATGCACACAGGGGCACCGGGTTTACAGACCTTGCGGGCGTCATAGAGCCATTCAGCGGCCCAGCGGGTCCAGGAACGCTGATCCTTGGAGTCGCCGTCAAAGGGAGGGGGCGCGCTTTCCCCCATGCTGGAATATTTCTTGTCGGTGGACTTGTTTTTCTCCGCCTGGGTCCGGCCCCCGGAGGCATAGGGGGGATCGGTGATAACCGCATCAAAGGTATTAGGGTCGAACTCGCGCAGGACCTTCAGTGCGTCGCCGTGGATGATCTCCCAACTGGGACGGATCGCAGTGATGTTATCGCTCATAGGCATGTTTCTCCTTCTTTCCTTTGGATTGATCTTGGAGCGCGGGCAGTTCCGTCTCCACATATTCGCTGATGATACACAGCGCCTCATGGTAACTGTGGCAATTCCCTCCGGTGATGCGGCCACACATCTCTTTGGCCTGGGCGCCCATGCCATGCTCCCGGAGCGTTCTGGACGCTGCCCCCATCAGGTTGAAGATGTTACCGTCTTGTTCAATCAGCGAACAGTACGGTTTCGATCGCTCCTGCTGGTGGGGCTGCTCCAGGAAACCACCCAGCCGATTGGGTACATAGTCGGACAGCCAAGTGCCTCCAAACTGGCTGTGTGTCTGAATCCGCCACATCGCAAGCTTTCCCACATTCAGCTGAACCCCCTCAAAAGAGAACAGCAGGTTTGTGAGACCGTCGTGCTGGAATGTAGCCGCGTTTTCGAACTTGGAGCCGTTCAGCAGGATTCCTTCCTGAGTAAGCAGCTCGTTGATGCCGTCCACCCATTCCTGAAGGTCGCCGCCGCAGCCCTGGAGGATCAGCCCCTCCTCATCGGTCATGTGCCGCAAGTCCTCCGTGGTCTTTTCTCGGATCATTTGACCTCCTCGCGCTTGGCGCTTTTCTTTCTTCTGGGCGAAGTGCGTCCCTTCGTTTTCAAATCGGTTACCACTGGGATATCCAGTTTATTGGCGCGATGGATCTCCGCCCACATCCCTTCCGTGACCGGTCCATAGACATTGACCTGCTGACACTTTTCTACCAGCCGAAGGCCCATCTCCCGTGCGGCCTGATCCTGCACCGGATCGCCCGGATCTGCGATGGGCGGGAACATGAGATGGGGGCAGACTGGGATGTCGCCCGCCTGAAAGACTTCCTGGGCTTTCTGTCTGGCGAACTCAATGTTTTTCTCTACTTCGCCCCGGAGGGGCGCGCAGATGTACACTAATTTGGGGCCGTGGTCTTTTGCCGGGACTTGAATGCGAAAAGTCTCCACATAGTCGCTGGCCATTTGACGGAGCTGCCGGTAGTCCTCCTGGGAGGGATGGTAGGCATACCAATCGATCCGGTCACCATCTACCCAAATATGCGGATCAACGCCATCCCGCAGGTAGGGGTTGTTGGGGATCTTCTGTTTTCCCCATACATCCTTGAACCGAAGAGTCAGCTTGTCCACCACACCCTGATTGCTGTCCAGCAGCGTCAGGCGAAGAGCTGCATAGTGATCCGCATGGCCCAGTGTAACAAATTCAGCCCTCACCTGACGATTTCTGTCCAAGCCACCCAGGCAGGCACGGCCTACAAAGACCGGATCATGGATTACAGCCCCGTCCGCAAACAGTTTGCGGAGTTCCTGCTCAAAAAAGTTGCTCATCTGCTCATCTCACAGCCTTTCTGTTTCTTGGGGGGAGAAGGAGCTGGCTGTTGAGGAGCCAGTTCGTCTCGGGACGAATCCCGGATCACAGAACGGTTTTTCCCGCTGATCACCAGGGTGTCCAGTGTATCGTTGCGGATTTCCTCACCGCTGATCACCAATGCGCTGCCTGTCAGACGCACATCCCCGGATACTTTGCCATAGACCGCGCAGCGGCCGGACAGAATGGGAACGCCCATGGTATCCTTGTCATTGAGGATCATGGAAAAACCGGAGGCTCTGGCAGAGGCGCTGAGCACAGCGCCTCGTATATAGGCATTGTCCTCTGCCCGCGCATGGCCGGAAAGGACAGCGCCCATAGAGATATAAGCGTTGTCACAGACGACCGCCTCTCCGCGTAGAATAGCCCCCTTGTCAACATAGGCGTCATTACAGGCAATGGCATCGTCAAAAATCCATGCGGTATCGTCCGGCTCGAAGGAAAGGTTGCTCTCGCTCTCCACAAAGCCACCTAAATCACCGGCTTTGACCTCCGCACTCACATCCCGGAGTGCCCGGATACGATGAAGAAAGGGATACTTTTCATGCGAGATCTCCGTGATTTCATATTTCTGATTGCTCGTTGTTCTCATCTCCTTTTTTATGCAGCATTTTGGAACAGACTCTCCTGCGCATCTTCCAGACGGAACTCCGCGTCAATGTCGGAGAAGGTCTCGCTGCGATTGAATTTCTCGCTCACCTTGTTGGGCAAGGCCTGCAGCTCCAACATCCGTTCCCACAGGTTCGGGTGGTAGTCATAGAGATGGCGCAGTTCTTTTCTTTTGGCGTTAGGGCAGAACCAACAGCCCCCGCGGGTTGTAAATGTGTAGACAGGCGAAAGCAGCCCTGCCCGCTGGCAGAGCTGCTTTGCATCTCCCTCTGTGCAGTTGTACTTGTCCAGTAAGGAGACCCGGTTCCCGGCCAATCGAAGCAGCCGTTCCTGCTCGTCCTTGGCGATCCCAATATACTGAACTGTGTCGGGCGGCAGCGATTTTTGGTATCGCAGGATCGGTTTCAGCTTGCAATCTCTCTGAACAGCACACCGTCCGCAGATGGGGAAAGAACGCAGAAGGCCCTTCTTGGGACCGCGGGTGATTTTGCCTGTGAAGAGATCCACATACGTTTTCTCACTGCGCAGAACGGTTACCTTCACACCCCTGCGTTCTAAAGCCGGAATGGCGGTGGTGTAGATAAAATCTCGGTGTTCCGGCACCTCGCCGGAGATCTCCTTATCGAACATGACCTCACAATATACTACCTCATCCAGAGGCTCCCCATGTTCCAGAGCCAGTAATATGGTGGCAAGACTGTCCTTACCAAAGGAACAGGAGGCGATATGTTTCAACGGTCCGACACACCTGCTTCCTTGATGCGACAGGCGTTGCACAGTACCTCCGCTTTGTCCGTCTGCTCCCAGGGGGCGTCCGGATGGGTAAAGTGGCCATAGTTGCAGAGCTGAGCGAAGATGGGCCTGTCCAGCCCCAAGGTGCGGCGCATCCCGGCGGGGGTCAGGTCAAAGACGGCCCGGACGGCCTGTTCCAGCACATCGTCCCGGTATTCGCTGGTTCCTTCGGTATCCACGTTGACCGCCACAGGCTCTGCCTTTCCGATGGCATAGGCCAGAGTGACGGTACAGCGATCCGCCAGACCGGCAGATACAATGTTTTTTGCTATATAGCGGGCCATGTAGGCTCCGCTGCGGTCCACCTTGGTGGAGTCTTTACCAGACAGTGCGCCGCCGCCGTGAGGGGCCAGTCCGCCATAGGTATCCACCATCAGCTTGCGGCCCGTAAGGCCGGTATCCGCCTCAAATCCGCCATAGACAAACCGCCCCGATGGATTGATCAGGATCTCCGTTTCCCCATCGAGCGGCAACTCCCGCAGTGCGGGATGGATCACATGGTCCATGAGTTCCTCCCGCAGTTGGTCCAGGTCTTTCTCCGGGTCATGCTGGCAGGACAGAACCACCGATGCAAGACGCACGGGGATATCGAAGTTGTACTCCACAGACACCTGCGCCTTGCCGTCCGGACGCAGGCCCTGGATCATCCCGGTTTTTCTGGCGTTGGTCAGCAGCCGGGTGAGCCGGTGGGCCAGGATGACCGGCAGAGGAAGATAGGATTCTGTCTCATCACAGGCAAATCCATACATGATCCCCTGGTCGCCAGCCCCAGTCTGGACTCCTTCCCGCACAGCGTGAGCAATATCGTCGCTCTGATCGTGGGTGATGACCTCGATCTCATAGTCCAGCCCAGTGTACCCAGCTTCCCGGATGGTCCGGCAGACAATGGAGGGGATATCCGGCATGACCTTTGCCGAGATTTCTCCGGCCACCAGCACTTTGCCAGCTGTGGCCAGTACTTCGCAGGCCACATGGGCGGAGGAGTCACCCTTGAGACAGGCATCCAGAACAGAATCCGCGATGGTGTCGCAGAGTTTGTCAGGGTGGCCCTCGGTAACAGACTCTGCGGTCAAAATGTATTTATCTCTCATGGTCGATTTTCCCTTTCTTTTTTATGTGTTGGTCGCCAACGATCCGTCCCTGTTCTCCGGCTGCCGTTCGCACAGGAAGGATCTGCATGTTGTCGTACAGGGACTTGTATCGCTGAATCTGCTCATCCGTCAGGGAAATAAACTCCTCCTGGCCAAGTCCAGCGACGAAGAAGGTGCCGCGGATGATGTCATAGGGCAGATAGTCCTTATCCAACAGCGGACGATTCATCGGCAGGCCAAGGAGCTTTCCGTCAGCATTGCACACCAGGGCAACCGGCTCTTGGAACGGATACACAGCTTCAATATCTCCTCCTACGAGCTGCTGCATATCCGGGAGGCTTTCAATCTCCTGCACACGGCAGGGCTTTTGCGGTTCTACCACTAATACTTTCATGTGCGATCATTCCCCCGATTCCTTTTTTTCTTTTTGCTGCCATATAGCGCATTGAAATCCGGTCTGGGGCGGTCTGTCCGCATCTGGTCCGTTCGATAACAGAAGATGTAGAATTTCTGCACTTGCGGGAAAAGCCGAAGGTGGTATCGATATTGGCTGCTGTCCATGCGGAATGCGTAGAAGGTCTGCCGATCAGACATTCGTGCCTCTGGATGCTCTTTACAATACGTTTCCATGGCGGGAAAACTGTTCAAAGTACCATTGTTTCGCAGTTCATCCAGCAGTTCATTTAATTCTGCAAGAAAACCTGGAGACTCCAGATCCCGATTTTGCCGCATCCAGGTCACCGTGACACTGTCGCCAATCTCTCGCCCTGTGAACACGCCGCGCAGGCAACCTACGCAGGCTGTCTCCTGCAATTTTGTTGTAAACAGTGGATTGAGATCCCCGTTTGATGCATCATAGATAGAAAACTTTTTATCCGGCATCTTATCTCTCTTTTCCGTGCTGCTTTTTGGGGGATTTGGTCTGTTCCATATAGCCACGATTGCGTTTGACTGTCTCCAGATCCAGTTCTTTGGCACAATGCTGCCACGCCTGTTTTAATTTGGACAGTGGCAGTCCGTTCTGCCGGTAGCCCTCCCGAATGCCCTGGTAATAATATTCCGAGGGCAGAGCAGGAGAGCGCCACCGATCCCCATCCGTCATCACGTAGGCCATGACAGTCAGCTGCCGCCCCGCATGATCCCGCACAGCAACAGACTCTTTTTCGTATAGATGGGGATATCCCTCATAAAGATCGAGAGACCGCTCACAGCCCGGTGTGATCCGCCAAAGCAGGCCATGTACCTGCTGTCCTTCCTTGGGCTTGATGGTGGCAACGCCATTTCCGCTTGCGTTGCCGCGAAACAGCAGTTCATATCCCTCCAGCACGACCGGCCCCACCACCTGGGCCGCGGGACAGCGGTAGGCCATCTGATCCAGGTTAATGTTGCTGCCGTAGGCGAAATACAATTTATCTTCCGCTATGGTCCAACACCTCCAGTGCGCCGATCTTCGCCAGCGCCATAATCATGGTCTGCGCCTGCGCCTCTACGCCACGATCCGGCAGGGGACAGTCCTGATCTGTCATGCGGATGAAATTGCTGCGAAGCTGCCAGATATAGCTCTCTGTGTCCGGAAACTCCGTGGGGTCAAAGGCAGCTTTCCGAAGCTGGTCCATGATTTCTGTCCCGGTACCCTCGTACACGGTATCTTCAATGCGTATTTTCATCGTGCCACCTCACTGCTTCGGTTTTTCTTTTTCTTATTGACATCGTAACTGTCCTTGTCATAGCGCCATGCCCGATCCCCGTCCAAGTTGGCCAGAAGATGATCCCGCGTGTGCTTGAACTCGGGTCCATTCAACCCAAGGCGTACCAGCCATACCCGAAAGGTGAACAGCTCATTATCGCTTTGCGTCTTGCGCATGACGGTGCTGCGCTGGGCGATAGCCTGGGCCGACATGGCAAGGCACAAATTCACATAGGCAGCAGCGCGGCCTGCGTGGAGGGTGGAATTAAAACAGCGGAATTCGACGGTCCCCCGGAAAAACACGGAATGGAGATTGAGCGCATAGTACCGTGTCCAGTTGTAGTGCTCCGTGCTGCCGGTATCCCCCTCATACCAGATGGTTTCCAGCTGTGTCAGATTTTTGGTTTCTTCGGATGAAAGCTTGCGTGCCTTTTGCAGCATGGGTTCCCGTACTTTCTGGCAATAGTTCGCTATGCGATAGGAGTTAACCTGGAGTGCCTTGAACAGAATATCTTCTTTGGAATACATAATGCCCAGCAGGTTTTTCAGGCTCTGGCGATTATGGTTTGCGGCATCCACATGGACATGGATACCGCAGGAGGAATTGACTTTTCCCCCTGCGGTGCGGACGCGGCGGACGCATTCCTGAAATTTGGGCAATTCCGCATAGGTCAGTTTGGGCGTGACCATTTCCACACGATACCTTGGATCTGAGGTGGAGGTGTATCTGGCACCCACTTTTTGTTCTCCACGGATACTACTATCGCTCATAAGCCGCCATTCTTTTCCCTGCCCATCCCGTACATACCAGCTGTCGTAGTAGTCATCGTCTCGGCGAGGCACTGTGCCAAAATAATCCGCTAAGGCCTGGGCCGCCTGTTCACGAGTGATTCCGGTCAGTTCCACTTCCACGCCGAAACATTGGTCTTTCAGCCCTATTTCACTCATGCCGTCGCTCCTCTCAGTTTCTCGTCTACGGCCCGGATGCGGCGGCCGATAGCCTCAATTACATTGACCGTAACACTGTTTCCGGCCTGTTTGTACGCCTGGGCGTCCGAGGTGATGGCCAGCAGACGGTCGATCTGGTCCTCCTCGAAACCTTGGAGTCGAAGGCACTCCCGGGGCATCAGACGGCGGATACGCCCGCCTCGATCCACGATGCCTTGAACACTGGCAGCATCATGGGCCAGCTTGCTCACCCGGCCTCCTCTGGTTTTGCTGCCGAGATACCCCAGATCCACGCTGTCGCCGGGAACGGCCTCCGCATAGCCCTTCTTGGATGGATCACGGATCATCAGCACCCCGGAGCGCTCCGCCCGATGGTTGGAGAGGGCAGTCTGCCCGTACCGGGCGGTGAGGCACCGGGCGGTATCCGTTCGCCTGGGTTCTCCCACGGACAGATCCACGAAGGCGTCATTGGGTGGTATCAAATACAGCCCGGTTTTTCCGCCTTTACCGCCTGCCCCTGCCGTCTGAGTACAGGCTACTCCTCTGGGATCATAGACTCTTGATCCCTGCGGCCCGCCGAGGACTTGTATAAGAGCCTTTCCGTTTGCTCCGGCGACAGGAAATATTTCTCCGGAACATCGGGAATTAAGATATCCGACAATGAATATCCTTCGCCTTGACTGTGCGGTATAATCTGCGCTGTTAAGCACACACCATTCGAGACCATACCCCAACTCATGAAGCGTGGTAAGGATGACCGCAAATGCCCGTCCTTGGTCATGGAGTAAAATTCTGGGAACATTTTCAAGCAGCAGATACGCAGGCTTTCTTGCTTCAGCCAGGCGGGCAATCTCAAAGAAGAGAGTTCCTCTTGGGTCAGCGAAGCCAAGTCGATTTCCTGCCGCTGACCAAGACTGGCAAGGAAATCCGCCGCAGAGCAGTTCAAAGTCGGGCAGGTCGCTTGGGTCAATTTTTCTGGCGTCTGGATAGTATCGCTCCTCCTCTCGAATATTGTGGATGGCACGGTAGCTGGCATCCGCGTATTTGTCGATCTCACAGTGGCCCACGCACTGGAAACCTCCGGCCCGGTCCAGTCCGGCCCGGAATCCGCCGATTCCTGCGAACATATCAAAATAGCGTATCAGATGATCTCATCTCCTTCCTTCTGCAGGGCAAGAAGAAAGCCGAGGACATTCTCATCCATGTCCCCGGCCTGTGCCTGCTGGCTTTTTTCTGTTGTCAGATCCAAATGGCGCAGTTCTTCCCGGATCAGCCCCCGGATGGCGGACAGGAGGGCATCCTGTTCATGGGCCTTACAGACCATCCTGCATACGGTGTCTGTCCGCTGCCCCGCTGGGATGGAACTCAAGATGCGCCAGGCTTCCCGCTGCTGGGGTGATGTCAGAGAAAAAGAAAGGTTGAGCCGCCGCTTACCCGCCATGGCCGACACCCCGCGACATCTGCCCCACAAGGCGCTCATATCCTTTGGCGTTCAGGGATACGTCATCCAGGATAAGCGGGCGGCACAGGCCGTCTGTGGCCGAAAGGTGGCGCTTTAAGAGCGCCGCTCCACCACCCAGAAAGATGGTGGGCATAGCGCGGATGTCTAGGCCGCTCTCTGTGACTGCCGAGAGCAGGTTTCGGGCGTACTTGCCCGCCTGGGCATGGATGACCGCTCTGATCCGCTCGTCCATCCCGCCGGAGCTGCCCCGCAGGGCGCTCTCGATCTGAGCGGTAGTCATGGACAGCCCAAACAACCGGCGCACCTGTTCGCTGATTTCATCGATACAGCGGATCATGCCCAGTTCCAGACTCCGGCAGGAGGCAGCGTTGGGGATGCGGTTGTCCAGACGCATCAGATCCACCGTCCAGCCGCCTATGTCCGCCACGATGACGGACGGCTCGTCCAGCAGCTCCGTCTGGGTCAGGACGGCAGCATAGCCCTGGGGAAACAGGGACACCTCTTGGATGGTGATGGTATAGTCCTGCCCCTCATAGCGAAAAGGAATGGCGCTCCCATCCCGGTACAGATACGAACGGAAGGACTTCTTGTCCCGGCCAAAGCTGGTCAGGGGCAGGCCCGCCGCCAGGTGGATGCTGGCGGTGTGCTCCGCACCCCGGTGCTCCAGCTCCTTGGCGATGGCTGCCAGGGTAAGCAGATAGTAGTCCTCTGTTTGGGTCTTGTCTCTCTGGAGGGGCTGGCGACCGCTGCCCACCACATAGTATCTGCCGCCGTATTCCAGCACATCTTTCTGGGTGTACGGCTCATGTTCATATTCCACCAATCCGGTGGGGAACGAAAAGTGTACAGTTTTCATGGCTGCGTAGCCATGATCAATGCCAATAATGATTGAACCACTCATCTCGGATTCCCTCCTTTTTTGCGGGACTTCGTTTTTTTGGCCCGCTGCTGTTTGTCAAATGTCTTTCCCTCAATTAGCAGCGCGTTTACATCAGACATCTCCAGATTCCATACATACGGGTGTATCTGGCTTCTGGCTGCCCCGCCGTATTTCTCGCACAATCTTGGCAAAAAATTCGGCAGGTCTTTCATTTCTCTGGGAAACTGGATGCCATCTTTGTACACAATCTCTCTTTTCAAAGATTTGTACAATTCTTTTGTGTTTTTAATTGCCTCCACATCTTGATATATACTTTGCCCTGTAAGCTGTTCATAAGCACTGTAGGCGGCATAGGAGAGGCCGCTAAAAGAACAGTCTCCGTATATCTCCACGTCAGCCAGTGTATCCGGATCTTTTAAGACTGCCATATACGTCTCCTTGCCCTGAGCGATCAGCCATGGCCGAAAATCCATAAATCCTTCGTCAGAACAACCGCGCTCCTTGACAATGCCAGCTGCGTCCCAAAGTCCATATTGATCTGCCAATCTCGAATATATATACACGCATTTATGAAAAACCATTGCGGACTCGGGACCCATGGAAATCAGACGATCCATAAGAAAGTGCTCCATGGCTTTTATGTCCTGGCCGCAAGCGGTTTTTGCCTGATGAATCAAATCCCAAAAAGCATCCGGATTATCCTCTGTAATTTTAGTAACATGGTCTTGCTCTGCCGTAATGATCACCTCTTTTTTATCTGCCGGGCATCCTGTGGCAATAGCCCCGTTCATCTGGAGCCACGCCCGTTCCGATGGCGTTGCTTCTGTGTAACCCGCGCTGCCTGTTCATGCTCCAGTGGATTCAGATGGCAATTTTGCAACAGCGTTTCATATAATCTGCGTTCAAACTGTTGGTAGGCTGGTGTGGTAGTATCAATGGGTTGGAGGATTGCGTGTTCATAGCCAGTTCCGGGCACGATCTCCCAGCGGATGGCATGGAACTGATCCGCCAGGAGATAGCGCATGAGCTGATGACCGTTCATCATTTCAAACATCCCGCGGGAGTCCTCATAAGGGAACTGCTTATATAGATCAAAACCTGTCAGTCTTTGGGCTGTGAAGTACAGCTTGAAGCCCCCTGGGTCCAGTTCTGGGGCGAGCTGCTCATAGAATGTCTTTGCGTCCATTTCAACCAGCCCTTCTCCACTTCTGGGCCAGCCGTTCCAGAACAGTCAGCCTGCCGGACACTTTCCGTGCCGAGAGATCCAGCCCATTCATCTGGCGCTGGATGCGGCGACGGATCTGTTTGAGCTGCCGTCTATCACCGCAGCCCTCCAGCACCACATAGCTGCCTTTTCCGTTGGCCAGCACCTCACGCCGCCCACTCTCATCCCGGAGACTGGCCATGAGCCGCTGGCCCAGGCGTTTGCGGTAGCTGTCCTGGAGGACCTCCACATCCCCGCACACACCATGCTTTTTCAGGATCGCGGCGATCTCGCTGGAGTGGATCTCCATTCCCTCGAATAACACATCCAGAATCTCCTGTTCCGCCTCTGGCGGCAGTCTGGGCGGAGCAGTCGGCTTGGCACCCGCGTTTTCCCGGTTCATCGTTCTGCCTCCTTTCGCTTCTTTTGAGGGGAATGCGGTGCTTTTGCAGGCTGCGGATCACCGCGCCAGGTTTCCGGGGCCATGGTGTTGATATGGCGGAGCATATCCCGCACATTTGCACAGGTGAATTCCGGCTGTTCAAATCCATGGCGCTCCGTGTAGATGGTCCACTTATGGGTCTCATGGGGACTGTCCCGTATGACCACAAAATATCTCCCGTTGCGGTCACCATACAGCGGTTCAAACCGCACGTCATCATAGAGCGGGCCGGATAGCGGGCAGTTGTTCTTGAACCAGACATAGTAGTTGTCCAGGATGTACGGGTCGGTGATCCCCATGACCACCTTGCTCAACTTCTGGAGTCGTCCGGCCAGTGCGTTATCCTGGCAGAACCAGTCATACCACCCGGCCTCGCACTGAGTGGCACGATCTTTCGAGGAAAAATCCCCGGCACGGAACCGCTCCTGCCACTGGCGGACACTCATTTCCGTCATAGCGTCCCCCTTTCCGGCAGGAGGCGCTCCATGAGGTCGGCAATGGTCCGAAACACCTCCGCCAATTCACGGGATTCTTTCACCGTATCTTCCATCTCGTCCTTGGTCATGCGGGTGCATTTAGCCCAGATCCGGACATTTTCCTCTGTGGGGTCCAGCAGGACCGCCTTTTCATACGCTTTACAGAAGACTCCGGCGATCTTTCCCTCTCGGTCGATCTCCGCGTCCTTTTCCTGGATCTCCTTTTTGGCTTTCAGGATGTCCAACGCCTCCTGGGCGGCCTGCTCCCGCTGCTCCTCCGGCAGATCCTCCACCTGCTTGGTGATCTGGTAGCCTTGGTTGATGGACAGTTCCTTTTTGTCCAGCGCCTCCTTGACCGCTGCGGGGGCGTGCTCGTCGATCTGCATCACTTTGCCCATGGTGACCTCGCCAATGCCAACAGAATCGGCCAGTTCTTTGCGGGTACTAATAGGGGGAAGGTTTGACAATGTTGTCAAACCTTCCTCGGATGGGCGATATGCCTGCCCTCCGGCAGACATATTGGCCTTGGCCCTGGCTTCGATCTCAGGCTTGAGTTTCATGGCGATCTTGCCCAGTTCCCACTTGTCCAGGTTACGGCGGCCTTTCTGGGTATCCAGCGCCCACTGCTTGGCCTCCAGCAGATCGTCAAAGGCGAACACCAGCATCTGATAGGGCAGGCCGTGCTTGTCACACAGGGACTTTCGATTATGCCCATCGATGGCGACCAGATCCTCATTGACGATGATAGGGGTATAGCACCCATTTTTCAGGAGATCCGTCTCCAACGCGCCGAGCTGCTCCTCACTCAAAGGCGGGAGCAGCTCGGCCATCTCAGGCAGCACAACAGGAGTGCGCTCTGCGCTGCTGTAAATGATCCCGGTGTTTTTCATCAGGCGGCCTCACACTCGGCCTGGTTCTGCTCGGCAGCGGTCGCATCCTCTGCCCGACGGGGGGAGAGGAGCTCCACCTCCGTAGCCTTGATCAGGAAGCCGGGCTGGCGGGTGGGATCGTCAGAAAAAGTGATGGTCTCGAAGTCGCCGGAGGCGGCCAGCTTGCAGCCCTTCCAGGCATAGGCGGCACAGAACTCGGCCAGGGGGCCGCGCACCTTGATGGAGATGAAGTCGGTGAGCCGGTTGCCGTCCTGATCCCGATAGCGGCGGTCCGAGGCGATACGCAGGATGGCATAGGGCTTGCCCGTGGTTTCGTTCATCTTCAGCTCCACATCATTGGTCAGATTTCCAGTGGCAGTGATCTTCAACATCGTTCATTTCTCCTTTTTCTGTTAGAATAATTGGTTGTAAAAAAGAGGGGGACTCACAGCTTTTGTGAGTCCCCCAAGGGCTTAATACCCCGTCCGGGGCAGGGTGGGAATGACAGGTTTGCCGTACACCGTGGTCACCCAACGGCTGACGGCCTGCACCCACTGGCCGTTGTAGACGCCGCCCACGTCGGCCACATTGACAAAGGAGGTGGAGGCCAGGTTGGCCACGGCGGTGCAGTGGAGGTACGGCTTTTCTACCTGGGCAAAGCCAGCAGGGGCCTGTCCAAAGACGAACATGACCTCTGTGACCCGTTCATTGCTGGCAAGGCCCAGTGCGGTGGCCGAGGCAGCCAGGGTGTAGTTCTTACTGGTGGACAGGTTGTCGGCCAGGGTCCGATACTCGCCACCGTTCACACGATAGGTGATCTTATAGGTGCCGGGGAAGTTATAGGTTCCGGTGACCACCGTATCCAACCGCACCTCTGCGGGAAGGGTATCGCGCCAATAAAAGTTGTCCAGCCGGACGTTGGAGCTATTGGCGATGCCGGAGAAGGTATAGCGTACCGGCTGGCCCGCCATGATCTCCTTGGGGCCGGTTTTGGTAATGGATACGCCGGTAGTCAGGCTCTTGTTGGTCACCTCAAATTTGACGATCTGTCCCTCATGTTCCAGATAGGCAGTGAGTTCTGTTTCATTTACGCCGTAATTGGCCGGAGCCTTGACCTCCCGTATGGTATAGCGGGAGAGAGGCAAAGGTTTGGACACGGCCAGCCCTCGGCTATCAGAGCGGATGGTGTCTACCAGGTTACCCGCTTTATCATAGATCTCAAACACGGCCCCCTCCAGCAGTGTTCCAGCAGGCAGTCCGTTGGTGGGGTTGTAGTCGGCGGACTTCTTGACGATTTGGATTTGTCCTGTGATGGGGGTATTTTCCCACTCTACCAATGTGGTTTCCCCAGCTTTGACATAGACTGTACGGAGTTGGGTGTCTGGGATATACCCCTCATTCTCCAGTTCGCGCAGATAGTACCGGCCACTCTCGGTCAAGTCCTCAAACCAGGCATAGCCTCGGTCGTCGGTGGTCTGCTGGTCGATGGGGTTGTGGCCGCTGTCATACAGGATGAACGACACACCAGGGATGCCCTTACCATCAGCAGTAGAAATTTTGTGAAGCAGGATGCCGGACATGGGCGCATTGGTTACGGTCAGTTTCGTGGTCTGCCCATTCTTTATGGTGAAATAATGGGGCGTGCTGTCCAGCTTGAACCCCTCGGCACTCTCGATCTCCACGGCATAATAATTGTTATCCTCCAGTGTTACAAAGACGCTGCCGCTTTCCCCGGTGGTCACGGTGTCCACCAGGGCATCATCCGACACCCGCCGGATTTCAAAGGTGGTATTGGGGATGCGCTCCGTCTTGTCCGCTTCGGAGACTTTAATCAACTCCACGCCGCCCACAGCATTGTTATAAAATCGGATCGTCTGTGTGTCATTGGGGTTAATGGTGACAGTCTGGCTCTGGCTATCCGGGTCGATAGTGTACCCAGGCACGCTCTCAAGTTCAGTCACTACCACCGTGCCAGTGATCCCGGACAGGATGACCTTACCTGTGGAGTCGGAATAATAGATACCATTGCTGGACAACGTGCCTCCTGCGGCATCCACATACTGCCCATTGGCGTACTTAATCTCAAATTTGACGCCCTCCAGGGGGACTTCCGTAGAGCCGTTCCGTCCCCACTTCTCAATTACCAGATTGCCCAAAGGCTGGTTCCGAAATTCTACGGTGACGGTCTGGCCCTCTTTGACCTGAACGGTCTGAGGTGCATCATCCAGCAGGAAGCCGGGCTTGGCACGGGTTTCCTTGATGACCAGTGTAGTTCCAGGTTCTACCCCTTCCACCAGAAAACTGCCGGTGGAATCCGTCACGAACTTGCCGTTGGCATCACCCACCACGGAGCCGTCCGATTTTGTCACCAGGAACTCCACATCGGAGAGCGGGGAATTGTCTGCTGCCGATACCTTCTTGACCAGGACGCCTCCCTTGGGGGCGTTGGAGAAGTAGAGGGTCACGATGTCCTGATCCTCGCCGGAAATATAGAAGGACTGGGGCGCGGCATCGATCACGTGGCCGCTGTCGCTCTCCATCTCCTCGCAGATGTAATAGCCCTTTTTAAGCCCGGTGACGGTGAAAGAGCCGTTGGCCGAAGTCGTGTAAGTGCCGATCACAGTGCCGCCGCTGCCGCTGACCTCGCCACCCAGTTATTTCAGCTGTAAGCGGCAGCCGGAGATCCCAGCTCCAGTCACGCTATCCTGCTTGTAAACCACCAATGCAGACAGGGGCGTGTTTGGAATGGTTACAGTCTTGTTTTCGCCGCCCTTGACGTAGACCTCTGTAACAGGGTCATCCGGAAGCTGGTAGCCGGGGGCTGGCTTGGTCTCTTTGATGGTCAGCCAGCCGTCCTCGATGCCCTCCAGGATGATCTGACCCGCCTCGTCTGTCTGGAAGGTCCCCAGGTCCCGCTGTTCCCCAGTTTCCGTCTTATTGCTGGACCATGTGATGTGAAACTCGGCGTACTGGATGGGGTCATGGGTGACGGAGCTTTCTTTCTGGATGGTGACGGTGGGCCGCTTGTGGTTTTCAAAATATACATCCCGGTCCCGGTTGGGGTAGAGGGTCACAAGCTGGGGGTCTGCGTCCAGCAGATAAGGTGACGGAACGGACTTCTCGATCACCTCATAGACCATGGGCAGGAGATTGGGGACCTTGGCGGAACCATCCGGGCCAGTGGTCACCTCGGCCACACTATGCCCGTCTGCTGTCTTTACAAGGAAAACTGCGCCCTCCACGGGAGCGCCGCTGTCTGCGTCACGCTTCCAAATGGTGAGGTTTGGCCTCTTATCGTTCTCCAAAACGATGGTGCTGTCCTTACCGGGGAATAATTCTACATGATATTCCTTTTCATCCAAAATGTGGTCTGATACTGTGTCGGTTTCCTTTAGGGAATATACTCCAGGCTGTAAGCCCTCCCAAATGATCGTACCTGTGCTGGAAGTGGTCTGATCCATGTATCGGCTGCCATCTTCAATCCGGGTCAGGCTGTATGTCACTCCAGCCAGGGCGGAGCCATCCGAACTGATTTTCGTGAGATGGAGAGAAGGCAGTTTGCTGTTGGTAAAGACAAACTGGGCCGTCTCATTTCCATCCAGGTGGATGATCCGCTGGGGTTCATCGATCACAAAACCTGGGCACTCCAGTTCAGTCACCACATAAGCGCCCACGGGGAGCTTGGAGAGGTCGATGGTCCCATCCTCCGAAGTCGTATATTCCTCCGGTCCCCAGGAGCCGTCCACCGCCTCAATGCGGAATTTGACATTGGCAATCGGCTTACTGAGATCCGCACTGTCTACCTTGATAAGATGGATGCCGGGCAGCTGGTCATTATAAAACACCCGTTCCACAATGCCCATGCCCGTGGTCAACTCCGCATATTGGGGTGTGGTATCTATAATATGCTCATCGTCTCCGGGGTTTCGTTCCTCGATCCGATAACTGCCCTCGGGCTGGTTGACCAGGAGAATTTCGCCCTGTTCATTGGTACGGAAGATGCCCAGGGAAACATTATCCCGGAAGATCTCAAATGCCACATCCGGCATAAGCTCCATCGTCTTTCGGTCATACTTGATGATCCGCAGACCAGGAAGTTCTTCATTGATAATGGTAGCGGTGGATTCCTCGCCTGACACCACATTGACCGTCTGAACGGTATCGGTCACAGCTTTCCAGCCCTCGATTCCTGCCAGCTCACGCACTTCCCATGCGCCGGGTTCAAGCTGGTCGAAGGTGATGGAACCTCCGGTGGTGGTCTGACCGCTCCGGGTCTGGCCGCTCTCCAAGTGCTTGATCTGGATGGTTACACCGGAAAGTAGATCTCCAGTGTCACTCTTTTTCTCCACCCGAAGTGAGCCGTAGGGGGCGTTCCAGAAAGTCAGGGTTGCAATCTTGTTGTACTCCACATCCGCGTGCTGGGTGCGCTCATCCGGCAAAAGATGATACCGGGGCGGGATCTCCTCGGTTACCGTATAGTGGCCCTCAAGGGTCAGAGGGATTACCACGGTCCCGTCCGGGCCAGTAGAGAAAGAGCCAACCTTGCGTCCCTCTGGATCGTACACAGAGAACACCGCGCCCTCCAGTGGGATTTTTGTGCCCTCCTCCAGCTTTACGATTTTCAGCGCGGTCTCATCCGGGTCGGGGTCCTGACCGTCATAATAGTTGCTGATAGCAGCCACATCCAGCCGTACATTGTTATCCAGGTCGCAGATATAATTTTGCAGGTCGCCGTACTTATCCTTCTCCTGGCAGATGGCATACATGGCGGCATACTGCGCCACGGAGGCGGACAGTGCAAGCTGGACGCTGCCACTTTGGTTCTGGATGGATTCCGCGGGGTACAGCACCTTGAATTGAGCGGAGTAGCCGTCTCCGGTTCCTTCCGCAGCAACAGAGGTCACATCCTGGTTGTCCATGTTGACGATCCGGGTGCCATTGGGAACGGCGGAGGGGTCCTGGAAGGCGACAGAAATGTCGTAATCGTAGACCCATGTCTCGCTCCAAACCGTAAACACCTGCTGATAGTAGTCCTTACCCTCAACACTGACAGGATAGGCCACGGAATGGTCTGGGGTGGCTGTCATTTTGGGCGTGAGCATATAGTTGTAGGTGGTGCCGCGCTTGTAGATGTCCTTGGCGGCGGCCAGGATGCGGTTGCCAATGTCCAGTTCAGAACCGGAAAGGCCGGGGGCCACCTTTAGATTGTTGATGTCCCAGGTGGAAAGCAAATAACACCAGAGGGCCATCTTTGTGGCGTAATACGCCTGATACTTGTTATCCAAATTCAGTTCACCCAGACTGCGGTGGGGGTAACCGTTGGAGATAATGCCCACCACCTTGGGATCGCTGGAGCGTTCCTCCGCAAGATATTTAATGCTTTCGCCGGGTTCTACCTTTTGGGGAACACCTTTGAGATACGGATTCACACAATATGCTGGAACTTCTTTGGTTGTCCCATCATTGCTCTTATACATGAAATAGGTGTAGTCTTGCTTCTTGACAGCGCCGTTGATGGACAGATAACCCAGCTCATATCCGCCGTTATAAATGTCCACTTCGCCCAGCGCCGCTTCTACACTATCCGCAGCCCAAGCGGAGGTCGGAAGAATTCCAAGCAGCAAAACGCAGGCCAAAAACATTGAAAGCAGTTTTTTCATAAGCCCTCCTTAAAATAGACAGAAAGAGGCATGAACAACAATCTGTTCATCGCCTCTTTCTGGAAGTAATTCAGTCAGGGTTTCGCAGAAACTAAGCGAAAAAAACGCAGTGCATTTCCCAATTTGGGAGATACACTGCGTTTAGCATTCCACAGCCTGGACACACCAGCGGTATGCCCGCTGATCCCGCACACAGGTATACAATGTGATACGGTTGTCACTGGTAGTGGCGGTGCCGCTGGTATCTGTCTCTAATACCTTTTCTACACTGACCACCTGATAGGTGCGTGTGCCCAGCTTGGTGGTCCAGGTAATGGTATCGCCTGTCTCCAGGGTATGCAGGTCTCCAAAATCATCCCGGACACCGCGGTTGTGACCCGCAATGCAGCAGTTTCCATCCCAGATGCTAGTGCCAGGGAAATGACCGCCCCCTTTTGCCAGAGTGCTGCTGTCTGTCCCTTCGTAGACCTTGGTAGACAGGCCGATAGCCGGGATCTTGAGCGTCCCCAGATGTCCGCCCGAGTAGTAGAGATCGCTGGTGACGGCGGTATAGCCGACGTCCTGGCCAGAACTGTCCCCATTGCCTGTGTCGATCACAGGATAGTTGACGCTCCCTGTCTGGGACACCAGCCCGCCGCCATCCAGAGCACCGGGGATGAGATTGGGCGTCAGAGGGTCGCCGCTTCCGGGGAGGTAACTGGTAGGTGTGCCAAATCCAGGCGGGATCAGGGCGGTGTTTTTACTCCTGTCTACATTGGGATCTTCCCATTCGTAGATGGTGTCATCGCTGGTAGGTCTGCCGAACAGGTAATCGTCTGGGGCCTCCATGGTATATTCCAGGGCGCTGGCCTGGCCCACACACAGGGCGCATAACATGGTGGCCAGCAGAAGTGCTCTTAGCTTCAGTTGAATCAGCTCCTTCCTTTGTACCGCTTGAACAGGAAAACCCCACCTGCAGTCAGTAGGAGAACCGCGCCGCCGATCAGGAGGGGCTGTTTGATGTCGATATCTGCCGTGGCTCCGTTTGAGCTTTCGCTGGAAGGTGTATCTGTGGGGGCCGGGTCTGTCTGCTCCTCGGGAACCTCCATGCTGCCGAAAATGGCGGTATAGGTCAACACAGAGCAGTTGGTTTTGGAAACTTGGCCGGTATAGTCTGCCGTAACAGTGTAGCCGGTAGCATAGGTGCTGCTGGTGGTGCCGGTATATTTGGCAGTGGCGGTATAACGGGTAACAGCACCATCCGCCCCGGCTTTACTGGTCTCGGCCCACTGGACGTCTGCCAGAGTCAGGCTTTTCCCATTGTCCTCAATGCTCTTTGGAATCAAAGATAGATCCGCTTCCGAGAGATTGGGATAGGTGCGGGTGGCGGAGAGATCCTTTGTCCGGGTAGCATAACCGTCTGCCGTTACCTTGACAGTGGTATGATCCAGTGTCAGCGTGCCGGTATAACCGTCCTCTGTGGTTACTTCCATCTGCGGTTCCAGACTCTGGAGGATCTTCTCCATATTGTTGGTCTCGCTGGCCAGAGTTTTGGTCTGGGTGATGGTCTGGATGTCCACCCCAACCTCGTCCTTCCGCGTCATATCCAGCAGATAATAGAGGCGGCCATCCCGCTCAAAATCCTCGGTGGGAATCTGGGATGGATCATCTGCCAGGGACAGCTGATACACTTTCTTGATCCTGGGGCTGTCTCCCTCCATATACTCCTCCACCGATGTGGGGTAGTAACTGGCACTCTGCTCCGGTTCAGCGGCCAGAGCAGGGACAGATGCCGCCAGGAGCAGGGTCAGGGCGCACATCGTGGTCAAAATGCGTTTCATACTGGATTCCTCCTACAACAATTTTTCTTTTGATTTGCCGGAAATCATATTGTTATTTCTTCTTTTGGAAATTGTCACCCCCTTTCCCGGAGCACATTTCGTTGCAGCAGATACTCATTCCAATCCTTTCCCTGTTGCGGAAGTTGTTGAGACACCTCATAGTCCTCTGCGGAGAACATTTCTCGGAGCTTTTGGGTTGCCTGCTGACCATGTTCATCGTTATCCAGGCACAGAATAATCCGGCGTATGTGTGGGTTGTCTCGCAGATAGGTTCGCAGTCCTCCTTCGTACAGCCCACACAGTGCCACCGCGTTGGAGGTTACTTTCCGGTGCAGGGTGCAGAAGCTCATCAGGTCGATTGGGGCCTCAAAGACAAGAACTGTATCATGCTTCTTGCTGCAGTAAAGTCGAAATGCGATGTCCTTATTGCTGCCTGGGACATCCCCCTTAAAGCTGCTGCCGTTCCAATCATAGGTTCCACGTTGATTGGCAAATACCGGCGCTCCTGATTGGTCCCGGCCAACAAAGACACAGTTGTGATGTTGGGCGTCCTCGTACAGCAATCCAGCCTCCACAAAGCCCCGGATTACTTGGGGTGCGATCCCACGCTTGCGGAGATAGGCAAACACCCTGCGGTGATCCACGTTGGCAGGGGGGAGGGTAAAGGGGACCTTTTCCTCCTTTTCCTTGGTCTGCCGCGGAGTGCTCGCCGGGGGAGAGTCACGGGCGCGGCCATGCCAGGTCAGCAGGTACTCCACGGCCTCCGGGAAACTTTTGTTATAGAACCGCTGGAGGAATGTGATGGCATCTCCGCCGATGCCCTCTGAATAGCGGAACCAGGTACGTCTGTCCTTGATTCGGATGCTGTCCATCTCCTGCGTGGTGTAGTACCTGCCGATCCGCTTCACCTGGTAGCCCAGGGAGATCAGCAGATCCGGAAGGTCCGTGTCTCGGACAGTGGCCATATCAGCCTCTGTAAAACGAGTTTTTTCTGACGTTTGTATCATGTTCACCCCCCCTTCTAGGAAAAACAAAAAAGGGGCCGGAGGACGCATCTGCTTGCGATGTGTCCTCCGGCCCCTTGCTTTGACGCCTTGTGTTATTGTTCGATGTCCGCTGTGTCTCTCTCCGCCTCCGTGCTGGCCTCGCTGGCGTCTGGGGTGGCACCGGCGGCTCCGCTGTCCTCCGGGGCTTCCTCGGTGCTCTCAGGGGCCTCCTGTGGGGCCAGGCTGGCTTCGGCTTCTGCCAGCGCCTGCTCGATCAGGCCCAGGACGAAGTCTCGCTGGGTGAGCTTTACGCCGGTCCGAGCCGTTTCTCTGGCCAGGTGGGTCTTGATGCGCTGGAAGAGTTCCTCGGGAATCTGGAATGCCATCGTTCTGCTGCCTGTCATGTTGATTCCTCCATTCTCATCTTTCATCTTGTAGTATTCAGTGAGCAGTGCTGCGATGTACTGGCTGGTGGTCATCTCCAGGCGGTCTTTTTCTTCTGTTACCCGGTTGTGCAGGGCGATGTCGATTTGAGCGCATAGGTTTTTCTTGTCTGCCATGGTCTGCTCTCCTTTCCTCGTTTTGCAACGCAAGTATATCCAAAACCATGTCAGAAAGCTATTACCAAGACCACCAAGGAACCAAGGACAAAGCAAGCAATACCACCAACTGAAACAGCTATGTAATAAAAAGAGAGAAGCCCCCGTTGGCAGTTCGATTTGAACTACCAGCGGGGGCTTCTCTCGCTGTTTTCTCTTTGCTCAGAGGTTCGAATCACCCCACATCACGAAAATGGCCTTTTGCATCTCTATCTCGTCTGGTGCTCGATTTTGCCCTCTGAAACGGCTGAAACCCTTGCCGCAGCAAGGGTTTCAGGGGTTGCATCTTTTTCAGCAACCTTAGTTGGCGCAGAAGGAGGGATTCGAACCCTCGCACGGATTTCTCCGTCTACTCCCTTAGCAGGGGAGCCCCTTATAGCCAATTGGGTACTTCTGCATGGCTACAAACAAATGCGCTTGTATGAACTTTTGAGATAAAAGTGGCGGAGAGAGTGGGATTCGAACCCACGGCTCTTGCGAGTCACCGGTTTTCAAGACCGGCTCCTTAAACCACTCGGACATCTCTCCTCATCTTTCTAATCATAGGACATTTGTTATCATAGCATGTTTCTGACAGGATGTCAATACATTTTAAAAAATAACCGGGCCTTTTTGCCTCTCAGCCGT
>OLFU01000856.1_pt1 | contig 33564 bp, 25 predicted proteins | sample 1605161 | NCBI WGS metagenome assembly OLFU01 (sample SAMEA3888914, study PRJEB22519) | human gut metagenome | biome: human gut; feature: human-associated habitat; material: faeces | place: Denmark | collected 2011
TGACCGCGTAGATCAGCTTGCCGGTGGTGGGTTTGCCGCTGCCCAGCCTTGTATCGGCCTTAAACGCCAGCCACGCAAGAGGCGGCTTTTCCTCCAGCTGATCCACCATCCGGCGGATGCCGCTTTCCACAGCAGCGACCGATGTATCAAACTGCTCGCTCACCGCCTGCAAGATTTCCTTGCGGATCGCCAGCTTCTGGCTGGTGCTGCATGCGATGCCGACCGCGCAGGATAGATATCCGGCGTTGACATCCCCCTGCGGGATGCCCCACGCCGCATACAGCTGGCTGCACCGCTGCTCCAGCTGCCGGTTCTGCCGCCCGGGCATCCGGTAAAGCTGCCACAGCAGCCTTTTCAGCTCGGTGCCCTCTACGCAGTAGCACCCCTCGCGGAGCTTTTGCAACGCCGTGCCGCTGCTGCGGCCATGGCTCTGTACCAGAAGCATCGGCCGCTCCTTCAGCTGATAAAACTGCCGGACAAATTGCTCCGCAGGCAGATCCGTCAGCTCGCTGCAAAGCACCACGGCATCATAACGGACACCCTGCCGCAGCTGTGCCAGCAGCTTTTCGCCGCTGCAAAAGCAGGTGCAGTCAATGGCGGTTCCCTGCTCCTGCAAATAACGCTTCTGGACACGCAGTTCTTTCAGATCATAGCTTGCAAGGGCGACTTGCAGTTGGGCTGTTCGCTCACTGTTCACGCCATGCGCCGCCTTTCTCGCCTGCCAGCCCGGCAGCTGTCAGGTCTGTGACCGCATCCCGCCAGAGCTCCGGCTGAACTCCATTTTCACACAAGTAGCGCAGGAGCCGGTAACAGAACTCCGGCGCTGCCGCAACATGCTGACTGACGATCTGCTGTCGGCTGCCGATCTGGCACAGGGTCAGCCGACAGCCTTGTGTGCCCTCTACCTCCATGGCATACACCAGCGTATACGCCTGCTGCAAACCATCAATGGCAGAATACTGCCGGATCATAGGTGAAAATGTACGTTCCATTTCAGTTCCTCCTTACTACAAGGGCCAAATTTTTTTCTGCCTTGTTTATCCTTTTGCTATTTTATGAAGTATATTTTATAAGGTAGGAGAAACCGTTACAATCCTAAAGAAGTGTTGTTCCGACAGCCTTTCAGGTAATATAACGCCGTTTTCTCCGGCGCAGCCTGTCTGTCAGCTTTAGAATATCACGTTCAGCTTGTAAATTCAACCGGTATCTTTTTCCGCTTTTCTTTTTTTGCCCCGTCCTTCCGGCAAAACCGCTGCCCAGACGCAAAAGCTCCGCAGCTTCATCCGTTCCGCAGTTAATTTCACGGTTTCTTCATTTTTATTTGCTAAACTAAATTAGATATTGTCTGCAAATGTTTCCTACTTTTAAACCACAGGCAGCAGCGCCCGGCGGCGCAGTACCGGAAAGGCACATCTATGCTCAAACTTAAACAGATCAACAAAGAATACAAGACCGGCGAGCTGGTGCAGCACGCACTGAACAACGTCAGTCTGAACCTGCGGGACAACGAATTTGTGGCCATTCTTGGCCCCAGCGGCTCCGGCAAGACCACCCTGCTGAACATCATCGGCGGTCTGGATCGCTACGACAGCGGCGATCTGGTCATCAACGGCATCTCCACAAAAAAATACACAGACCGCGACTGGGACTCCTACCGGAACCACACCATCGGCTTTGTGTTCCAGAGCTATAACCTGATCCCCCACCAGACCGTGCTGGGCAACGTAGAGCTGGCACTGACCATCTCAGGCGTTTCCAAGGCCGAGCGCCGCCGCCGTGCCGCCGCTGCGCTGGAGCAGGTGGGGCTGGGCAACCAGTTGCACAAGCACCCCGGCGAGATGTCCGGCGGGCAGATGCAGCGCGTGGCCATTGCCCGTGCGCTGGTGAACAACCCCGACATCCTGCTGGCCGATGAGCCCACCGGCGCACTGGACAGCGAGACCAGTATTCAGGTGATGGAACTGCTCAAGGAAGTGGCGCGGGACCGTCTGGTGGTCATGGTCACCCATAACCCGGAGCTGGCCGAGCGCTACGCCACCCGCATCGTAAAGCTGAAGGACGGCGTGATCCGCTCCGATACCATGCCCTACGAACCCGAGGACGAGGCTGCTGCCGTTGCCCCCGTGCACCGGAACATGGGGCACTCCTCCATGTCCCTGCTCACCTCCCTTTCCCTCAGTTTCAACAATCTGCTCACCAAAAAGGCACGCACCCTGCTCACCGCCTTTGCCGGTTCCATCGGTATCATCGGCATTGCGCTGATCCTTTCCCTTTCCAACGGTGTGAGCCGCTATATCAGCAACATGGAAAAATCCACGCTGGCCGCCTACCCGCTGCAGATCAGCAGCACCGGCGTAGATCTGGCCAGCATGATGGACCCGGACACCTACACCAGCGTCTCGTCCGGCTCCTCCTCCGCGCCGGAGGGCATGGTCACGGTGAGACAGCTGCTGTCTCAACTGAACATCGGCGCTGCCAGCAACGATCTGCGCTCTTTGAAGGCTTATCTGGACAGCGACGCCTGTTCCATCCGGGATAATGCCACGGTGGAATACACCTACAACGCTTCCCCGCTGATCTACCGGCAGGACGCAGACGGCACAGTACATAAGCTGAACCCGGACACCACCTTTACCGACCTTGCCGGTCAGAACACCTCGGTATCCAGTCTGCTCACCTCGGTATCCAGTCCCCATGTGTTCGGCGAAATGGCCGAGACCCCTGCCCTATATGAGGATCAGTACGACGTAAAAGCCGGCCGCTGGCCGGAAAAGTACAATGAGCTGGTGCTGGTGCTGAGCGCCAACGGCAGCATTTCGGACTATGCCCTATACGCCATGGGAATGCGGGATCAGGCAGAGCTGGATAAGATCCTGCAGCAGTACGCCAGCAACCAGCTGGTCGATCTGCCCGATGATTATGGCACCTACACCTACGAAGAGTTTCTCGGCAAGACCTTCCGGCTGGTCAACAAAGCCGACTGCTACACCTATGATGCCGAACACAAGCTCTGGCTGAACAAGCAAGCCGATGCCGATTATATGCAGCAGGTCGTGGCCGACAGCGAGGAGCTGACCGTTGTGGGCGTTGTGCAGCCCAAGGCCGATGCCACCTCTGCCATCCTGTACACCGGGCTGGACTATCTGCATGAGCTGACCTATCACGTGATCGATCAGGCTGCCGACAGCACCATCGTGCGCCAGCAGCTGGCCGACCCGGACACGAACGTGCTGACCGGCGAGCCCTTTGGCGCTGCCGGCGGCACTGTGCTGGACATCGCCTCCCTGTTCTCGGTGGACACGGATGCCCTCAAGGATGCTTTTCAGTTCGATACCAGTGCCCTGCATTTTGACCTGAGCGGCGCATTTGACCTGACAGATGGCTCCTTTGACCTTTCCACCCTCATCGACCCCTCCAGCTTCAAGCTGGACCTCAGCGGGCTGCCGCTGCCGGACATGGAGATGGACATGAGTGAGCTGTTCGACGGCGTAGAGCTGAATATCTCTCAGGACGGCTTACAGACGCTGATGAAAAAGATCATGAACGGCTACAAGCGCTATCTCATCAGCAACGGCCTGCTGAATCTGGATAAGATCGGTTTTTCCTCCTATATGCAGACCGAGGCCTTCCAGACGCTGCTGGCCGAATCCATGGGTGATCTGCTGGACACCTCCGGGCTGGAGGAGCAGTTTGCCGGTACCCTCCAGCAAAATCTGCAGACCGTGATGGAGACCTACTCCGTCCAGCTGGGCGAGGCGCTGCAGACCCAGCTCACCGCCGCTTTGCAGGAGCAGATGGGTCCCGCCATCCAGAAGCTGGCCGGGCAGCTGGAGCAGAAGATCGCGCAGGCCATCCAGAGCAACATTGCGCAGCTGAGCACGCAGGTGGAAAGCGCACTCAAGATCGACCCCGCTGTGTTCCAGCAGGCTATTCAGATCAACATGACCGGCTCTGACCTGACCGAGATGATCAAAAGCACCCTGCTCTCCTCCGCTTCCAGCTACGAAAAGATTTTGGACGACCTCGGCTATGTGGACTACGCAAAGCCCGATGCCATCTATATCTACCCCAACAGCTTTGACACCAAGGCGCAGGTGGTGAACGAGCTGGACGCCTACAACGCCTCCATGCGGCAGCAGGACGAAGAGGGTAAGGTGATCCACTATACCGATATGGTGGGCACCCTGATGAACTCGGTCACCGAAATCGTGGGCATGGTCAGCAATGTGCTGGTGGCCTTTGTGGCGATCTCGCTGGTGGTGTCCTCCATCATGATCGGCGTCATCACCTATATCAGCGTGCTGGAGCGCCGCAAGGAGATCGGCATTCTGCGCGCCATCGGTGCCTCCAAGCACAACGTCTCGCAGGTGTTCAACGCCGAGACCTTCATCATCGGCCTGTGTTCCGGCGTGATGGGCGTGGTGCTCTGCCTGCTGCTGCTCATCCCCGGCAATATGCTCATCCACCACATCGCGGGCGATGTGAACGTGGTAGCCTCGCTGCCGCCGCAGGCCGCGCTGATCCTGATCGTTCTGGCCACTCTGCTTACCATGCTGGGCGGCGTGATCCCCGCCCGCAGCGCCGCAAAGAGCAACCCTGTCAAAGCGCTGCGCTCTGAGTAACACATTCCGCATTCAAATCCCTGCTGTGCTCTGTGTGCAGCAGGGATTTTGCATTCCGGCCCGGCTTGTGCTACAATAGAAAAAACTTCATTTCAAAGGAGCCTTTCCATGCCTGTCATTCATGAGATCACCGACCTTACCGCCCCGGAGCTGGACATCTACGCCCGGCTCACACAGGCGCAGCTGCGCAACCGGCTGGAGCCGGAAAAGGGCATCTTTATCGCTGAAAGCCCCAAGGTGATCGCCCGGGCGCTGGACGCCGGATACCAGCCCCTTTCCCTACTGATGGAGCGCAAGCAGATCACCGGCCCAGCACAGGAGATTTTGACCCGCTGCGGCGATGTGCCGGTATATACCGCTGACCGGGAGCTGCTGGCACAGCTTACCGGCTTTGCGCTGACCCGGGGCGTGCTGTGCGCCTTCCGCCGTCCTGCGCCCTGCACGGTGGAACAGGTTTGCGCCCATGCCCGCCGGGTGGCTGTGCTGGAAGGCATCGTAGATTCCACCAACGTGGGCGCCATCTTCCGCAGCGCTGCCGCGCTGAACATGGATGCCGTACTCATTACCCCCTCCTGCTGCGACCCGCTGTGCCGCCGCGCGGTGCGGGTAAGCATGGGCACCGTGTTTCAGGTGCCGTGGGCGCAGATCGGCACCTGCCCTGCCGACTGGCCGGAAAACGGCAGTGCCCAGCTCCACGCGCTGGGCTTCAAGACCGCTGCCATGGCACTGAGCGACCGCTCGGTCAGCATCGATGACCCCGCCCTTGCCGCTGAGCCGAAACTTGCCATCGTGCTGGGCACCGAGGGCGATGGGCTGGCCAATAGTACCATCGCCGCCTGCGATTACACCGTAAAGATTCCTATGTCCCATGGGGTGGATTCCCTCAACGTAGCCGCAGCCAGCGCCGTGGCCTTCTGGCAGCTGCGGGGGAAGTGACGCTACCCTCTCGGTCAGCTTCGCGGACAGCTCTCCCACAGGGAGAGCCAAGATTTGCCCCACCTGTTATTGGGAGGAGGGTCAAAGCCCCAATGCGGCGCTCTGTTCCCATGCGGGGATTGACAATTTTCCAGATCATGTTATACTAAAAATAAGAGGAGGCGCTGCCGGCAGACGGGAGCCCCTCGACATTACTTCAAAGAAGTAATCGCCAAAGCTGGGGGGCTGGGCGGTTACTTCTTTTTATTGATCTGGAGAACCAGAGAAATGATGCTGACGATCAAAATGCCGAGCTGAAACAGGTCGGAATAAGTGACCATGACATCACCCCCCTCCTATGTCGTGGAGGAGGTACAAAGAAGTGCGGCCTCCTCCCGCAAAAAGAAGGGGCCCCCGCCTACCGCATACTGGCAGCGCCAGCGCATGTATTCCATGCACCAGGGGTATTATAGCATAATATGTAGAATTTGGCAAGAACGAGTGGACGGCCCTGTCATTGTCAGTAGCCCACCTTTGTAAAAAACTAAGGGACGGGAGAAACGGATTGCCGCGTCGCTTTGCGCCTCGCAATGACAGGTAAGGAAGCCCGCATCGTGGATGAAACATTTTCCATAAGATGGAACTTCCCGACATTTCATGACAAAAAACTACTTTTCAACACGGGATAACCTCGTACTGAAAATAGGCCTTTTTTATATTTTTTCAGAACTTTTTATAGGAGGAAAGTATATGAGAAAACGATCATTGGCCCTGTTTATGTCGTTATGTCTGGTGGTTGGATTACTGCCGACGGCAGCGTGAGCGTGAACAACGGCACCTCTGCCAAGAAGGGCGAAACCGTGACCATCACCGTCAAGCCCAACGAGGGCTATGAGATCGACAAGCTGACGGAGAAGTAAGAAAACAGCAAAAACCCTCGGCGGCTCTTGGGCCGCCGAGGGTTTTGAACTTATTTATGCTTCCTCCCCCTGGTCGGCGTTTTTCAGGCTGCGCAGGTGGAGATATACGGTGTTGTTGGACACGCCCAGCTCCTGGGCGACCTTGGGCACGGCGTTTTTCATCTTGAAGATGCCCTGTTCGTGGACCAGGCGGATGATCTCCTTGTTCCGGTTGACGGAGGAGATGCGGGGGTCGGCGAACACGGTGGCCTTGGCCTGGTCCAGGGCGGCGTGGATGAAGTGGTCCACGTTGTCGCTGAAGGTCTCACTGTGCTGGGGCAGGGGGGAGGGGGACCCGGCGGGGAAGAAGCCGGACAGGAAGGTGGCCATGGGGATGTCCGTGTGGAAGTTGATGCACAGCATGGCGATCATCCGTCCGTTGTCCCCCAGAATGGGAATGGTGGTGGACTTGAGCAGGGTGCCGTTTTGATAGTTGAAGTACACCTGTGGCTCGGGCTTCTGCTTTTGCTCCAGGTCCCGCAGCAGGTTCAGCCCAAAGTCGGTGATGGGGGCGCCGGGCTTGCGGTTGGAGTAGTGCCCGTTGATGATCTTTACCACGGAGTGACTCAGGTCCTCCAGGCTGTGGAGGACAAATTCATAGCCCTCCCCCAGGTACAGCGCCAGACCGTCCATGGCCGCGGCGCAGGATTCCAGAATTTTTCGTTCGGTGGAGCTGAACGTAAGATGATCTGCCACAGAGCATGACCCCTTTTAAGTGAAATAAATATGGTCTAGTTCATTTTCTAAAGTAAAATTGCTTCCGGTTCTTCCTGACGTTTGGATCAGAAACAGGATGAAAAAAGAAAATGAATAGATTTGTAATCATTATAACAGAATATCCCGAAAAAAACAAGGGAGCCCCTTGTTAAAAAGTGATGAAGATTAGATGGAACGGAAAATGCAACGGATAAAGAAAAAACTATTGACTAAAATTAACTATCTCATTATACTAAGCGTGGCAGATAGCCGTCTCCCCTTTGGCGGAGGCGATGACAAATAGGAGGAACGTAACATGGAAAAAGTATACACCAAAAATGCGCCGGAGGCCATCGGCCCCTATTCCCAGGCCGTGAAGGCGGGCGGACTGCTGTTCACCTCCGGGCAGATCCCGCTGATCCCCGAGACGGGGGAGCTGGCCCAGGGGGACATCGCCGCTCAGGCCGAGCAGTCCTGCAAGAACGTGGCCGCCATTCTGGAGGCGGCGGGCTGCAAGCTCACCGACGTGGTAAAGACCACCTGCTTTCTGGCGGACATGGCCGACTTCCCCCGCTTTAACGAGGTGTACGGCAAGTATTTCACCGAAAAGCCCGCCCGCTCCTGCGTGGCCGTGAAGACCCTGCCCAAGAACGTCCTGTGCGAGGTGGAGGCCATCGCAGAGGTCAAGTAAGTGCGAAAAAACAGCCCTGTGCCGCAGCACGGGGCTGTTTTTTGCGGTCGGGGTCACTCCTGACCGTCCGGCGCAAAGGGCGTTACGTCCTGCACCGCCTGGGCGGGGAGGATGGGTGCGTCGTCGTGGTCAATGTCGACGAGGGTATAGCGGTCGTGGCCCATGCCCAGCTCCTTCATATAGCTCAGCTGGCGCAGTCCGTGGCGGGTCTCCATCCGCTCCACCAGGTCGTGGCCGTCCTCCGGCTTCAGGGCGTAGATCAGGTCTACCGATGCCTGGTCGGCGGCCAGAATGTCCAACGAGGCCACGATGCCGATGTTGGGGGTGACCACGGGCATGGCCGCCGTGCCCTCGCAGTCGCAGGAGACGGACATGTTCCGCAGCACATTGATATAGCAGATGTGCCGGCCAAAGCGGTCGAATACGGACTTGGTGGACTCGGTCATCCGCTCCATCAGCTCCTCCTGGGCGATGCTCCACAGATTGGGGTCCCCGGGGACGGTGTGGATCATGCCCTTGCCCACCCGGCCGTCGGCGCAGCCGATGCCGATGTTCTTGTTGGAGCCGCCGAAGCCGCCCATGGTGTGGCCCTTAAAGTGGGTCAGGGCCAGAAAAGAGTCGTAGTTGGCCAGGTGGCCGCCCACGGACATCTCGTCAAACCACTTGCCTCCCCGGATGGGGAACATGGCGGTGCCCTCCTCGTCCAGAATGTCCACGGGGCAGAAGGTCCAGCCGTTGACTTGAAGGGTCTTGCGGTGCTTCTCGGTGGTGTAGCGGTCCCCGTCGTAATAGGTGTTGGTCTCTACGATGGTGCCGCCGGGCAGCTCCTGCTCCATCAGGGCCTTCACCCAGGAGCGGGGGATGATGTTGGGGCCGTGCTGCTCGCCGGTGTGGACCTTTACGGCCACGTTTCCGGTGAGAACGCCGCCTACTCGGCGGAAAATGTTGACCAGGCCCTGGGCGGACAGATCCCGGGTGAAATAGACCACGGACGTGTCCCCCGTGCGCTGGTCAAAGGGAATATAGCGGTCGCCATTGCTGCCGGGGACGGGAGAAGTTTTCAACATAAGAAAGACCTCCTGAATAAACGGATGACAGGTTGCGTTTGACGATAACAGTTTAGCACATTTGAAGGAAAAAGAAAAGCCGGGCGCTCTGTAACAGAGTGCCCGGCTGGATCTGTGAAAAGGGAGGCATCACGCCGCCTCGCCGGAAGCGGACGGGGCAGGGAACTGGCGCTTTCGCCAGCCCAGGCTGTAGCCCAGGGAGAAGAGCAGCAGCAGGGCCAGAGCGCTCATAGGCGTGCCCAGGGCGATGAGAGGGCCGGAGGAGATGGTGTTGTTCCGCTCCACCAGTGGCACGACCACCCGGACGACCCCGGGGACCAGCCCGAAGAGATACTGGGCAAAGACGGACAGGGCCAGACTGCGGCGCTCATCGGGGATGAGAGCAAACTGCCACACGGCGCACACAGACACCAGCAGCACCGCCCAGTGGGCAACGGCGGCAGAGCGCAGCCACCCACGGCCGTCCACTCCGCAGCGCCAGCCAGCCCGGACCCACAGAAAGACCATCACCCAGGGCAGGGCAGTGAAAAACAGCGGTCCCAGCAGGGGGAAGGCGGCGGTGCGGATATAGAAAAATCCGATCACCAGGGGGAGAAAGCCCATCAGGGGATATAGGGAAGATTTTTTCATGGGGACCTCCTTTTCAACTGTCTTGTCTTTCTGTTCGTGTTATCTGTCCGCCACCGGAACAAGAGAGATCGTTGTCAAAGGGGAGCGGGCCTGTGCAGGCGGAGCCGCCGATACGGCGGAGACCAGGGCGAACAGCCCGAGAGCCCAGGCCAGCAGGGTCACGATATATTTGCGCGTCACTTGAAACCACCTCTCAAAAAACTTCCAACGCCCCGAAGAGGGCCTCTTTACTATGATAGACGAAAAACGGGCGGTTTTTGTTGCAGGGTTTTGAAAAAATTTTTTTAAGGGTCGGTGTCCAGCTGTTTCAATCCCTTGGCCAGGGCCAGAGCCTGGTCCAGGTCCATGCAGCCGCCCAGGGTGAACTGGATGTTCTGCCGGGTGTCGGTCCAGGTGAGGATATCAAAGGCCTCCGGGTCGGCATCCTGGAAGAAGTAGCCCTTCATGCCGTTTACCAAGGTCTCGATGACCTCTCCCTCATCCATGTCGATGAAGGTGCCGCCCCCCTGCTGCATATAGCTGTAGTCCAGATAGAGGCAGTCTCCGGCTGCGTTTTCGTAGTCGGCCGTCGCCATGGCGGGGCCCAGGCGCTGCCAGCCGGTCTGAACAAAGCCCTCGGGCAGGTCGCCCAGCACATAGCAGGGCAGCTCCCCCTCCACGTCCGGCCCGCTGTAGACAAAGCTGGCGCGGTTCTGGCTCCACTCCACCGCCAGCCGGACGATATCTGCCCGGGCGGTGGGGCTGGCGGCCAGGCCCAGTCCGGCGGCCAGCAGGAGGGCGGCGGCGGTCTGGGCCCACTTCTTCCAGGCGGGGCGCTGCTTTTTCCGGGACCAGGCCAAAGGGTCCCGCTGCATGGCGGCCATCTGCCGCTGATACCGGGGGGAGGGCTGAAAGGCGGGAATATCCTGCTGGGATGTCTGCTCCGTCTCCTGCCCTATGCCGTCCATCAGCACGTGGCGCATGAGCCGGTCCAGCTCCTGATCTGTCATATCTGTCATGGATGTATCCCCTCCTCCTGTGCCAATTTTTTCAGCAGCTCCCGGCCCCGGGCGATGCGGGTGTTCACCGCCGTCTGGGTCAGGCAGAGCCGCTGGGCGATCTCCTTGTTGCTGTAGCCCAGCAGAAAGCGCATCTCCAGGGCCGCCCGATAGGTCTGGGGCAGCCGGGCGAACAGGTCCACCAAAGTGCGGTAGCTGACGGACTCCTCCGGGCCGGGCTGATTTTCGATCCGGGCCCAGTCCTCCAGAGGCAGGACCTTGTGCCGCCGCCGCAGGATGGAGATGGACTCGTTCTTTACAATACAGACGCACCAGAAGGGCAGTCTGTCACAGGGGATCTCGTAAGTTTTTTCAAAATGTTTGGCTATCTGGCACAGGGCGTTCTGCATGGCATCCTCCGCGTCCTGCTGATCCCGGAGAATGGCCATGGCGGCGCGCTCCATGGCAGCGTGATTTTCCTCATACAGAGCCAAAAACTGCACCCGGTCCACCTCGCAGACCAGAGCGGCTAAGATCAGGGGGAGCATGGCCCCTCACCCCGCTTTCTGTAAGTTCTATGCCCATCATATCATATTTTCGGTGTTTCGCAACAGAAAACACACCGGAAAGTTTGCTTTATTGCTTTGAAGTGGGAAAAGAGGGAAGAAAATAGACGAAAATGAAGGCGAAATCAGGAGATGCTGCAAAATGAAAGGAGACGGATGTATTCGTTGGGAAGTATAAAAACACGAAATATGTCCGCGATAGAAGTAAAAAGCCTGAAAAAGCAAGGGTTTTTACGGGGGCTACATGAAATAAAATTTGAAAATATGAATACTTTATTGATTTAAAGCCTTGACTTGCATGAAAAATCGTCTTATAATAAACGGCAATCTGACAGGGGAGGGAGTACGCACCCCTAGAAAAAGGAGAGAGACAAATGCCAGAATCATCCAACGGACTTCTGCTGGTCCTGATCAGCACTGTGTTGGTCATGCTCATCGGCTTCGGCGTGGCCCTGTACTTCCAGCGCCGGACTCAAACCGCCGAAGACTGGGCCATGGGCGGCCGCAGTCTTCCCACTTATGTGATTGTCTTTACGCAGTTTGCCACCTTGGTGGGCGGCGGTGTGCTGGTGGGCCATGTGAGTATTGGCTTCAGCTATGGTCTGGCCCCCCTGACCTATGGAATCTGCGGCGCAGCCGGCTGTTTTATCATGGCCATTATCGCTGCCTGGCTGCGGGAAAATGAGTTCACCACCGTGCCAGACATTCTGGAGAAGGTCTATGGCAAGAACAAGTTCCTCATGCTGGTGGGTGCCCTGATGGCTATGGTGGTCCCTTTTGGCTGGATCGCCTCTCAGGCCAGCGCCTTTGCCAAGCTGTATACGGAGATCACCGGGATCGACATCAACGTGCTGATCATTGGTATGATCGTGGTCAGCGTGCTGCTGACCATTCCCTCCGGCTTTAAGGCCGTGGCCTGGACCGACTTTATTTTCGGCGTACTGATGCTGGCCCTGTGCGCCCTCACCGGTTATTACGCGCTGAACATGGCCGGCGGCTGGAGCGGCATCCTGGCCAATCACCCCGACCCCAAGGAGCTCGCCTTCCCCGGCGGCTTGATGTCTGCCGGCTTTGCCACCACCGCCCTGTGGTTCATCGCAGCCACCCCCGGTATGATGACCAATCAGATGACCCTGCAGCGGGTGTGTGCCTCCAACTCCGCCAAGAATGCCCGCCGCTCCCTGATCATCAGCGGCATCCTCATCGCCGGTGTGGAGCTGTGGGTGGTGGTCGTGGGCAATACCTGCCGGGTGCTGAATCCCGAGCTGGCCCCCGAGGGTGCCAGCGGCTGGTTCCTGACCCAGATCCCCACCTGGGTGCTGGCATTGTTCAGCGGCTTTATCGCCACCACCATCCTGTCCACCACCGACAGCGCCATCCAGTCTGTGTCGGTGAACCTGACCCAGGACATCTATAAGCAGTTTATCAACCCTGCTGCCAGCGATAAAAAGCTGCTGAGCATCTCCCGGGTGTGCACCGTGCTGGTGGCTGTGGCCGCAGCGGCCCTGGCCATCGCCTTCCCCCAGGTGCTGAACCTGATCGTGGCCTCCTATGCCTACTCCGCCTCCGGCCTGCTGGTACCCATCTACTGCGGCTATGCCTTCCGCAATAAGAATCTGCTCACTCCTGCCAGCGGCATCGCCGGTATGGTGGGCGGCGTGGTGGGCTGCGGCCTGGCCCAAAAGTTCTCTGCCAGTCTGCCCACCTTCTTTGGCATCAGCCTGCCCTATGCCATCTATGGCATCCTGGCCAGCCTGATCTGCCTGGTGGCGGTCAGCCTGGTCACCAGAAAGAAGTAAATCCTGTATCGATCATGCCAAGTGGGCGGCGGGACACGCAGCCCACCCGGCATGTCCAACTAAAATGATCTGATTTTAAGGAGGAAACTGATAATGAACACCATGCTGCTGAAGGAATCTGAGATCAAGAAGATCATCTCCATGCGGGACGTGATCGAGATCGTGGACAAGACCTTTGTGGACCTGGGCGAGGGCAAGACCATCAACCCCACCAAGTTGAACCTGAACCTGGGTGACAGCGAGCCCACCAACCTGCCCTATAAGGCCTCCCTGAACGCCATGCCCGCCTATATCGCCTGGCAGGACATGGCCGGTCAGAAGTGGGCCGGCGGCTGGGGCAAGGGCCGCCGGGAGATCGGCCGCCCCTTCATCAACGCCCTGATCATGCTGGTCCACCCCAACTACGGCGACTTTTTGGCCGTGATGGACGGCGCTTGGATCACCAACATGCGCACCGGTGCCCAGACTGCCGTGATCCTGCGCTATCTGCTCAAGGACAAAAAGGACATCACCGTTGGCCTGTACGGTGCCGGCGTCCAGGGCCGCACCCAGACCATGGCCCTCACCGCCATCTTCAACGTGCAGAAGCTGTATGTCTATGACCCCGTGCCCGCTGCCGCCGCCAAGTTCAAGGAGGACATGAAGGACCTGGTCCAGGGCGAGATCATTGTGGTGGACCACCCCGAAAAGGCCGCCAAGGCCGATGCCGTCATCACCGTGACCCCCGCCACTCAGGCCTTCCTGAAGGGCGAGTGGCTGGAGAAGGGCACCGTCTATTTCGCCATGGGCTCCTATCAGGAGTGCGACGACGAGGCCATTCTGGGTGCGGACAAGCTCATCTGCGACCATGTGGGCCAGTGCCTGCACCGGGGTAACCTGAAGGCTCTGGCCGAGCAGGGCAAGATCACCGCCGACAGCGTGTACTGCACCGTGGGCGAGCTGGCCGCCGGGCTGAAAGAGGTGGGCGACGTGTCCCAGCAGAAGCTGCTGGTGGTGCCCATCGGCATGGGCTGCCTGGATGTGGCTGTGGCCGGCATCGCCTATCGCAAGGCGTTCTCCCTGGGCATGGGCCAGACCTTCGCCTTCGACGAGTAATTTTCCGCAGCTTTGACAACAAAGGGCTGCCGCACAGCCGTGGAGCTGTGCGGCGGCCCTTTTCACAATCTCTGTTCAGAAAGGAAGTTTTTATGATGAAGCAGAATTTTGCTGTGCTGGGTGCGGGCAACGGCGGCCAGGTCATCGCCGCATATTTAAAGTTGAAGGGCAAGCATGTGACCCTGTATGACCGGTTTTCTCAGGTGCTGGAGCCCATCCGCCGCCGGGGCGGCATTCAGCTGGAGGGCGTGTCCGACACGGGTTTTGCCAAGCTGGACCTGGTGACGGAGGATGTGCCCCAGGCGGTGCAGGGTGCAGAGGTCATCTTTGTAGTGCTGCCTGCCTTTGCCCATGCCTATGTGGCCCAGCAGCTTGCAGGCTGCCTGACGGACGGGCAGACCGTGGTGGTCTGCCCCGGGGCCACCGGCGGCGCACTGGAGTTCCGGGCCATCTGGGACCGGGCGGGCTGTACCGCTAAGGTGCGCCTGTGCGAGACCAACAGCCTGTTCTATGCTGCTAGAGCCAGCGACGGTGTGGCCACCATCTCCGGGGTAAAGGACGAGCTGTCTCTGGCCGCCCTGCCCGCTGCCGACACCCAGGGTATCATTGACGATCTGGCCGACGTGTACCCTCAGCTCATCCCTGCGGCCAACGTGCTGGAGACCAGCCTGAACAACATGAACACGGTGGTCCACCCGCTGCCTGTTCTGCTCAACGCAGGGCGCATTGAGAGCGGGGAGCAGTACCGTCACTATATGGACGGCATCACCCCCGCCATCGGGGACCTGATCGAGCAGATGGACCAGGAGCGGCTGGCGGTTGGCCGGGCCTATGGACTGGATATTCTCAGTCTGCGGGACGCCTATGTCCACTATTACCATGTGCAGGCGGAGAAGATGTCTGACCTGTGCCACCTGTCCACCGCCCATGCGGGCATCATGGCCCCCACCAAGCTGGACTCCCGTCTGATCGTGGAGGACGTGCCCATGGGTCTGGTACCCATCTCTGCCTTGGGAAAGGCCGCCGGAGTTCCCACCCCCATCATCGACTCGGTCATCACCTTGGCCGGAGCCCTGGTGAAGCAGGATTTCTGGCAGACGGGCCGCACCCTAAAGTCGCTGAACATCGCCGGCCTGACCCGGGAGGAGCTGCTGGCGCGGCTGTAATGGCCCATTTTTGACAAGATGGCATCCGGCGTGGTAAGATGCTCGCATATTACCCCAGGACGGAGGAGACGGGCATGAAGAAGATCGCAGTCATCGCTTACAGCTTAAAGACCTCGGTGCGGTATGCAGACCGGCTGCGCAGCTTGTTCGGAAGCTGCGTGGAGGTGGTCTCCTATGCCCTGGAAAAGGGGATCGCGGCACCCATCCAGGCGGATATTGCCCTGATCTCCGCCCACTCCATCTATGGCTATGTGGAGGAGAAACTGGCCCAGTGCCAATATCTGATGATCGCCGACCTGACGCTATATCAAGAGGCGGTGGACCAGCTGCGGGCGCTGCCCCGAGGCAGTCGAGCCATGCTGGTCAACTCCACCATGGAGATGGCGGTGGAGACCATTCGGCTGATTCACAACGCCGGAATCAAACACATTGAAATGACCCCCTTCTATCCTGGCATCGCCGTTGTACCCGATGTGCCCATCGCAATCACCCCCGGCGAGTTTGACTTGGTGCCCCCTGATGTGCCCCAGATCGTGGATCTGAAGGACCGGACGCTGTCTATGCACACGGTCATCAACCTAGCAGCCAAGTTAGGGATGACCGACATGCTGCAGAGTCCCCAGGTGCAGACATATGCCGCCAGGCTGGCGACCAAGGATTCTGGCATTGGAGATCTGATCGACCGGATGCAGGAGCAGAAGAAAAAGCTGGAGCTGGTTATGGAGGTGTTTGACGGCGGTGTGATCTCTCTGTCTGGCTATGGTATCATTTCCTTTTTAAACCCGGTCGCGGAGGTACTGCTGGACACTCATCCGGCGGCGGTGGGCCAGCCCTTGGTGACCCTGCTGCCCGAGCTGAAGGACATCCAGTTCCGCAAGCTGACGGCTCCCGTCAAAGACATTATCATCGAACGCCGGGGACAGATGGTGGATGTCTCCGTATATCCCCTAGGGGCGGCGGCAGCCTCCGGCGAATTTATCCTCATGCTCAAGACCATTGAGGATATGGAAGAGGGGCACGAGCGGATGCGCCGCCAGATCAAGGCTCGGGGCTTTAACGCAAAATACAGCTTTTCCAGCATTAAGACCCAGAGCCCTAAAATGCTTTCCCTGATGGAAAGTGCCAAAAAGATGGCGGCCTCCTCCTCGTCCATCGTCATCCACGGTCAGAGCGGCACGGGAAAGGAACTGTTTGCCCAGGCCATCCATAACGCCTCCCCCAGGCGGGAGTATCCATTCATCGCCATCAACTGTGCCTCCATCCCGGAGAGCCTGTTGGAGAGCGAGCTGTTCGGCTATAGCGAGGGAGCATTTACCGGGGCGAAAAAGGGGGGCAAGAAGGGCTATTTCGAGCTGGCCAACCAGGGGACCCTGTTTCTGGACGAGATCGGGGAGATGGACCTGAACCTGCAGGCACGTATTCTGCGGGTATTGCAGGAGAAGGAGATCACACGGGTGGGGGGTGACCGGGTGTTCAGCATCGACGTGCGGGTCATCTCTGCCAGCAACAAGCGCCTGCTGCAGATGGTCCGCCGGAATTTATTCCGGGAGGACCTGTATTACCGGCTGAATGTACTTTCCTTGGAAATTCCCCCGCTGAAGGAGCGCCGAGAAGACATCCCTCTGCTGCTGGAGGAGTTTCAGACGGAGCTGCACACGAACGTCCAGTTCACCCCCCAGGCCGTGGGTTTCTTGCAGGCCTATCCCTGGAACGGCAATGTGCGGGAGCTGAGAAACTTTGCCGAGCGGGTGTCCTATCTGGGCCATTCCCAGGTCACGGCGGAGGATGCCAGGGCCCTGCTGGACTGCGAGGATGAAGAGCTGGGCGGGGCGGGCAGCGACACAGAGGAGCAACTGATGTACCTTGAGCCGGCTCGGCGGCGGGAGTATCTGGCTATCCTGGCCGTCCTGGACCACAACGGGCGGTTAGGTCTGCACCAGGGACGCATGGAGATCAGCCGGAGCCTGGCCGCCCGGGGCGTATCCATGACAGAGACCCAGGTGCGTACTGCTCTCCAGAGCCTGCAGCGCTATGGCTGCGTACACATCTGGCCGGGGCGGCGTGGGACGGAACTGACGGCAGACGGGAAAGAAATATTGGAGAAACTGGCTGAGGAATTGGCGAATTAAAACGCCAATTCCTCAGCCAGTTTTTATTTGGTATCTGAATAGCCCGGAAGAAAAGGGGCGAAAAGCCCCTAGAAACGATGTGTTTTGTCAACTAAATTGATGAATTATAAAGATGGCACGGTTTTTGCTTGTTAGTATAGTGACATGTCAAAAGAACAGAGCATAAAGGAGCGTGATCGTGTGCATGAACTGGAACAGACCCTGAACGCAGTGCGGCAGGTCCATCTGGCCAGCCTACCCACGCCACTGGCCCGGCTGAGCCGTCTGGAACAGCAGTGGGGCCACAGCGGACTATACATCAAGCGGGACGATATGACCGGCCTGGGGCCCGGAGGAAACAAGCTGAGAAGCCTGGAATTTCTTCTGGGGGAGGCGGCTGAGGAGAAAGCCGACGTGATTCTGGCCTCCGGTCCGCTGCAGTCCAACCTGTGTACTCTGGCGGCGGCGGCCTGCGCCAAGGCGGGGCTGCAGTGCATCCTGGTCCATAATGGGGACGAACCCAGACACATGGAGGGTAATGTGCTGCTCAACCATCTGCTGGGGGCGCAGTCCCATTACCTGGGCCCCGTGACGGCGGAGGAGCGCAGCGCCTATGTGGAAAAGCTGGCCCGGGAGCTGTCCGGCGGCCACCGGCCCTATATTGTGCGGAACGGGGCCACCAGCGGCCGGGGCTGCCTGGGCTATGTGAAGGCGGTGCCCGAGCTGGTCCGCCAGACCCGGGAGATGGGGCTTGAAAACCTGACGCTCTTTGCCCCCGGCGGAAACGGCGGCGTGGCTTCGGGCCTCATCTATGGCAACGCCCTGTGCGGCTTTCCCTTCCACATTGTCATCATCAGCGTGGAAAACGACCGGGAGACCCTGATGGCGGACATCCGGCGTACCATCAAAGAGGCGGAGGGCATTTTGAATCTGCCTTTCCCCGGGGCGCTGGAAGAGAGCTGCGTCATCGACGACAGCTATCGCGGCGGCGGCTGGGGAGAGAACACCGACCAGAGCAGCCAGATCATCACCCAGTTTGCCCAGGCGGAGGGCATCCTCATCGAGAACATCTATAACAGCAAGGTGCTGGTGGGTATGCGGGACTATGTGTGCTCCGGCAAGACGGACGGTCCGGCGTGCTTCCTGCACACGGGGGGCTTCGGCTCTCTGTTCGCCCAATATTAAACGCCTGATCCCCGCCCCACAGGGGGCGGGGGACCACAGAGACCCTTCCCGAGAAAAATGCGCAGCAAACTTGAAAAATATGAAAAGAGAGAAGAGGTTATGACATGAAAGCATTCTTAAAACTGTGTCCGGTGCTGGTGTTGGCCGGCATGCTGCTTTCCGGCGTGGACATTCTGCTGGCCGCCCCTACCGCCACGGTACTGGCGGGAATCCTGGCCTTTACCCTGGAGCGGCACAGCTACAAAGATATTTATCACTCCGCCATTGAAAACGCGAAGAACCTCATCGACATCCTGTTCATCCTGATGATCTCCTTCGCCCTGGCCGAGGTGTTTATGGCCAGCGGCGTGGGCGCTTCCATCATCATCGTGGCTGTGAAGATCGGCCTGACCGGCAAGACGGTGGCCAGTGCCGCCCTCTTGGTGACGTCTATCCTGTCCGTGGCTACAGGTACCTCTTGGGGCACCTTCGCCGCCTGCGCGCCGGTGTTCCTGTGGCTGTCCCACATCATCGGCGGCTCCCCCCTGCTCACCATCTCCGCCATCGCCGGCGGCTGCTGCTTCGGCGATAACATCGGCCTGATCTCCGACACCACCGTGCTGTCCTCCGGCGTGCACCAGGTGGAAGTGACTGACCGGGTGCGCCACCAGGGCGCCTGGTCCATCACCTGCCTGCTGGTGGCCGCTGTGGTGTTCTTCCTGGTGTCCGTCTCCACCGGTCTGGACAGCACCGCTGGAAACGCCAACGCCGCCATTGACTCCATCCCAGCGGAGGTTTGGACCGCCCTGGAGGAGAAGCGGGCCTCTGCCGTCACCCTGCTGCAGCAGGTGCGGGACGGTGTGCCCCTGTACATGCTCCTCCCCCTCATCGCCGTGGTAGTCACTGCTGTGATGGGCGTGGGCACGGTGATCTGCCTGGGGCTGGGCATCTTCCTGGCCCTGGTGTTCGGCATGATGGCCGGCACCCTGACTCTGTCCGACTTCGGCGACCTGGTGTATGCCGGCTTCTCTGATGCGGGCTCCTGGTCTGTGAGCATGACGCTGTGGACCGCGGCCTTCGGCGGCATCATGGCCTCTATGAACGCTTTTGATCCCTTAGTGAAAGGTGTGCTGAAAATCGCCCACAATATCCGCCAGCTGATGACCTGCAACGCCATCCTGTCCCTGTTGTGCAATGCGGTGCTGGGCGACTGCACCGGTCAGATCGTCACCATGGGCCCCATCATCAAGAACATGACGGAGACCGCCGTGGAGGCCACCCCGGAGCAGATGTACAAGCTGCGTCTGCGCAACTCCACCTTCTCCGATGCCTTTGGTACCATCGGCTCCCAGCTGATCCCCTGGCACGGCTACATGATCTATTTCACCGGTCTGGCCGCCGCCGTGTATCCCCTGTTTACCTTCACCCCCATGAAGATCATCTCCGCCAACTATTTCAGCATGATCGCCGTGGTGTCCATGCTGGTGCTTACCCTCACCGGCTGGGACCGGGTTTTCCCCGGCTTTGCCATCCCGGATGAGAAGAACGGCGTGCACCTGAAAAGCAAGAGCGAGCTGGCCCAAAGCAAATAAGCAAGCAAAAACAGCAGGGGCCCGGCCTATGCCGGGCTTCCTGCCGGAACGAAAACAGATCAGACAGAAAGGTGAATTGTTATGGAAATCCTCAATACAAACAACGCCCCCGCCGCCATCGGTCCCTATTCCCAGGGCATCATCTCCGGCAAGACCCTGTATCTCTCCGGCCAGATCCCCCTGGACCCGGACAGCGGCGCTGTGGTGGGCGCGGACATCACCGCCCAGACCCAGCAGGTACTGCACAACATCGGTGCCCTGCTGGAGGCGGCGGGCACCGGCTATGACCGGGTGGTCAAGACTACCTGCTTCCTGGCAGACATGGGCGACTTCCCTGTGTTTAACCAGCTGTATGCACAGAAGTTTGTCAGCTGCCCCGCCCGCTCCTGCGTGGCGGTGAAGACTCTGCCCAAGGGTGTGCTGGTGGAGATCGAGGTCATTGCCGAGCTGCCCTGAACTCTCTCATAAAAAATACGGAGCGCTGTCGTTTTGTGACAGCGCTCCGTAAATTTTTACGCCTTATTCTGGGCCTCCACCAGGCGGACACCGCAGTATTTCTGGCGCAGCTTGGGCTTTTCGATCTTGCCGGTGGGGTTGCGGGGGACATCGGCGAAGATGATCTTCCGGGGGCGCTTATACCGGGGCAGGTCCATACAGAACTGGTTGATCTCCTCCTCGGTACAGGTCTCGCCCTCCTTCACCTGAATGATGGCGGCGGCGATCTCGCCCAGGCGGGGGTCGGGCAGGCCGATGACGGCCACGTCATGGACCTTGGGGCAGGCGGCCAGGAAGTCCTCGATCTGCACGGGGTACAGGTTCTCACCGCCGGAGATGATCACGTCCTTCTTCCGGTCCACCAGGAAATAGAAGCCGTCCTCGTCCTGACGGGCCATGTCGCCGGTGTGGAGCCAGCCGTCGATGAGCACCTCGGCGGTGGCCTTGGGGTCGTGGTAATAGCACTCCATTACGCCGGGGCCCTTTACGCACAGCTCGCCCACGTCGCCCTGCTTCACGGGCTGGTTCTGTTCGTCCACGATCTTCACCTTCCAGCCGTAGCCGGGGACGCCGATGGCGCCCACCTTGTGGATGTTGTCGGTGCCCAGGTGGACGCAGCCCGGGCCGGTGGACTCGGACAGGCCATAGTTGGTGTCATATTTGTGGTGGGGGAAATAGCGCATCCAGTGCTTGATGAGGGAAGGGGGAACGGGCTGGGCGCCGATGTGCATCAGCCGCCACTGGGACAGCTGATAGTCCTCCAGCTTCAGCTCGCCCCGGTCCAGGGCGGCCAGAATGTCCTGGGCCCAGGGCACCAGAAGCCACACGATGGTGCAGTGCTCCTGAGACACGGCCTGGAGGATGGCCTTGGGGCTGTTGCCCTTGAGCAGCACGGCCTTACTGCCGGTGAACAGCGAGCCGAACCAGTGCATCTTGGCGCCCGTGTGGTACAGGGGCGGGATGCACAGGAACACGTCGTCGTGGGTGGTGGCGTGGTGGATGGCCTCCATGCGGGCGGACTGGAGCAGGGCCCGGTGCTTGAGCAAAATGGCCTTGGGGAAGCCGGTGGTGCCGGAGGAGTAGTAGATGGCGGCCTCGTCCTCGTCGTCAATGAGAATCTTAGGGGCCACGCTGGAGCAGTTGGCGGTGGCCCGGTGATAGTCCTCGGCAAAGGAGGGGCAGGTCTCGCCCACGAATAAAAGCAGCATCTGCTTGGACAGCTTGGGGGCGATGGCCTCCATGCGGCCGATGAACTCCGGCCCGAAGAACAGCACGTCCACGTCGGCCAGCTTCAAGCAGTAGTCGATCTCGTCGGAGGTGTAGCGGAAGTTCAGGGGCACGGCGACGGCCCCGGCCTTTAAAATACCGAAATAGATGGGCAGCCACTCCAGGCAGTTCATCAGCAGGATGGCAACTTTCTGGCCCTTGCGGATGCCCCGGCTGAGGAGCATATTGGCCACCCGGTTGGCCTTCTCGTCAAAGACGGACCAGGTGATCTCCCGGCGATAGGGGGCGGTGGAGGTGGGCTGGATCAGGGCATACTCCTTCCAGGTCACCCGCTGCTCCTCCTGCACCTCGGGGTTGATCTCCACCAGGGCGATCTCGTCGCCATACAGCTTGCTGTTGCGCTCTAACAGATCGGTGATAGGCATCTTACGTCGATCCTTTCTTATTCTTATCAGGAGCGGGAACGCCCCCAAAGCTTCATTGATTTTCAGCTTTAAACCATTGAAGTATAATAAACCATTTCCACTAAAATGTCAAGAGAGATTTGGAAAATAGGGAAGAAAGGACAGAAAAAAGCCGCCGCCCAGACAGCGGGCAGCGGCTTGAAAACGGCCCCGGGGGAGAGAGTCCCGGAACCTCTGGATGCAATAGAGAGACTGCTCAGGCGTGTGCCTTTAACCGGTGCATCTCGGGCCACCACTGAGTGAAGGCGAAGAACAGAGAGAGGAGCAGAGAGAAGGGGGCCATGCGGATGCAGTTCCAAAATTCGCGCTTTGCAGCCAGATATTCTTTGCTTTCCATGTTTGATTACCTCCCGAATACCACACACAAGGGGTTTGTTTTCTACGCACCCTATTATAGAAAAGATTTGATAAAACGGGTGTTAAGAAAAAACGGGAGGGTGTTTCGGTTTCGTAAAAGAGAACAAGCGCTAAGAACAGGGCCCCTGGCGAACAAGAATTGTCGTCAGGGGTCGAAAAATAATTGCCAATTTTTCCATAATATGATACGATACATACAAGCGCTGTCGGCAGGTCTAAAGCGGTGGTCCCTTCTTCGGGAGGAGGCCGAACTTCATATGTTGTTCCCTCCTCCACTACAAGGGAGGGGGGTGATGAAAATGGTCACTTATTCCGATCTGTTTCAGCTTGGGATCTTGATCGTGAACATCATTGCCCTGATCATCCAGGTCAACAATAAAAAGAAGTAACCGCCTAAAAAGCTCCCCAGCTTAACGGTTACTTCTTGTAACAGTGTGAGGGGCCCCGTCTGTTGGCAGCGCCCTTCTGCTGATTTTATTATACCTGGTTTCCAGCGTTTGTCAATCCCCCGGCCAAAGCCGGGGGATGTCTTTTTATGCTCAATGCATCCGGTACTGCTCCAGCATCTCCAGCAGCAGACGTTCGTTCTCGCCTGCGGCCCGGGCCATGGCGGCGGATTTGTCCTTCAGGCGGGACAGCACGGCGGGGTAGTCGGCCATAAGGGCGTCGGCCCGGCGGATGGCCTCATGTGCGTCGAAGGAATCCACCCGTCCGGCGGCTGGCAGGTCCAGCTCCTTCAGATAGCTGTCCACCTTGGGGTCGTACACCAGGCCCATGGAGGGTACGGCCATCCGGGCGGCGAAGATGAGGGTGTGCAGCCGCATGGCCAGACACAGCTTGGCTTTTCCCAGCACGGCCATCAGCTCCCGGGGGGTACAGGGGGTGTCCAGCAGACAGGAGGGCTCTGCCATAAAGGACTGCACCTGCTGGGCGGTGGCCTGGTCCCGGCTGGGCTGCATAAGCAGGAAGAGGACGGCCAGGCCATATTCCCGGTGGAGGTGGTCGCATAGCTGGGCCAGCTGACGGCAGAAGTCCCCGGTGTCCGGCCAGTCCCGCACGGACACGGCCACAAAGGGCGTGCCGGGGGCCACGCCTGCCCCGGCCAGCAGCTCCTCCCCCCGGGTCTCCGGGGCGGGGGACAGGTGGAACACCGGGTCGGCGGTGACGTGGAGGTCGGTGCGGGTGACCCCCATGTCCTGCAGCTCCCGGGCGGAGCTGTGGTCCCGCAGGGTGATCAGGGTGGCCTGCTCCACCACCCGCTTCACCCGGCGGCGGTTGGCCGGACGGCGCACCGGGCCGATGCCGTTGGCATACAGCATCACCGGCTTGCCCAGTCGGTGGGCGCAGCGGATGACGGTGAGGTAATAGAGCAGGGAGCGGGTGGAGGTGGTGTCCTGGAGCAGGCTGCCCCCGCCGGAGAGCAGGGCGTCGCACCGGCGCAGGGCGGAGAAAACCTTCCACACCCGGAACCGGGGGATGGCCTCCAGGCCATACTGCCTGCGGGTGAGCTCCGGGTCGTTGGACAGGGCGGTGACGCAGATGTGGTCGCTGGCCTCGTGGATGGCCTGCTGGATGGCCTCCAGAATGGCGTCGTCCCCGGCGTTGGAAAAGCCGTAGTAGCCGCTCATCACCACATGGAAGGGGCGGCGCACCTGGTCGTATACCGCCAGGCAGTCGTCGGCCATGCGGTGGACGGAGTAGCGCTCCTGCACCACCCGGCGGCCATAGTCCCCCAGCTCCCTGGCCCGGTCAGGGGAGAGGGCCAGCGCCCGCAGAATGTCGGCCCGGAGCTGCTCCGGGGTGGACACAGGGTCGGTGCGGCAGCAGAAGTTGGTGTCCACCGCCTTCTCCAAAAGCTCCGGGCCGAACAGGCCGGTGTGCCCCTGGGCCCCGGAGAGGACCACGGGCTTGCAGGCGGCCATGGCCTCCAGAGCCGCCCGGGACACGCCCACGAACAGGCCGCAGGCGGCCACCAGCTGGTTGACGTCGGTGCGGGGGCCGGTGAGGATGACGCAGGGCCGGCCCAATTTGCGGTTGACCTCCTCCGCCTGGGCTTTCAGGGGCTCGAAGGCTCCGCCGCCCCCCACGATGAGGATGTGCAGCCCGGGATAGTCCCGGCACAGGGCGGGGGCCAGCTCCACCAGCTGCCGGGCGGTGTACACCGTCTCCGGGTCCAGGCGGCTGACGTGGGCGATGACGGGGCCGTCTCCCAAGTCGAACTCCCGGCGGACCGTCTCCCCGGTGAGGGCGGGGGAGAATTTATCCGTGTCGATGCCGTTGATGGTCAGGGTGATGTGCTCCTGGGGGACATTATACTGGCGGATCAGATAGTCCCGGATGTCCTCGGACACGGCCAGGGTGCGCTCCCCCCAGTTGGACAGCAGACGCAGGGCCCCGCTGACCTGATACACCCCGTGGCAGGAGGTGACGAAGGCGAAGCCCATGGACTTTTGCAGCCGCCCGCACAGAAAGGCGGGGATGCGGGCGTGGGCGTGGACGATATCGGGCTTCTCCCGGGCGATGACCTGGCGCAGGATGCGCTGGGCCTGGAGCATACTGCCCACAGACCGGCGGTTCAGGGGGGCGGCGTAGTGCCGGATGCCTGCGGCCTCGATCTCCGGGACGTACACGCCCCCGTTGGACACCACCGCCACCTGGTGGCCCCGGCTTTTCAGTTCCTTGGACAGCTCCACGATGTGGGTCTCCGCGCCGCCGATGTCCAGGCCCATGGTGGCCATGAGAATCTTCATAGGAAACCTCTCTTTCCGGCTTTAGCCGATGGAAGTCACGGTGCCGGTGAACTGGGCATAGGGGGTGTAGAAATTCCGGGAGGCGTTGATGCCCAGGTCATAGATGCGGTTGAGCTGATAGCGGCCCTCGCTGATGAGACCCTCGCCCTGAATGGTCAGGACCAGGTTCACGCTGTCCTGGGCGGGGGCGCTGACCACCGTGCCGTCATACAGCTCGGTGAGTTTGCCGGAGGGCTGGACCTCAATGCTCTGGATGGCACCCAGGGTGCCGCCGGTGCTGTAGTCCTGGTCATAGACCAGGTCCCCCTCCTGAATGGCGTCGGCCACATACTGCCGGACGTTGTACGCCGTCACCTGATAGGTGATGGGGGTGTTGGTCACCCGGGTGCTGGTGTGGGACAGGCTGGTGTTCTTCACATACAGGGCGGCGGCCATCACCAGAACCACCAGGACCACCACCACGTCGATGACGCTGATCTTGCCGAACAGGCGGCCGTTTTTATCCATCAGTTTCATTTGCTCACACCCTCCCGTTCCATGGAGATAATGGGGCCGCTGGCCATATAGCCCTCGCCCCGGAGGTACATGGTGGCCCCTACCCGCAGAGCGTAGCCGCCGCCCAGGGTGACGGCCTCGTCAGTCACGGTGCAGGGGGACTCCACCGTGACCAGCACGTCCTCATAGCCGTCCACGTCGGCCAGGACATATTCCCCGTTCACCTGATCCAGGATCAGGCTCTGGCAGGGGACGGCCTGGGCACTGACCACGGTGCCCACGTCGTAATTTTTGATGTTGTCGGCCAGCTGGTCCCCCTGGTGGATGGCCTGGGCGGACCCGGCGGGCCAGCGCTGGAAGCAGACGGTGTACTGCACCGAGGCGCTGCTCACCCCGTCGCCGGAGGCGGCGGCGGGCCGGGTGAAGCGCCACATCAGAAAGACGGCGGCGGCCAGGGCCAGCACCAGGACGATGCCGTCGAACAGGTTCAGCCGCAGACGGAATTGGTTGTGCTCCTTCATTTGGATGCTCCTTTCAGGACATTCTCATAGATTTGTTCGGTGTTCCGGGCGAATACCTCGCCGGTGAACCGGGACTGATAGGTCTCCAGGGCCTTTTCCCGCATGATGGACACCTCTTCCGGGTGGTCCATCAGCTCGGCCATGGCGTCGGCCAGGGCGGCGCTGTCCTTGCTGGGGAACAGCAGGCCGTTCTGCCCGGAGGTGATGACGAAGGGGTTGCCGCCATAGTCGCTGGCGATGGTGGGCAATCCCAAGCTCATGCCCTCCAGCAGGGCCATACTGGTGGCCTCGGTGCCGTAGGAGGCGTTGAGCTGCACATCCAGGATGTTCAGCAGGGCGGCGGCGTCCGAGCGGAAGCCCAGCATCTGCACCACGTCCTCCACCCCCATCTCGGTGACGGCCCGGGTGACCTCCTCCTCGAAGGCACCGGTGCCGGCCACCAGAATGCGGAAGTTGGAATAGCCCCGGTCCTTCAGCAGCTTGGCGGCGTACACCAGATACAGGTGGCCCTTATAGTCCTCGATGCGGGCCAGGATGCCAAAGGTGAATACGTCCGGCTCCAGGCCGAGAGACCGGCGCAGGGCGGCCTTCTGCTCGTCGGAGATGGGAGAGACAGGGGCCACGCCGTTCATGACCACGGTGATCTTTTTGGGGGAGATGCCCCCCTCGGTCAGGTTGTCCCGGGTGGCGGGGCTGACGGCGATGATGTGGTCGGCATAGTGCTCGTTGAGCAGCTTGTTCACCCAACGGCCCGGGGGATATTTCAGCTTGGCGGGGACGGGAAAGGCGGAGTGCCGGCTGTAGACCACGGGCACATGGCAGCGCTTGGCGGCGATGCGGCCGGACAGGGCTCCGTGGGTGTGGACCAGGTCGGGCTTGACCCGGCGGATGAGGGCCTGAAGGGCCTTCACGTCCTGGCTGGCATAGGAGCAGTCTGCCATGCCGTCCACCTCGTACACGGTGACCTCGGCCTCCTCCAGCAGGGGCTTGAGCAGGCTGCCCCGGGGGATGGCCACCAGGGTCTCGAACTTGTTCCGGTCGGCGTAGCGCAGGTAATTTAAGATCACCCGGCCTGCGCCGCCGATGTTGGTGTCGCTGATGATGTTCAGTATGCGGATCATACAAAAAGCCTCCCTTCCGGAAGGGACGTGCGCCGAGCGCTGGCGGCGCCCAGGGCCAGCACGGCCCAAAACAGGAACATGACCCGATAGTTATAGAAGGAATAGTCCGTCATGGCCTGGACCAAGAAACCGCACACCCCGGCAGTAAAGGCGATCTGGAGCAGTCGGCTGGCCGGGTCCTTCTCCCGGCTCATGGCGGAGCAGAGCATGCGGAAATAGACGAACAGCAGCAGCAGGAACACCCCCAGGGCGGCGATGCCCGCATCGCACACGATCTGCAAAAACAGGTTGTGGGCGTGGGGGGCCACGATGCCGTTGTAGCTGTAGGCGGGATAGACCATGTTAAAGGCCCCGTCCCCCGGGCCGATGCCGCACAGCCAATAGTCCTTGAGCATGGCCAGGGTGCCCATCCAGATGTACACCCGGTAAGACGTGGAGTTGTCTGTCAGGTTGCCGATGCTGGTAAAGCGGGAGATCACCGTCTCCGGCAGGACGAAGTACAGTCCCACCAGGGCGAAGGGGGCCAGTAAGATCAGCTGGGGGTGCCACAGCACGGCAAACACCGCCCCGGCAAACAGCAGGCCCAGCCAGGCCCCCCGGGAGAAGGTGAGGATCATGCACACGCACATCACCCCGCAGCAGGCCAGGTAGTAAAGCCGCCGGGGCCAGTCCTTTGCCGACAGCAGCTTGGCCCCGCCGATGGGGATGACCAGCAGCAGATATTGGCCCATCATGTTGGGGTTGCCCATGGTGGCGGGGACCCGGAAGCGGATGGAGGAGAACATGTCGCTGTCCACCCAGGCCGCCGACTGATAGCCCCAGCCGAAGAGATACTGCAAAATGCCGTAGAAGGACACCAGCGCCCCCACCGTGACCACCAGGGCCAGCAGGGTATCCAGCTGGCGGCGGGTGGTAATGGCGTTGTACAGCGCCATGGCAAACAGGATAAAGGCCACCGACAGCACGCCGGGCAGCAGACTGGTCTTCAGATTGACGGAGAACAGGGTGCCCGCCAGATAGACGGCGGCGTACAGCAGGATATACCGGTTGGTGGGGGCCCAGGCCAGGGTGCGGTTTTTGTCCCGCACCAGCGCCAGCAGCAGACTGGCATAGCCCACAAGGGCCAGGCCCAGCACCAGAATGGAGGGGCTGAACTTGCACAGCACCGGGGCCAGCACCACCGGCAGGGCGCACCAGAACCAGGTGTGAAGAAAGACGCTGCCGGAGAACAGCCTGTCCAGATGCAGGACTTTGTACAGCCGGCACAGACCGCCCCGCACCAAGGACCACAGGCGGAAGAACACGCTGTTCTCCGACGCCCCGGGCACCCAGCCCGCAGGGTGCAGGAACCACTGCACCACCCGGCTGCTGCGCCACTGGCGGCCACACCACAGGCACAGAACGGACAGCAGGCGCCACAGACAGCTGCCGTCTAAAATTTGTTTCATTTGTTCCATGACTCGACCTCACTTTGCATGGCGGCGGAAGGGCCGCCGGGATTAGAATTCAAGAGAAGGGGACGGGGAAATCAGTCCCCCTTGCCCCGGGCCAGGGAGACCACCAGCCTGGCCTCGGGCACAGCCAGGGCCAGGGTGAGCAGGAAATAGACCGCCAGGCCGACCAGGGCGCAGCCGCCCAGACAGAGCAGCTCCCCCAGCTTGCCCCCGGGGAGCACGCCGCCCAGCAGGTACAGCGTCCCGGCGGCGGCCAGACCGGTGGCGGCGGCGGAGAGCAGCATTTTCAACAGGTCCCGGGCCATGCCGCCGTCCAGCACCCCCTCCCCCCGGCGCTGCATGGGCAGCAGCAGGAGCAGGGCGTATACCGTGGAGGACACCGCCGAGGAGAAGGCCAGCCCCGCCACCCGGAAGGGCCCAGTGAGCACCATGCACAGGGCGATGTTCACCAGGATGGACACCGCCCCGGCGACCAGAGGCGTTTTCCCGTCCTGCCGGGCGAAATAGGCCCGGCTGAGGATGTTCTGCACGGCGTAGCCCGCCATGCCCAGGGACAGAAAGACCAGGGCGGAGGAGGTGATGTCCACGGCAAAGCCGTCAAACTCCCCGCCCCCGTACAAGAAGGAGATGAGGGGCCGGGAAACCGCCATCAGCCCGGCGGACATAGGCAGCACGAAGTAGAGGCTGCTGTGGACCGTCTGGCGGATGGTGTCCCGAAAGGCGCTCTCGTTGCCCCCGGCGGTGAGCCGGGACAGGCGGGGGAAAATGACGTTGGTGATGGACAGGATGAAGGTGCCCGCAATGACCAGATACAGGTTGTTGGAATACTCCATGGCGGACACGCCGGCCCCGTCATACAGCCGTGAGCCGAAGCGGGAGTTGATGACCAGGTTGATGGGCTGCACCCAGGTGGACACCATCACCGGGCCCATCAGGGCGAAGACCTTGCGCATCCCCTCGCTGTTGATGGCGCACATGGGCCGGAACCGATAGCCCGTGGCCTTGAGGGAGGGCAGCTGGATCAGCCCCTGGAGCAGCCAGCCCAGCAGATAGGCCCCGGCCAGACCGTAGATGCCGAAGGTGTGGTCGAAGAAGAGAAAATAGACGATGATGACCAGGTTGGAGGCCGCCGACATCAGCGCCGGGGCGGTGAACCGGTCCTGGGACTGCAAAACGCCCACCAGGGAGAAGGCCACCCCGGAGAAGAGCACCGTGGGGAACATGACCCGGGTGAGGGAGGCGGCCAGGGCGGTGGTGGCCGGGTCGGCATAGTCGGCAAACAGGGCCACCAGGGCCTGGGGGAACAGCATCCCGATCAGGGTGAGGGCCCCGGTGAGCAGGGCCATAACAGTGATAAAGTTCCCGGCAAAGCGAAAGGCCTCCTTCCGGCCCTTTTTCTCTAAGAACTCGCTGAACACGGGGATAAAGCATGCGGCGATGGCCGAGGCGAACACCGCATCGAAAAACACCCGGGGGATGCGGCTGGCGGTGAAAAAGGCGTTGGCCTCTACCCCCACGCTGTAGTGGATGGCCAGCAGGCGGTCCCGGTAAAGGCCCATGACCTTGCCCAGCAGGGTGACCAGCATGACCACGCTGATGGTTTTGGCCGCGTTATTTGACTGTTGCTCCAAGGGTCGACCTCCTTCAGATTTCGGGAGAGGTTTTGAAAAGACGGCGGCAGTGGCCGCAATCGACTTATTGTACACCAATACGGGCACGTTTTCAACTGTCGGGGCAGAGCATTCACAGCTTGTTCACAGTTGCGGGGAACGGCACAGGATTCCAGGAGAAATTCCCGCGCGTTTGGTTGAAAAGACGGAGAAACCCTGCTATAATGTGCGGGAATACAGGGCTCCCGGCCCGGACACGGGGGCTTGGAACGGGAACAGACCGCGTCCGGGAACCGCAAAAGGGCGGAAACGCCGCCCGGATACAAAAAGGAGCGAGCATGAAAACAAGCACAAAGATCGGCCTGCTGCGGCGGGTGACGGCACTGGCCCTGGCGGTGGTGCTGTCCATCCCCAGCGCCCTTGCCGCCGCAGGGGACAAAAAGATACAGACCAGCACACAGCTGGTCAGCGGACTGAGCTATCAGAACACGGTGACGGCCAACAACGGCAGCCGGGTGGAGAGCTTCTCCCTGGAGCTGGAGCCCGGGGCGGCGGCCCGTCCCATCCTGCTGCAGTCGGCGGGCACGGTGTACGGTGCGGCCACCATCAACAAGGCGGTCAGCCGGGCGGAGAGCCTGGGCTATCACGTGCTGGGGGCCATCAACACCGACTTTTTCGCCACCTCCACCGGCGTGCCCATGGGCATCGTCATTGAGAACGGGGACTATCAGTCCAGCCCGGAGAACGAGGCGGCCATGACCGTCACCGACGGCAAGGTAGAGCTGGTGGAAAGCCCCAAGATCCAGCTGACCCTGACCAACCAGACCAACGGCACCCAGATCCACCCCCAGCACCTGAACAAGGTCCGGGCGGCCACCGGGGGCATGTACTTAATGAACCGGCACTTCTCCACCGTGTCCACCCGCACCTCCACCTCCGGCTGGTATGTGCGCATGAAGCTGGTGGACGGCAGCGAGGGGGCCAAGCTGGCCCTGAACACCGACCTGACCCTTCAAGTGACGGAGATGCTTCAGTCCAGCTATCCCCTGGACATCGGGGAGGACGAGTATGTCCTCACCGCCGACGATGCCTCCGGCTATCACTTCAATTACGAGACCTTCGCCGTGGGGGACAAGATCACCCTGCGGGCAAGTTGTGACAACGAGACCCTTTCCGGCGCCCAGTGGGCCGGGGGCGTGGGGGATATCATGGTGAAAAACGGCTCCCTCACCGACAGCAGCAAGTGGAACTATATGAAGGATGGCCGGGCCCCCCGCACCGCCCTGGGCGTGAAGGCAGACGGCACTCTGCTGGTGTACGCCGTGGACGGCCGCCAGAGTGGCTATTCCGTGGGCCTGAGCCAGAAGGACCTGGCCGAGGAGATGCGGGACCGGGGCTGCCAGTGGGTGGTGAATCTGGACGGGGGCGGTTCCACCGCCATCTCCGTGTGGTATCCGGGCCAGAGCGCCATCTCCATCAAGAACATCCCCTCTGACGGGCGGCCCCGCAGCTGTGCCACCTATCTGCTGCTGGTGGCCGACGAGAAGGGGGACGGCGTCCCCACACGCCTGGCCCTGAAGGAGGAGGGGCAGACCGTGCTCACCGGCTCGGAGTTCACCCTCCCCGGGGCGGTGGCCCTGGACAAGGGGCTGAACGTGACCAGCTCCGGCGTGACCGACGTCTCCATCACCTCGGGCAGCGGCCTGGGGACCATCACCAATGGCGTATACACCGCCGGGAGCCAGAGCGGCGTGGAGCATCTCCAGCTCTCCTCGGACAGCCTTGGGGCGACGGGGACCTCTCAACTGAACATCGTTTCCAGCCTCACGGTGCTCACCGTGTCCAAAAAGGGCAGCTCCAACGCCCTGAGTTCCCTGACGGTCAAGCCGGGGGACAGCGTGCAGATGGCCATTGCTGGCAGCTACTGGGGCCGTACCGCCCTGCGCAGCTGGAAGGGCGTGTCTGTCTCCGTCTCCGGAGACATCGGCACGGTGGACGAAAACGGCCTGTTCACCGCCGGGCAGAGCGGCGGCAGCGGCACCATCACCGTCGCTGCCGGGGGACAGACCAAAACCGTGAAGGTGACGGTGAAGGACACCCACGCCGACGTGCCTCAGGGCCACTGGGCCTATGAGGCGGTGGAATACTGCTATAAAAAGGGCATCGTGGGCGGCGTGTCCGCCAACCAGTTCGGCCGGGACTATCAGATCCGCCGGGGGGACTTTATGCTCATGCTGTATAACGCCGTGGGCCGCCCCGCCGTGTCCGCCGGCTGCACCTTTACCGACGTGAGCCAGAGCGACTATTACTACACCGCCCTGTCCTGGGCCCAGAGCGCCGGTCTGGCCTCGGGCACCGGGGACGGGAGCTATTCCCCCACCAGCTCCGTCACCCGGGAGCAGGCCTTTACCATCCTGCGCAAGGCCATGCCCCTGCTGGGCAAGACCTGCCCGGATGCCGGCCTGTCGGTGCTGGACACCTTCTCGGACAAGGAGCAGATCGCCGACTACGCCAAGGGCCACACCGCCACCCTGGTGGCCCAGGGGGTGGTCAGCGGCAAGGGCACGGGCATCGATCCCAAGGGCAACCTGACCCGGGCGGAGATGGCCGCCCTGCTGTACAAGCTGATGACCTATACCCCCATCACCGACGTGCCCACCGACCCGGTGACCCCCAGCCAGCCGGAGACGCCAGAGCAGCCCAGCCAGCCGGAGACGCCGGACACCCCGGATACTCCGGTGACCCCCGAGCAGCCTGACACGCCGGACACCCCCGCCCAGGAGGTCTCCCTCACCCTGGATGTGAGCCAGCTGGCCCTGAATGCCGGGGAGAGCAGAGCGCTCATCGCTACCCTGTCCCCGGAGCAGACCGGGGCGGTCGTCACCTGGAGCTGCAATGGGGCCTGCGCCGCCGTCTCTGCCGACGGCACGGTGACCAACCTGAACACCGCCGCCGGGACGGTCCAGGCGGTCATCACCGCCGCCTGGAGCGGGAAGAGCGCCAGCTGCGTGGTGGACTGCCAG
>OLFU01000861.1_pt1 | contig 33438 bp, 27 predicted proteins | sample 1605161 | NCBI WGS metagenome assembly OLFU01 (sample SAMEA3888914, study PRJEB22519) | human gut metagenome | biome: human gut; feature: human-associated habitat; material: faeces | place: Denmark | collected 2011
GTGTCATTTTAATTTGGTTGTCTAGGAGCTGTTGCACTTAGATTGTAAATCCATCAGCAATAAAAAAGGCAACTCCTGGATTATTGTCCTTGGAGATGCCTTTTCGCGCAATACAAAAGCGGGAACAACCGAACGTTCCCGCTTTTGCCGCCTCTATACCTTCTGCCACCTACCACATACTAGATGTAGTAGGTCTCCCATGACTATATTACAACAAATGGGGGAGGTTTTCAATAGGGGAGAGAGATTTTTTGAGAGGAGGAAGAGGGAATAGGGGCTTTGTGGCGAATCTTTCTTAGTATAGCAAGGTGCTGCGGGCTGGGCCTGCGGCTTTTGTCGGAAAGGAAGCGATGGCATGTACTTCTACTGTGAAGACTGCAAGAAAGAATACCCATTGAACACACATTCGTACAAATGTGACTGCGGCGGCATGTTCCGTCTGCACAAGGACGCCAATGAGGCGGTGGCGAAGCATACGATTTCGCTCGGGGAGTTCGTGACGCCTCTTTTGCCGCTGCAGGTCGGCAAGCTCGACTTCCTGCTCAAGATGGAGCACCTGCTGCCGACGGGGTCGTTCAAGGATCGCGGGGCGTGCAGCATGGTCAATGCGCTGCACGAGCTCGGCATCAAGAAGATTACGCTGGACTCGTCAGGCAATGCGGGCGCGGCAATCGCGGCGTATGCGGCGGCTGCGGGCATGGAGTGTACGGTCTACGTGCCAGATGACATCTCGCAGGAGCAGGTGAAGCAGATCGAGTCGTACGGTGCGAAGATCGTGAAGGTGGCCAATGGCCGCATGCGGGCGTGCGCGGCAGTCAAGCAGAATCTCGGTGATGCCTACTATGCGTCGCATGTCTACAACCCGCTGTTCTTCGAGGGCATCAAGTCGATGGCGCATGAGCTCTACGAGCAGCTCGGCCACCATGTGCCGGACTACATCTTCATGCCAGTCGGCAATGGCACGATGCTCCTCGGGCTGTTCCTCGGCTTCATGGAGATCGGGCGGCTGCCGCACTTCGTTGCGGTGCAGTCGTCGAAGTGCGCGCCGCTCTACGAGGCGTACCACGAGGTACCGGCTGAGCCGAAGCGCGCGACGATCGCGGAGGCCATCCGCATCACGCAGCCGAAGCGTCTCAAGGACATGGTGCGGGCGATCAAGGCGTCGGGCGGCGATGTCGTCAAGGTGCTGGACAAGGACATCCTCAAGGCGCAGAAGTACTTGAGCCACCACGGTGTCTACGTCGAGATGACTTCGGCGGCGGCGCTGGCGGGCGCGGAGCAGTTCTTCGCGGACGGCAAGCCGGACAACTACAAGGTCGTCATCCCGCTGACGGGCAATGGGCTGAAGCGCTGAGCCCGTGACCGCGGTCGATGAGATTGGAGAGAATCATGTTATATGGAATGATTGATATTGGCTCGAATACGGTCCGCATGGCGATCTATCGCATCGAGGGCACGCATGTCGAGATGCTCATGAAGAAGAAGCACACGGTCGGGCTGGCGGCCTACCTCAAGGACGGTGTCATGCAGAAGCAGGGCATCGACAAGGCGGTGGAGATTCTCAAGGAGTTTCGGGCCTTCCTGCTCGCATTTGGCATCACGCATGTCGTGGCGTTCACGACGGCGGCGCTGCGCAATGCGAAGAACAGCGCGGCGGCTGTCGGCGAGATCGAGCGGCGCACGGGCCTTCCGATCCGCGTGATCTCGGGCGACGAGGAGGCGACGTACGACTTCATCGGTGCGACGCATGACCTCAGCGAGGACGCGGGCCTGCTCATCGACATAGGCGGCGCGAGCACGGAGATCGTCTCCTACAGCTCGGGCAAGATCGAGCAGAAGATCAGTCTGCCGATCGGCTCTCTGGCCTTCCGAACGAAGTATGTGCACGGCATGCTGCCGACACATGCGGAGTGCGAGGCGATGCGCGAGGAGGCGGAGGCGACGATCGGGTCGGCCACAGCTTTCTCGGATGTGCGCGAGGCGTCGATCGCGGGCATCGGCGGCACATTCAAGGGGGCGGCGGCGCTCTACAATGCGCTTTACGCGATGCCCGTCGAGAATGTGAAGATGGAGACGCGCCGCCTCTCAGAGATCATCGCGCGCTTCTCGGGTGACCACGGCATCAACGAGGATATGACAGCGGTGCTGATGAAGACGGTGCCGGACCGCATCCACACGGTCATCCCGGGGCTCATCATCGCGGAGGTCCTCGCCGAGCGCTTCCACAGCAAGGAGATCACCTACAGCGATTCCGGCGTGCGCGAGGGCTACATCTATTCGGAGGTGTTGAAGTAAAATATTGACGAAATGTCAAATTTGGCATAAAATACAAGTAGGAAATGATGTCGGACAACATCATGAAAACCCAAAGGCCCACCGGCGTGACTAACCGGTGGGCCTTATTCGTACCTGATGACTAGGCAGGTACAGGGGAATACTTACCAGGTTGAAAGTCACGAATGGCGGCTAACCCTTTTCAACCACTCAATCAAATAATGCGCGGCAACACTTGCAGCGACACTGATGAGGAAAGAAGCCAATATGTCGGACAAACACATGAAACACCCCTCCTCTCCGGTTCACCCATCGAGGTCGTGACATTTTATTCTATCATGAAAATTGGAAAAGAGGTAGTAGGAGGCTAAATCCTTGCCACATGTGTGTTGATGGACTTTCTACTAGAAAAATGGTATAATAAAATGCTAAATGATTTTGCTAGAAACACGGTTTTTGTTTTAAGATTTTGAGGTGAGATTGTGGATTTTGGTCAGGGAAAGATCGTGCCGGTCAACCTGGAACACGAGATGAAGAACTCATACATCGACTATGCGATGAGTGTCATCGTTGCGCGTGCTCTGCCGGATGTCCGGGACGGCTTGAAACCAGTACACCGCCGCATCCTTTACGCGATGCAGGAGGCGGGCATGGGCTCGAACAAGCCCTACAAGAAATCGGCCCGTATCGTCGGTGAAGTCCTCGGTAAATATCATCCGCACGGCGATTCGTCGGTCTACGATGCGATCGTGCGCATGGCGCAGGATTTCTCCATGCGCTACATGCTCGCGGACGGCCACGGCAACTTCGGCTCGGTCGACGGCGACCCGGCGGCTGCCATGCGTTACACCGAGGTCCGCATGTCGAAGATCGCGGAGCTCATGCTGCAGGATATCGACAAGGAGACGGTCGATTTTGCGCCGAACTACGATGAGTCGCTGAAGGAGCCGACGGTGCTGCCGGCGAAGTTCCCGCAGCTGCTCGTCAACGGCACGTCGGGCATCGCGGTCGGCATGGCGACGAACATCCCGCCGCACAACATGTGCGAGGTCATCGACGGCACGCTGATGCTCATTGACCACCCGGATGCAACGATCGACGACCTCATGAAGGTCATCAAGGGACCGGATTTCCCGACGGCAGGTCTCATCCTCGGTCAGGACGGCATCCGCCAGGCGTACACGACGGGCCGCGGTGTCATCAAGATGCGCGCGAATGCCCGCATCGAGACGCTGTCGAACGGCAAGCCGCGCATCATCGTCACGGAGCTGCCGTATCAGGTCAACAAGGCGCGCCTCGTCGAGAAGATCGCGCAGCTCGTGCGTGACAAGCAGATTGAGGGCATCACGGCGCTCAACGATGAGTCGGACCGCGGCGGCATGCGCATCGTCATCGACCTGCGCCGCGACGCGAATGCGAATGTCATCCTCAACCAGCTCTACAAGCACACGCAGCTGCAGGACAGCTTCGGCGTCATCATGCTGGCGCTCGTCGACGGCAAGCCGAAGATCCTCAACCTCAAGGAAGTGCTGCACTACTACATCGCGCATCAGGAAGATGTCATCACGCGGCGCACGCGCTACGACCTCAAGAAGGCTGAGGCGCGCGCTCACATCTTGGAGGGCCTGACGATCGCGCTCGACCATCTCGACGCGGTCATCACGACGATCCGCGAGAGCCGCACGGCTGACATCGCGCGCGCTGCCCTCATCGCGGGCTTCAAGCTCTCGGAGAAACAGGCTCAGGCCATCCTGGACCTGCGCCTGCAGCGCCTGACGGGCCTCGAGCGCGAGAAGATCGAGGAGGAGTATCAGGAAGTCTTGAAGGCCATCGAGGACTACAAGGCCATCCTCGCGGATGAGAGCCGCATCCTCGGCATCATCAAGGACGAGCTCAAGGCAGTCAAGGCGAAGTTCGGCGATGCGCGCCGCACGCGCCTGACGGTCGACACGAGCGAGATTGACGTCGAGGACCTCATCGCGGAGGAAGACGTCGTCATCACGCTGACGCACAACAACTACATCAAGCGCATGGCACTCGATACTTATCGCCGCCAGAACCGCGGCGGCAAGGGCGTCAAGGGCATGCCGACGAAGGAGAAGGATTTCGTCGAGAACCTCCTGATCACGACGACGCACCACACGATCCTGTTCTTCACGAACCGCGGCCGCGTCTACCATCTCAAGGCATACGAGATCGCGGAGGCGAGCCGCACGGCGAAAGGCACGGCCATCATCAACCTGCTGCAGCTTGAGAAGGACGAGAAGATCACGGCGGTCATCCAGGTCAAGGGCTTCAACCCGGACGCCTACCTCTTCATGGCCACGAAGAAGGGCATCGTCAAGAAGACGAGCCTCGTCGAGTTCAAGAACCTGCACAAGGGCGGCCTCAACGCCATCAACCTCGACGACGATGACGAGCTCATCGGCGTCAAGTTCACGGACGGCGAGCGCGACATGATCCTCGGCACGAAGTGGGGTATGGCCATCGTCTTCGGCGAGGACGATGTGCGCTCGATGGGCCGCGCGGCCCGCGGCGTCAAGGGCATCAGCCTCAACGACGGCGATGAGGTCATCGGCATGGATACGCTCTCGCCGAACGCTGAGGTCTTGACGGTCACGGCCGAGGGCTACGGCAAGCGCACGGAGACGAGCGAGTACCGCGCCCAGAACCGCGGCGGCAAGGGGCTCATCAACCTCAAGGTCACGGAGAAGACGGGCGATGTCATCGGCCTGCGCGTCGTCCACCCAGACCAGGAGCTCATGCTCATCACGACGGAAGGCATCGTCATCCGCACGAATATCTCCGACATCTCTGTCATCAGCCGCAACACCCAGGGCGTCAAGCTCATGTCGACCGGCGAGAACGACATCGTCGCCTCGATGGCCGTCATGGACCAGAAGAACTGAATTACCGCATCATAAAAGGCTATCACTTCGAGCGAGTTTGCTCGGGGATAGCCTTTTTTCTGTGCATGTTCGGGACGAGTCAGCAAGTCTCGCCCTCTTGGAAGGCCATGGGGAGCGGCGTCAGAGAGGGCAGCGCTTCGTGGCGGATGCGGCGCACGATGGCTTCGGCGGTGCGTCGGCCGAGGGCGGGGATGGGCTGGACGACAGCGGTCAGGATCTGTGGGCCGAGGCGCGTCAGGTAGGTGCCGTCGTAAGCGACAATCGAGAGGTCGTCGGGGCAGCGGCGGCCGCGGCGCATGCCCTCGCGCAGCGCGCAGATGGCGCCGAGATCCGTGCCGGAGATAGCGTCGACGTCCGGATAGCGCTCGAAGATTTCGCGGGTGGCTGCTGCGAAGTCTTTTGGACGGAAGGCATTAGCTGGCATGATGATTGTGTCGATCTGAACTCCTGATTGTCGGATGCATTGCGCGAGGACATCCTCATGTTCGTGGGCCGTCGTGTGGACCGATGGCGCGCCGGCAATCTGCACGACATGGCGAGGATTTTTGGCCAGCAAGGCTTTGGCCGCCAGTTGGCCGCCCTGCTCATGGTCGGCGCGGATGATGGGAATCTCGTCGCTGAGGAAACGGTCAAAGGCGACGATAGGCAGATCGACTTCCTGATAGTGCTCGAGATGGAGGGCATGGGCACCGATGATCAGGCCATCCATCGTGTGGCGGCGCAGCATGTCGAGGAAGGAGAGCTCTGCGTTCTTTTTCTCTCCCGTCGAGCAGATCATCGTTTTGTAGCCACAGTCGTAGAGCGCAATCTCGATCTCGTGCAGCAAGGCCGCAAAGAAGGGATGAGCGATGTCTGGGATGATGACGCCGATGAGGTTCGTGCGGTTGAGCGAGAGATTGCGCCCAACCTCGCTCGGCACGTAGTGAAGCGCAGCGACGGCCTCCTCGACTTTCTTCTTCGTGAGTTCTGACACATATCCCTTGTGGTTGAGCACGAGGGAAACCGTGCTGGTACTGACGCCAGCGAGCTTGGCGACATCCTTGATCTTTGCCTTGGCCATACACGACGCATCCTTTCTGACTGGTATCTACTTTCAAGTCTATCATAGATTCCGCTTATCTGCATGGTAGAAGACATAAAATAAATATTCAGACGATTTTAAGAACAGTAACAAGAAAAATAATATCGATAAAATGATTGACAAATAGATTTAAACAGAATATAATCAGTGTATCGAATCGGTTCGATGTCGACACGAACCCATTCGATTTTTTGAGAGATGATATCGAACCGGTTTGATATCGTCGAAATTATCGTAAATCATGTTGGATAATCACGTTGGGATGAGAGGATGGATACCGATGAAGCAAAAACTTTATTGGATGCTCAGTTTTTTCTGCTTTATGTTCTTCTTTTGTTGGTTCGTGTTCAACGCGTTCCTGCCAATCTGGCTCAAACAGGTCAATCACTTGAGCGGCGTGCAGATCGGCACGATTTTCGGCTTCAATGCGGCGGTCACGATGGCACTGCAGCCATTTTACGGCTATATCCTTGACCGCTTGGGCATGCGCAAGAACCTGCTCTACTTTATCAATGCCTGCATTCTCTTCACGGCGCCGTTCTTCCTGTTCGTCTACCAGCCTCTGTTGGCCAGCCACTTCTACATCGGCGCCATCCTCGGCGCAATCTACCTCGGCGTAGCCTTCAATGCAGGATGTGCTGCGGTGGAGTCGTACATCGAGAAGGCAGGTCGCTCGCATGGCTTTGAATTTGGGCGCGCGCGCATGTGGGGTTCGCTTGGCGGTGCCGTCGGCGTCTTTGCCGCTGGCGTCGGCTTCAATCAGGACCCTAGCCTGATCTTTATCTTTTCGTCGATTGGCGCCATCCTAATGTTCATTTTTCTGTACAGCGCGAAGCTCAATCATCAGGATGTTGTGGCAGACAGCAAGATCAATATCACAGTGCGCGAGGCGCTCGGCCTCCTGAAGATCCGCAATGTCTGGATTCTCATCATCTTCCTGTTCGGCTCTTCCTGCGTTTACGCCGTATTCGATCAGCAGTTCGCCATCTACTACGCTTCGCTCTTCCCAACGCAGGCGGAAGGCGATGCGGCCTTTGGCTATCTCAACTCGCTGCAGGTCTTCTTGGAGGCTGCCGGCATGTTTGCTGCACCGGTCATCGTCAACAAGATTGGCGCGAAGCGCGGCCTCTTGCTCGCGGCATCTATCATGACGTTCCGCATGTTTGGCTCGGGCCTCATCACGGATGTCTACGGCATCTCGGCCATCAAGCTCATGCATGCGCTGGAACTTCCGGTCTTGCTCGTGTCGATCTTCAAGTACATCGCCCGCAACTTCGATAACCGCTTTGCTTCCGTCTTGTACTTGATCTGCTTCCATCTGTCCTGCCAGTTTGGCATCTTCTTGCTTTCCCCAGTGGCAGGCCATCTTTATGATGAAATCGGCTTCCCACACACCTACGTCATTCTCGGTGCAATCGTGCTGACATTCACAATACTCGGCGGCCTTACGCTCGTCTCGGACAAGAAGTCGGCATATGTGCAGGCTGGTGCGAAAACCGCTTGAGCGCACAGTGCGCGAATCGCTGCACCGCATGTATACTGCTGATGCGGTGGCGTTACGATAACGTTATGATCGCTTTGTGATTGATATGATAACAATGCAAAAAGAAAGAGGAGGATTTTTCATGGATCGAGATAGAATGAATAGAATGGATAGAACGGCCGAAAACTTTTACAACGTGACGGAGTGGCCGCATGGCGATGCCCATGAGGACATCGGCGCTGTCATTAACGACATTATCGCGGACATCAAGAAACGCCAGTCCTCGACAGACCACGATGCGGAGTGCGGCAAGCCGGGCGCTGTCATTTACATCCCGTCGGGCGATTACCACCTGCGCACGCAGGTATTCATCGACATCAGCTACCTGCGGATCGAAGGCTCAGGCCACGGCTTCGTGTCGTCGAGCATCCGTTTCAACATTCCTGAGAAGGATTGGAAAGATATGCACGAGCTTTGGCCGGGCGGCAGCCGCATCCTCGTCAATCTGGAGGCTGATCCGGACGATGAGACAGCTGGCGCTGCCTTCGTGGTCAAGCGCGAGGGCAACCCGCGCATCAGTTCCGTTGAATTCGTGGGCTTCTGCATCGACGGCCTCCACTTCGTAGACGATGGTACGGGCGAGGATATCCCCGAGAACACGTATCTTAATGGCAAGACGGGCATCTACATCGCCAGTGCACAGGACTCCTTCCGCATCACGAACATGGGCTTCATCTATCTCGAGCATGGCCTGGTCATCCACAATGCCGATGCCTTGACAATCCACGACAACTTCATTGCGGAGTGCGGCAACTGCATTGAGTTGCGCAGTGCGGGTCAGGCTTCCAAGATCACGGATAACCTCATGGGCGCCGGCTATCGCGGCTATTCGATATACGCGCAGAATTTTGGCGGCTTGTTGATCGCAGACAACAATATCTTCCCGCGTGGCACGAGCATGGTCCACTTTGAGAACGTCGTACGCTCCACGGTCACGAGCAATCGCTTCCACTCGTTCTACCCCGGCATGCTCATCTTGTCTGGCTGCTGTTCAGAAAATCTCGTAGCGGCCAATCACTTCTACCGGGCGCGCGAGCCGTGGGCGCCGATGCAGATGCACGACAATGGCCTGATGGATGACTACGGCTTGGTGCGCGTGTCGGGCAACAACAATTCCATCGTTGCCAACCACTTCTCGGAGATTATCGATACGCCGTACATCAAGCCAGTCGGCACCAGCCCTGTCATCCTCTACCTCGCGGCCGGTCACGGTAATTACGTTGCAACAAACCACATCGTGGCGGCGACTGAGGCGGCAGCTGCTGCGGATACGTCAGCAGCTGCGTGTTTTGCCGCCCAGGTCGGCGCGATGATCTCCAATCAGGATGCCGAAGAATTCCCCGTTGTCACCGTCCAAGTGGCGGAGGAGTCGAGCGCCAATATCGTCCTGGATTCTGGAACAGAGTCGCAGGTTGTCCTGGATCGCAAACGCAATGCGTTCCGTCCGACACCGGACATTCCTCGCTGATTGTCCTCTCCCGTGTCGCCGTATCCTCTGCGGCGATGCGGTATTGATACAATCCCCTTTCCCGGAAGATACCGCAGGGGGAGGAAATGACACCTACTTCTCTAGGTGTCATTTTATTTTAAAACAAATGTTCAGTTTATTTTGATGAGGACGTCAAAACAACAGAATATGATAAAACTATTGACAAAAAATAGTCAATACGCTAGAATATAAACATCGAACCGGTTTTATATCTGGTTCGCTTCGTTTTTAGTCAACATCGAACCGATTCGATATATGAGGTGAGCAATATGTCAACTATGTCAGAGGAAAAGGAACAACTCACGCCGGATGAATTCATCGCGGCAAATGAATCCAAGGTCAACAAGCGCTGGTATCCGCGCTTCCACATCGCGCCGCGCGTCGGCTGGTGCAATGACCCGAACGGCTTTGCCTATGCGGGTGGCAAGTACCATCTATTCTATCAGTACTATCCCTATGAGCCGAAGTGGGGGCCGATGCACTGGGCACATGTGACGAGCAAGGATCTCGTGCACTGGCAGCGCCAGCCGGTCGCGCTCTTCCCGGACCATCCGTACGATGCGGATGGCTGCTTCTCGGGCAGCGGCATTGAGAAGGACGGCAAGCTCTACCTGCTCTACACGGGCCATGTTGACCTCCTGAAGAAGCCGGGCCAGCCGGACCGCATCGAGACGCAGGCTCTTGCGGTCAGCGTCGACGGCGTCCACTTCGAGAAGTCGGAGAAGAATCCGGTCATCACGTTGCCGGAGAGCGTTTCGACGGGTGAAGATCACCATTTCCGCGATCCGAAGGTATGGCAGCACAATGGCCGCTACTACGCGGTCGTTGGCGCACAGACGGCCGACGAGGTGGGCCAGGTACTTGTCTTTGAGTCGGAGAACCTTGAGGACTGGCAGTTCAAGCATGTCATGGCTAAGGCGCACGGCAATCAGGGCTTCATGTGGGAGTGCCCGAACTTCGCGGAGTTCGACGGCCACGAGGCTCTGATCCTCTCGCCGCAGGGCGTCAAGCCGGAGGGCCAGCGCTACCTCAACCTGCATCAGTCCGTCTCGATGCTCGGTAAGATGGACTACGAGTCGGGTATCTTCTACCATGATGCGTTCCACATCCTCGACCACGGCTTCGATTTCTACGCGCCGCAGGTCACGCAGACACCGGACGGCCGCTGCCTGATGATTGGCTGGCTCGCGATGTGGGAGAGTGCGATGCCGGAGCAGGCGGACGGCTGGGCTTGCCAGATGACAGTGCCGCGCGAGCTACACTACCGCAAGGACAGGCTCGTGACGCCGCCCGCCAAGGAGCTCATGGCGCTGCGCAAGGCAGCTCACACGACGCCAGAACTCGTCATGACGGAGGAGACGAGCATCGCAGACTGGTCGTATGAGACGGGCGAACTCTGTGCGGACTTCGACCTCACGGAGGCCGAGGGACTGGCCGTCCACTTCACGGCAGGCTTTGACGATACCGTCTCGCTGATGGTCGAGAAGCAGAGCGGCCTGGTGACGCTCGTGCGCAAGTCGGCCGCGACGGGGCGCAAGGAAGAGCGCTATGCGCAGCTTCCGGCCGGTGTGACGCATCTCTCGCTGCGCGTCTTTGAGGACCGCTCCTCGCTGGAGTTCTTCATCAATGACGGCGACATTGTCATGAGCACGCGCTTCTATCCGAAGACCGAAGAGCGCGTCATTGTGCTCGAGCCGCAGGAAGGCACAGTGCACATGACGGACGGTGTCTTCTACGAGCTCGATGACATCTTTGCCTGAACATCATCCTTGATCACTCATTCCGTATAGAAATCCCGATGTTATTGTCTTTGGGGAAAGGGGAAACATATCATGGGGAATTTTTTGAAGGCTTTTTCGAATCCATTTTACAGGACAAGCTCGCTTGAGATCCTGCTGTTCTTCGTTGGCTGGGGCATCTGGTGGTCCTTCTTCCAGATTTGGCTGACGACGAAACAGGGCTTCACAGGCGCCCAGGTCGGCACGATTTATTCCTTCGGATCTGCCGTGACACTCGTCTTGATGTTTGTCTACGGTTCCTTGCAGGATAAGCTCGGCATGAAGAAAACACTGCTGAAGTTCATTGTCGTCTGCCAGATTTTCGTCGGTCCGTTCTTCACCTGGGTCTATGTGCCGATGCTCGCAGCGAATTTCTACGTCGGCGCGGTGATCGGTGCCATTTACCTCTCCATCGCATTCCTCGCGGCCTGCCCGGTCTTCGAGGCGGTGACAGAGCGCCTGAGTCGCCGCTACTCCTTTGAGTACGGCCAGGCAAGAGCCTGGGGTTCGTTCGGCTATGCCGTTGCGGCGCTCTGCGCGGGCTTCCTCTTCACGATGAATCCGTACTTGATCTTCTGGACGGGTTCTGTCGTCGCTGCTGTCCAGCTCGTTGTCCTGGCTGCGCTGTCGCCGGAGAAGAACGCAGCGCTCACGTCCCAGTATGAAGTCCAGTCGGAAACTCTCAAGGAGAGCAAGACGCCGTCCTTCGGCGAGATCATCGGTGTGTTCAAGCTCATCGATGTCTGGAAGATGATCGTCTTCGTCATCATGAGCTGGACGTTCTACACGGTCTTCGACCAGCAGATGTTCCCGGAGTTCTTCACGCGCTTCTTCTCGACGCCGGAAGCGGGCCAGCAGGCATACGGCGTGCTCAACTCCATCGAAGTCTTCCTCGAGTTCCTCATGATGGGCCTCGTGCCAATCCTCATGCGCAAGATCGGCGTGCGCAAGGCTATCCTGCTCGGCTGCACCATCATGATTGTCCGCATCGGCGGCTGCGGCCTCGTCACGAATCCTCTGGGCGTCGCCATCATCAAGCTGCTGCACGCACCGGAGACGGCTCTCTTCATCCTCGCCGTTTTCCGCTACTTCACGCTTCACTTCGATACGCGTATTTCGACGACGCTCTACATGGTCGGGTTCCAGATTGCCGCACAGGTCGGCCAGATCATCTTCTCGACGCCGCTCGGCGCCCTGCATGACAACATCGGCTACCAGAGCACGTTCCTCGTGATTTCCGGCATCGTCTGCGTGGCCAGCATCTACGCCTTTATCGTCCTCAAGAAGGATAATGAGAGTGTTGAAGGTCAGCCGCTTTAAAAGGATTTTTTAGATAGCACAACAGCCTCTGTTTTTTATTTGAAACAGAGGCTGTTGTGCTATCTAATTTCTTGTTTAGTGTAGGGAAAGGTAGATGCGGCCGTGGGCGTCGACGCGGCTCAGGTGGCGCAGGAAGAAGCGGGCGAAGATACCGGTCAGCAGGGCGGACAGCAGCGTGCCTTCGCGGATGCCTTCGATGGTGCCGAGGCTGGCCAGGGAGACGATGGCGGCGATGATGACGAGGCTGACGTCGTTGCCGACTTTGACCTTGCCAAAGTCGATGTGGAACTGATGCGCGAACGTGTAGACAGCGCCTTCGCCGGCGAGCATGAGCACGTCGGCGACACCCTGACCGGCGACGCCCAGTGCGACCAGGGCTGTGCCGATGATGCAGAGAGCGATTTTCAGCGGATAGGCCTCAGGTACGATGGTAAACAGGGCCATGAAAAAGTCGATGCAGAGACCAAAGACAATCGTCACGGGAATCTGCAGCCAAAAAACGGCGGGGAAATTGCGCCGGAGCATCAGGAGCTCAAAGACGACGAAGAGCATGTTGACGGCAAATGTCGTCTGGCCGAAGGTAAACGGCAAAATCAGGCTCAGGACATACGGCACGCTCGAAATCGGTGAAGTGCCGAGCAGACTCTTGACAACAAGAGCAATGCCGGCCGACTGAATCATGACCGCGATAATCAGCAGCATATAGCGTTTTGGCGTAGACAAATAAATCCTTCTTTCGTGAGGATGTATTCACTCGACCCAGTGGATTTTCTTGGCGTCGTAGCGGTCGACCTGGGGCTTTTTGCCGACGGGGTAGCCGAAGGGCAGCAGGGCGAAGGCGTACTGGTTGTCGGGCAGGTCGAGGATGTTCTTGACGGCTTTCATGCGCTCCGGCACCGGGGCGATGGCCATCATGACGCCGCCGAGGCCGAGCTCCTCGAGCTCGAGCCAGAGGTTCTCGGTAGCAATCGCACAGTCGATGTCGGTGATCGTCGGGAAGATGACATCCGTGCGGGCGGCGATGACGAGCACGACAGGGGCCTTGGCAGCGGCGACGGCATAAGGGCTGGTCCTGGAGAGCTCTTCAATCGTCTCGCGCTTCGTCACGACGTAGAACTCCCAGGGCTGCTGGTTGCCCGCTGACGGCGCGACAAAGCCCGCCTGCAGCACTTTCTCGATTTTCTCTTTTTCTACGGGCCTGTCCTCGAATTTGCGGACGCTCGTGCGGGTGAAGATGGCGTTCATGGAATCATCCTTTCTCTTTTGTCTTTGTCTATGTTCATTATAGCAGATGCATATCTATCCTCAATACTATCCTTTTGGATACTATCATACAATAAAGTGCATTCTTCACAAAAAGATTCTTTGCGGCTACAATGAATACATCAGCGGCAAATACAAATGCATCATCCTCTGGCATCTGATGCAGCGGACGCACCGCTATGGTGAACTGCACCGCCTGATTCCGCAGGCGACGCCGAAGATGCTGACACAGCAGCTCCGCGAGCTCGAGGCAGACGGCGTCATCCACCGCGAGGTCTATCCCGTCGTGCCGCCGCGCACAGAGTACAGTCTGACCGAGTTCGGCCGGAGTCTGTCTCCCATCATCGAGGCAATGTGCGACTGGGGCAAGGAGAATATGAAGCAGAGAATACTGTCCGGGGCTGAGGAATGACGGTCCTCTCGGACGCCGAGGAATGGCCGGGCGAAGTCGCGAAAGGCACGGAGATGCCGTTCCATGTCGAACAAGCCCTGCAGATCGCGGGCGGCAAGATGCGCGTCGATGGCATGTACGGCAGCCATATCGTACATGACCGCGAACTTATCACGGGCCAGAATCCCGCGTCAGACCTCGAGTTGGCCAAAGAGCTCGACAAGAGTCTGCAAGTTGAGTGACGAATGTTCTGTATAATTCTTCCCGAAGAGCCGAACACCTTTTGATGTTCGGCTCTTGATGTATTCTATTCTTTCGGCTCATGTTTTGTTTGTGTGCCTGGTGGCCAACTGCTCTGAACCTGTGTAAGAGGCCTCGATGCTTGACTTATCAGCGGGGGGTACTATAATAAAGGCATAAAAAAAGCTAGACCTGTTGATGCTTTTATTTGCTTCACCTTGCAATATGTGCTATACTAAGAGTAATCGAAAAAGTATCTATCGTAAGATAGGCCAAAAGGCTTCCAGTTTGCACACCTGGGAGCCTTTTTCATACTAAGAAAGGTCAGCTGCTCCCGAATGAAGGGATTGGCTGACCAACAGGCTAAGAACGTGTTGCCGCTACCGTTCTAACCATTTCTGGACGCAGTACCAAATTGCACACGATACTACTCCAGCAAGAACGGACATCGAAAAAGTATCCACAGTAGATAGGCCCCCTTCCTGCTGCCAGTATAGGGGCGGCAACGTATCTAGTATAGCATAGTTCGTGTTCTCTGTAAGGATGTTTCTTTATACAAAATAAGGAAGAGGCTGTGACAAAATGGTTTTACATTTTGCCACAGCCTCTTTTTGCGTATATATCTGCGTGTAGTAAGGCTCAGGCCTCGCTGGCGTGCTCGGCGGCGAGGAGCTGGCGGGTGTGCTCGGCTACCTCGTCGGGCGTGATGTCGGTGATGCGGGCGACGCCGGTCTTGATGGCGGCATCTGCTACGGCTGCGGCGACGTGCGGTGCGACGCGCGGGTCGAACGGGCTCGTGATGACGTGCTGCTCATCGAGCTCGCTCTCGTCGATGAGGTCGGCGATGGCCTTGGCGGCAGCCATCTTCATCTCTTCGTTGATCTTTTTCGCGCGGACGTCGAGAGCGCCGCGGAAGATGCCTGGGAAGGCCAGCAGGTTGTTGACCTGATTCGGGTAGTCGCTGCGGCCCGTGCAGACGATGCGGGCACCGGCAGCGTAGGCCTCATCCGGCATGATTTCCGGCGTCGGGTTGGCCATGCCCATGACGATCGGGTCCTTCTTCATGGAGCGGACCATGTCCTGGGTGACTGCACCGGCTACGGAGACACCGATGAATACGTCGGCGTCCTTGATGACGTCTTTGAGCTGGCCTGCCTCATGCTGCGGGTTCGTGATCTTGGCGATGGCTTCCTTGTACGGGTTCATGTCTTCCTTGCGGCCTTCGTAGATGGCGCCCATGCGGTCGCAGAGGATGATGTTGCGGCCGCCCATGCTGTAAATGAGGTGCGTGATGGCCTGGCCAGCGGCACCTGCGCCGTTGAGGACGAACTTCGACTCCTCGAACTTGCGGCCCGTGAGCTTGAAGGCGTTGATGAGGGCCGAGACGACGACGATGGCCGTGCCGTGCTGGTCGTCGTGGAAGACCGGGATATCGAGTTTCTGCAGGCGCTTCTCGATGTCAAAGCACTGCGGTGCCTTGATGTCCTCGAGGTTGATGCCGCCGAATGTCGGCGCCATGAGCTCGACGGCGCGGACAATCTCATCGACGTCCTGCGTGTCGAGGCAGATGGGGACGGAGTCGACGCCCGCGAAGCCCTTGAAGAGGATGGACTTGCCTTCCATGACCGGCAGGCCGGCGCCAGCGCCGATGTTGCCGAGGCCGAGTACAGCGCTGCCGTTCGTCACGACGGCGACCGTGTTGCCCTTGTTGGTGTAGTCATAGATCTTGTTGTAGTCCTTCTGAATCTCCAAGCACGGCGCAGCGACGCCCGGCGAGTAGGCCAGCGTCAGGTCCTTCGCCTTCTGGAGGGGGACCTTACTGTGCATCTCGATCTTGCCGTGGTGTTCTCTATGCAGGGCCAATGCCTGGTCGTTCAATTTGCTCATGGGGAAGACTTCCTTTCTCGCTTCTTGTATTCTCGCCTCTGTCCGGCTCTGGTGGGAATCAAGGCCGGATGGCGCCTTGATGGGATATGAGTTCGTTATGATAGTGATGGATGTTACACTTTTTTGAAACTTTATCCGTAAGTGTTACAAAGGTTGTAAAACGTGTTGCATACTATTATATTGTTGTTGAAATAAAAATACAAATATGATTTATTAATGGGAAAATAAATTGGCATAATAAAATGAGCCTTTTCGACAGTTTATGGCGGTATCCTCCATGAATTGTCGGGAAAGGCTCGTTTTTGTTTCAGTAAAGTGATATCACTGCGTCTTGGCGGTGTTGCTGCTGCGTGTCGGGGCGGCTGGTGCCGTCTCTGCCGGAGCGGCTGTCGTGTGCGCGCTGCCCGCGTGGGAACTGCTCGTGGAGTGCTCGCTCGCACCCTCGGAGCTCGAGCGGCTCGTGCTGCGCGAAGTCGAGCTCTGAGAGCTGTTGCTCGAGGAAGAACTCTTGCTCGAACTCTTGGCACTGCTCGTGTTTGAACTGCTCTTCGCCTTTGTCGTGGATGGCGACGAGGTCGCACCAGCCGGGATAGAGCTCTCGTACTCATGCTGGGCGCGGTCGAGCTGTGCTTTCTCGCTGGCGTTCAGCGTGATGCCAAGCGTCTCGGCGAGCGTCGTGCGCAACTTGTGCAGGTCCGGTATCCAATAGCTGACGCCGTCGATGTAGAGCGGCTTGCCCGGTACCATCTCCGTCTTGAGGCCGTTCTTCTGGGCTTCCTTGAGCGTGCCGGCGAACTCGAGCAGCTGGCGGAAGGAGAGGTCGGTCTTGACGGAGGACATGACCTCGCTGATGACGTTTGGCAGTTTCGGGATGATGGCCGGGGATGTGATTTTGTCCATGCAGGCCTTCATGAATTTCTGCTGGCGCTTGATGCGGCCGATGTCGCCCTCCTCGTCGCGGTAGCGCACGTAGGTGACGGCCGTCTTGCCGTCCATGTGCTGCATGCCCGGCTGGAGGTCGATGATCAGGCCGCCGTCGTCATCCCAGGGGTCTTCGTAGTACATGCGCTTCTCGACATCGATGTCGATGCCGCCGATGGCGTCAATGATCTTCTGGAACGCCTGGATGTTGATGACGACGTAGTGGTCCATGTTGACGCCGAGGAAGTCCTCGACGGTGCGCTGTGTGAGCTTCTCGCCCGCTTCTGGGCCGCCCTTGGCGCTGCCGTAGGCGTAGGCTGCATTGATCTTATCCCAGCCGTGGCCCTTGATCTTGACGCGTGTATCGCGCGGGATGGACATCAGAGCAGCATGGTCTTTCTTCGGGTCGAGCGTCGCGACCATCAAGGTATCGCTGCGGCCGACATCGTCGTCGCGCTCATCGACACCCATGATCATGATCGTCGTCTTGTCCTTGGCCGTCAGCAGGCCGTCCTCTACGACATCATCGGATGATTTGTCGAGCAGGCTGTTCGAGGCGAAGAGTGCGCCCATGGCGGCGGCCGCGATAAAGGCGATGATCAGGAGTCCCCAGAGGAGCCCTCGGTGCCGGCGGCGTGAACGGCGCGGCTGGCGAGGCGGGATCGGATTCGTTTGCAAGATGATACCTTCTTTTTCACAAAATCAAATATAAATCCCTGCTATTCCAGCAGGGGATATTCATAGTTACATTATAAGGAAAGCGCGCACGATGTGCAATTACTTTATCGATATCCACCGTATATCGTAGCGGCTATGCCTGAAAAAAGGATGGATAGATGGTAGAATGGGGGAAGACGCATAGAGAAAGGATGAAACATCATGGCAGCAGAGATTGAACGAAAATTCCTCGTCAAGGAGGGCTGGCGGCCGCAGGCAAATGGCGTGCGCATCGCGCAGGGGTACCTGTCCACCGTGCCGGAGCGCACGGTGCGCGTGCGCATCAAGGGCGAGAAGGGCTATCTGACAGTCAAGGGGCGCAATGCGGGCATACGGCGCGCGGAGTACGAGTACGAGATACCCTTAGCCGACGCGGAGGCGATGCTCGCGCTCTGCGAGCAGCCGCTCATCGAGAAGCGGCGCTATCTTGTACCATATGAGGGCTATACTTGGGAGGTCGACGTCTTTGCCGACGCGAATGAAGGGCTCGTCGTAGCGGAGATCGAGCTGCCTGCAGAGGATGCCGCATTTGCCAAGCCCGACTGGGTCGGGGCGGAAGTCTCGGGCGATGCGCGCTACTACAACGCGAGCCTGATTCGCCATCCGTATCGGGACTGGAAGTGAACGGCAGGCTGTGCATAAAGTCTGCTCAGTCACTTTGAGATATCCACAGGCTGGCGTGCGAAAATGGGTCATAGAAACCCCAAGATATAGGAATAATGGCAGCAGTCATGCGTATATATTGGGTTATCCACGAATTTATCCACAATATCCACAGATTTTGTGAATAAGTGGCGGGGATTTTAGCCACAGTATGCACAGGCCCCTGTATATATTATTGTAAGAAAACGAGAGACTTCTCTCCTGTCACCATGTTATCCACACCTGTGGATTTCTTTGTGGATAACATGAAGTGTCATAAAAAAGAGCGCTGAACCGCGATATACGCGGTTCAGCGCTCTTAGTATTTTGTGCAATGAGATTACTTGTCTTCGCCGTCCTTGAGCGGTTTCTTGAGGATGGAGAGGATCAGGCAGCCGATGATGGCGCCGACAAGGATGGAGACAAGATACATCAGCGGATTGCCGATGGTCGGGACGACGAAGATGCCGCCATGCGGTGCGCGCAGCGTGCAGTCGAAGGCCATCGTCAGGGCACCCGTGACGGCGGAGCCGACGACGCAGGCCGGGATGACGCGCAGCGGGTCAGCTGCGGCGAACGGAATGGCACCTTCGGTGATGAAGGAGAGGCCCATGACGTAGTTCGTGACGCCGGCCTTGCGCTCGCTCTCAGTGAAGCGGTTCTTGAAGAACGTCGTGCAGAGGGCGATTGCGAGCGGCGGGACCATGCCGCCTGCCATGACGGCAGCCATGACGTGGAACTCACCGGAGGCCAGAAGCCCCGTGCCCGTGACGTAAGCAGCCTTGTTGATTGGGCCGCCCATGTCGACGGCCATCATGCCGGCGACGATCATACCCATGAAGATGCGGGCCGAGGGATCCATGTTCTTCAGCGTGTCGACCATCCAGCCGTTGATGGCGGAGACAGGCGGCGCGATGATGAAGAGGCTGATGAAGCCCATGATCAGGATGCCGAAGAACGGGTAGATGAGCATCGGCTTGATGCCCTCGAGGGAGTCCGGCAGGCACTTCGAGGCCTTCTTGAGGAAGTTGACGATGTAGCCGCCGAGGAAACCGGCGATCAGCGCGCCGAGGAAGCCGGAGCCCGTCGTACCGGCGAGTGCGCCGCCGACGAAGCCGACAGCGAGCCCCGGGCGATCCGCAATCGACATGGAGATGAAACTGGCGAGGACCGGCAGCATGAAGCCGAAGGACGCACCGCCGATATCCTTGAAGAATTTCGCGAGCGGCGTGTTGGAGCCGAAGTTCTTCGGGTCGATGGAGTAATCATCAAACAGGAACGCGAGGGCGATGAGGATACCGCCGCCGACGACGAACGGCAGCATGTGGGAGACGCCGTTCATCAGGTGCTTGTAGATCTGGCGGCCGAGGCTCTCGCCCTGGACGTCAGCAGCGCTCTCTTCCGTGTCGCTGCCCGATGCATGGTAGACCGGCGCATCGCCCTTGAGGGCGCGGTCGATGAGTTCATCGGCCTTGTTGATGCCGTCGGCGACCTTCGTGATGACGACTTTCTTGCCGTTGAAGCGGGCCATGGCGACGTTCTTGTCGGCGGCGACGATGATGCCGTCCGCTGCGGCGATCTCTTCGTCCGTCAGGATGTTCTTGGCACCGCCGGAGCCGTTCGTCTCGACCTTGATGGAGATGCCGCGCTTCTTGGCGTGCTGCTCGAGGCTCTCGGCTGCCATGAAGGTGTGGGCGATGCCCGTCGGGCAGGCCGTGACAGCGAGGACCTGGATGTGGTCGCTGGCCGGTTTTTCCTCGGCGGCTGCACTGTCGCCTTCTGCGGCCTCAGCCTTCGGCGCTTCGAACTTGCCATCTTCCTTGAGGTCGATGAGGTGCAGGAACTCTTCTTTCGTCTTGGCGGCAATCAGAGCTTCCTTGAAGTCCGGGTCCATGATCATCATGGCGAGCTGCTGCAGGATCTGGATGTGTGCATCGTTGGCGGAATCCGGAGCGGCGATCATGAAGAACAGGCGGGCCGGGTTGCCGTCCATGGACTCAAAGTCCATGCCTTCAGGCACCGTCATAGCGGCGAGGCCTGCTTCCTTGACGCCAGTGCTCTTGGCGTGCGGCGTTGCGATGCCGTCGCCGAGGCCCGTCGTGCCGGAAGCTTCGCGGGCGAAGACGTCCTTGAGATACTGTTCCTTGTCGGAAAGATTGCCAGAGGCTGCCATGAGGTCAGCGAGCTGACGGATTGCCGACTGTTTGTCAGCAGGCTTTTGGCCAAGCGCGATGCTCTCGCTCTTGAGCAAGTCAGTAATACGCATAGTTTTCTCTCCTTAGCTGTATATAAAATGAATCAGATGATTGTCTTTAAGAGCGCTTCGACTTCCGGACGCGTGGCGAGGTTCTCGCTGAATGCGGAAGCGGAGCCCGTGGCAACACCCATGTGGAAGGCCGTCTCGAAGTCGCCCTGCGACTCGATGTAACCCGTGATGAAGCCTGCGACCATCGAGTCACCGGCGCCGACGGAGTTGATGAGCTTGCCCTTCGGAGCAGGGCTCTTGTAGTGCTTGCCGTCTGCCGTCAGCAGGATGGCGCCGTCGCCGGCCATCGAGATCAGGACGTTCTGTGCGCCCTTCTCCTGGAGCTTCTTGGCGTAGGTGATGATCTCCTCGTCCGTCGTGAGCTTGACGCCGAACATGTCGCCGAGTTCATGGTTGTTCGGCTTGATGAGGAACGGATGGTACTTGAGGACATTGAGCAGGAGTTTCTTCTCGGCATCGACGATGATGCGGATGCCGCGGCCCTCGAGGCGGGCCATGATCTTCTCGTAGATGTCATCCGGAAGTGTCTTCGGGATGGAGCCGGCGAGCACGAGGGTGTCGCCCTCGCTGAGCTTGTCGAGCTTCTCGAAGAGCTCTTCGCGCTTGGCCTCGCTGATGTCCGGGCCCTGGCCGTTGATCTCCGTCTCTTTATCGGCCTTGACCTTGACGTTGATGCGCGTGAAGCCCTCCGGCAGCTGGACGAAGTCGTGCTTGACGCCGAAGCCGTCGAGCTGGCGCTTGATCTCTTCGCCCGTGAAGCCGGCCGTGAAGCCGAGAGCCGTGCTCTCATGGCCGAGGTTGCCGAGGACGATCGAGACGTTGATGCCCTTGCCGCCGCCGAGGACCTGTTCGTAGTTCACGCGGTTGATCTCGCCGGCCGTGAAGGAATCGAGGCGGACGATGTAGTCGAGCGAGGGGTTGAAAGTTACGGTGTAGATCATTCTTCTCGTACTCTCCTTCCAGGATTGTCGTGCAATCCCGATACTTCTTGTCTCTTAGATGTCCGGTGATGATGGTCGCACTCGAGATGTTGGCGAAGGTGATCGGCGAGATCTTGTTGAATTTCGACTGATCGGCCAGCACGTAGGCGTGCTCACAGCGCGAGAGGGCTTCGCTCTTGACAAGGCCCTCGCTCGAGTCCGGCGTGGAGAAGCCGGACTTGATGCTGATGCCATTGGCACCGAAGAATCCTTTGGTGAAATTGTAGAGCTCCAGGTTATGCAGGGCTTCCGTGCCGATGACGGCCTCGGTGACAGCCTTGAGGCGGCCGCCGAGCAGGAAGACCTTGAAGCCCTTGAGGGACAGGCGCGAGGCATGGGGCAGCCCGTTCGTCACGTAGACGGCCTGGCGTTCCTGCAGGAAGTCCACCATGTGCAGGGTCGTGGAGCCGGCGTCGATGTAGACGAAGTCCTTGCGGGTCACAAGGCTGGCCGCCCGTCGCGCGATGGCGATCTTCTCTTCGGTGCAGCGGCTGCTCTTGGTCGGCATGTCTTCTTCCATCGCGGTGTAATTGCTGTCGATGGAGGTCGCGCCGCCGTAGACCTTGTAGAGCATGCCGCGCTTGTGGAGCGCGGTCAGGTCGCGCCGGATGGTGGATTCCGATGTGCAGAGCGCCCGGGTGAGCTCGGGGACTGTCACAGCCTGTTTCTCTTTGAGGATGCGCAGGATGGTCGCATATCGTTCTTCCGTAAGCATGGCTTTCACCCTTTCTGTATTTTCATAATATCATCAAAGTCAATCAAAGTCAATCACAACCAGCAAACAATATGAAAGAATACGAAGAAAGGCGTGCGAAGGCTGGGCGGCTTTCACGAATGAGCAATACGAAAAGATTTTTGTAACAGATGGAAGCTTTTTCACGATAATTTCATGGATGAGCGTATACTTTTTCGCTATAATAAAATTATATAGGAAGAAAACCAATTGGAAAGTAGGAGAATTGTATGAGTGATATCCATAGCCTGCCCGGCGTGACGGAGGCGAAGGCAAAATCTGTCATCCGCCAGCACCGCAAGGCTTCGTTCTATGTCAAGAAGTACCTGATGATCTTTGTCGGTGCGCTGATCGCGGCAATCGGCCTCGAGCTTTTCCTGATCCCGAACAATGTCATCGACGGTGGTGTCGTCGGTATCTCGATCATGATGTCATCGATCACGGGACTGTCGCTCGGCGTCTTCCTCGTACTCTTGAACATCCCGTTCCTCTATCTCGGGTACAAGCAGATCGGCAAGAACTTCGCGATTGCGACGACGATTGCCATCTGCATCCTGTCGGTCTGGTCGGCGGTATTTGCGCCGCTGCCGAAGGTCACGGATGACCCGTTCCTCGCAGCGATCTTCGGCGGCATCATCGACGGTCTCGGCGTCGGCCTGATCATCCGCGCGGGCGGCTCGCTCGACGGCACGGAGATCGTCGCCATCATCATGGACCGCAAGTCGGTCTTCTCGGTCGGCGAGGTCGTCATGTTCATCAACCTCTTCATCCTGTCGAGTGCGGGCCTTCTCTACGGCTGGGACAAGGCGATGTACTCGCTCGTCGCCTACTTCGTCATCTCGAAGATGATCGACGTCGTCATCAAGGGCCTCGACGAGTCGTACGCCGTCATGATCGTCACGAATGAACACGACGAGATCACGTCGGCCCTCAACGACCGCCTGGGCCGCGGCGTCACGCTGCTGCACGGTCAGGGCGGCTACACCGGCGAGCCGAAGGAAGTGCTCTACTGCGTCGTCACGCGCCTCGAGGTCGACAAGCTCAAGGAAATCGTGCTCGAAAAAGACGAGAACGCCTTCGTCACCATCAACGCCGTCCACGACATCGTCGGCGGGCGCTTCAAGAAGAAGGCAATCCATTGAGATTGGTGGGAGCAGGTGTTCTGGCAAAGGGAGACGGCTTGTGGCCGAGGCACTGCCGACGCTGCGCTCGGCGATGGCCTAAAAATTTTTTCAGGCATTTAATCAAGCCTTGCCGGGAATCTAAACGCGCTTCGCTTGGACGACGATTCACGGCAAGGGCAGTTTGTAGCCTGAAAAAATTTTCTTGACGGCCATCGCCAAAGCTCCGCTTACGTCAGCGCCTCGGCCACAGCTTTTGGCTTCGTTTCTCTTGGACATTTTCTTGACGGCTATCGCCAAAGCTTCGCTTACGGCAGCGCCCCGGCCACGGCCTTTGGCTTCGGTGCTCTCGGACATTTTCTTGACGGCCATCGCAAATGCTCCATTTACGGCAGTGGCCTTGCTCGGGCCTTGGGCTCCGTTTCCCTCGTAGAGGTCCTCGGGGCGCATCTATTGCTAAATCTACCCTGGCCGAGGAACACTATCTGCCTAGAAAACTGCGATGAATGAAGCTGTATCTAGGTGGGAAAGCCCTGCAAACCGATGGCCGCCCCCGAGGCAGGCACTTGTGGCGTGGCATGCCGGGAGGGGCGGGGACAGGAGCGGAGTGTTGTCCCTGCCCCTCCCGGCCGCACTAGCCCCGCCTCCAACCCTCGATGTCAACCCTACCCATCCCATCCATCCCCAAACGTAACTCCATCGCCAAAAACTAAAGGAGGTATTCCCATGCGAAACATCATCACTCGCTCGTGCATCGCCATGCTGCTCCTGCTCATCCTCGCGGTCCCGGCTCTGGCCGCGGAGCGGCAGCCGCAGCGCATCGCGCAGTTCCCGCTTGTCATCGAGAGCTGGCAACAGCCGGACGCTTCGGTGCAGGACCAGCTGGAGCGGAAGATCGACCGCGCGCTGCACGTGCCGCTCAACGCGACGCTCAAGGCCGTCACCTACATCCCCGAGAAGGACTGCCTCGCCGCCTGGGACGAGGTGGAGGGCGATATGACGGGCAAGGTCCGCATCAAGGACATGGCAAAGCCTATTGCCGAGAAGCTCCAGGCTGATCTCGTCGTCATCCCTGTCGTCGCGGCGTATGAGCAGTACACGACGATGAGCTGGTACTGGGACCGCGGCATGATCCTGCACAGCCGCGCGGAGGTCCAGCTCATCGTCTACGATCGCGCGCAGGACAAGCTCGTCCACAAGAAGGCCTCTGACTTCTTCGATGACGAGTACTCATCTTCGGGCACGGCTTCGTACCTTGCGCTGAATTGCATGGACCGCGTCATCCGCGATGCTGACCTGCACGGTTTCCTCTGGCCGCTGGACAGGGGTTCAGCCGCTGCGGACAGCGCGAAAAAAGCTGCGGCCAAGTCCTGATTTTTTCGCGATCTTAGCTTGACAAGTTACATGCTTACAACTATAATGTAAACATATTAATCAAGTATGTTTAAGAGCAACAAGCTTTTTGAAAGGGGCCGGTTTTCATGAGTGAAGAGAGAAAGTATCATTTTGAGACGCTGCAGCTGCACGTTGGCCAGGAGCAGGCTGATCCTGCTACGGATGCGCGCGCTGTGCCGATTTACCAGACGACGTCGTTCGTCTTCCACAATGCACAGCATGCAGCGGATCGCTTCGCACTCAAGGATGCCGGCAACGTCTACGGCCGCCTGACGAACCCGACGGAGGATGTATTCTCCAAGCGCATCGCGGCACTCGAGGGCGGCGTCGCAGCTGTCTCCGTCGCTTCTGGCGCTGCGGCTGTCACGTATGCACTCGAGGCACTCGTACACCACGGCCAGCACATCGTCGCGGCTACGACGATCTACGGCGGCACCTACAACCTCTTTGAGCACACCTTCCCGAACTACGGCATCGAGACGACGTTCGTCGACCCGACGAAAGGCGTCGAGGTCTTCGAGGAGGCTATCAAGGAGAACACGCGCGTCGTCTACATCGAGTCCATCGGCAATCCGAATGCCAACCTCATCGACATCCAGGCTGTCGCTGACATCGCGCACAAGCACAACATCCCGCTCGTCGTCGACAGCACGTTCGCGACGCCGTATCAGCTGCGCCCGTTCGAGTATGGCGCGGACATCGTCGTCCACTCGGCTACGAAGTTCATCGGCGGCCACGGCACGACGCTCGGCGGCGTCATCGTCGACGGCGGCAAGTTCGACTGGATTGCCTCGGGCAAGTTCCCGCAGTTCGTCGAGCCGAACCCGAGCTACCATGGCATCAGCTTTGCCAAAGATGTCGGCGCGGCAGCTTTTGCGACGTACATCCGCACGCTGATCCTGCGCGATGAGGGCGCGACGCTCTCCCCGTTCAATGCCTTCCTGCTGCTGCAGGGCACGGAGACGCTGTCGCTGCGCGTCGAGCGCCACGTCGAGAACGCGCTCAAGGTCGTCGACTACCTCGCCAAGAACCCGCATGTCGAGAAGGTCAACCATCCGGCTATGCCGAACCATCCGGACCATGAGCTCTACAAGAAGTACTTCCCGAATGGCGGCATCTCGATTTTCACGTTTGAGATCAAGGGCGGCGCTGAGGCGGCCAAGAAGTTCATCGACCACCTGCAGGTCTTCAGCCTGCTGGCCAATGTCGCGGACGTCAAGTCGCTCGTCATCCATCCGGCTTCGACGACGCACTCCCAGATGAACGAGCAGGAGCTCGCTGCGTCCGGCATCACGCCGTCGACGATTCGCCTGTCCATCGGCACGGAGCACATCGATGATATCATTTACGATCTCGACCAGGCCTTCGAGGCTCTTGATTGATCGTTTGATATACTTTTCTCTACCCAATGGGGCTGCGGAGCTTCTCCGCAGCTCCTCTTTTTTTGACAAAATCTCTCCTTCGTGCCATCATAGGGGATGACGGTACGCATCAATGGGGATGCGACTGTACAAAGGAGGAAAACAATGAATAACTACGAGAAGTACCGGCAGGTACGAAAAGAGGCGGCGGGGACGGCCCTGCTGCTGCTGATTCTCATCGGGGCGTGGATCGCCGCAGGCTTTGGCCTGGCGGGGATTCCGGTGGAGTTCTTCCACCTGCCTCTCTGGGTCTGGACCGCGACCATCGGCATCTGGCTCTTTGCCATCATCGGCGTCAAGCTCTTAACGGCGACCGTATTTGTGGACATGAGCCTTGACGATTCGGAAGAGGAGGTCCGCCATGACAAGTGAGGGAAATCTTTCCGCCCTGCTGCCGCTGCTCGTCTTTATGGGCTTCATGGTGGCGATCGGTTTCTGGGTGCGCCGGCAGAATGCCGGCAAGAACTTCGTGCAGACGTATTTCATCGGCAATCACGACCTCGGCGGCTTTGTGCTCGCGATGACGACGGTGGCGACGTACAGTTCCGTCAGCTCGTTCGTCGGCGGGCCGGGCATGGCCTGGCAGATCGGTTTCGGCTGGGTCTACATGGCGGTCGTGCAGGTCACGGCCATCTTCCTCGTGCTCGGCATCTTCGGCAAGCGCGTGGCCATGCTCTCGCGCCGCTTCGATGCGGTCACGGTCGTCGACATCATCCGCGAGCGCTTCCAGTCGGACGGACTGGCGACGCTTGCGGCCTTCATCATCGTGCTGTTCTTCTGCGGCACGATGACGGCGCAGTTCGTCGGCGGCGCGAAGCTCTTCGCGACGGTCACGGGCTACAGCTATGAGATGGGCCTCTTGCTCTTCGGACTCGTTGTCGTGCTATACACGAGCATCGGCGGCTTCCGCGCGGTGGCCATCACGGACACGTGCTGCGCCGTCATGATGATGATCGGCATCGCTCTCTTGCTCTACTACGTGCTCGAGGCGGGCGGCGGCTATGCGGCCATCATGGAGAACATCCATGCGAACCATCCGGAGATGCTCGAGCCGCTCTCGGGCGGCCACATGCCGGTGGGACTCTACCTGACGCAGTGGATCCTCGTCGGCATCTGCACGATCGCGCTGCCGCAGTCGGTCGTGCGCGGCATCAGCTACAAGGACACGAAGAGCCTGCACAATGCTATGCTGATCGGCACGGTCGTCGTTGGCTTCATGAACATCGGCGTCAACTTCACGGGCATCCTCGCGCACGGCGTGCTGACGGGGCCGCTTGCGAGCTACGGCGGCGTCGATTACATCATCCCGAAGACGATTGTCACGGCCCTGCCGCCCGCACTCGTCGGTCTCGCCATCATCGGACCGCTCGCGGCATCCATCTCGACGATCTCGGGCCTCTTGATCGTCGCATCGTCGGCCATCGTCAAGGACGTCTACCTGCACCATGCCGAGAAGCACGGCCGCTCGGTCACGGGCAGCCAGCTGCGCCGCCTCTCGACGCTGGCGACGGCCGTCATCGGTGTCGCTGTCTTCTGCATCGCCCTGACGCCGCCGAGCCTCATCTGGCTCATCAACATGTTCGCCTTCGGCGGCCTCGAGACGGCTTTCTTCTGGACGCTGCTCCTCGGCCTCTTCTGGCGGCGGGCCAACAAGCTCGGAGCCGTGCTCTCCATGGGTGGCGGCACGATTGCCTACTGCCTGACGCAGGGCCTCGGCTTCAAGTTCATGGGGCTTCACCAGATCACCATCGGCATCACCGTCTCGCTCGTCTTCTTCCTGCTCGGCGCCTACCTCGGCAAGCCGCAGGAGGAGAGAGTGCTCAGGGTCTTTTTCCCCGAGAGCCATAAGCCCAATCCGGAGGTTTTGGTCACGGCAAAAGAACCTTGTCCTCTTGGGAGGGGCAAAAATACTTGAAGGAGTGACAGGATTTCGCGGGGATGGTGGAGAATACTATATAGAATCCGTTATGGAAAAATATTTGGAAAGAATAATCTGTATCCATGAGATGCAGGCCGCAGTTATGTGAGGGCGTTCTGGCTGACTCCGTACTGACAGGCAGGAAGGATCTTTGGATGAAGCTGTTTTACTCACTGAAACGAAAAGTTTTGGCGGTGTGCTTGGCTGGCATGATCCTGATGGCTCTCTGTGTGGGAGGCATCAGCCTCTGGACCATCTCCCACCTGACTTACGACTATGAAATCCAGAATATGAACCACCTCGTCGACACGACGGCGACAATCATCGACGATGAGCTCTTGCGTTCCGAGAATATCGTCAATTATACGGCAAATGCCATCTCACGGAAGGTCGACGATCCTGCGCAGCTGCGCGACCTCTCTTTCCGGCAGCGTCTGGCACGGTCGGTCGACCACGACTTCCAGGATGCCAGTACGAATCTCCACATCATCTGCTCGTACTATCTCTACTATCCATCCGAGAATATCTCGGCGCTCTGGAAGGCTTCCAATGGCCGCGACTCGGTATTCGACGATGTCCTGGCCAAGCAGCAGGAGGACTTTGGCCACACGGCTCCGCGCCATGTGCTCGCCTTTGCCTATCTGATGGATCAGGGCGGGGCCGCTTGGACGCAGCCGTACTATTCTTCTTACTTGAACCGCTACATTATCTCGTACCTACGCCCCATCTACAAGGACGGCGTCATGGTCGCGATTGTCGGCATCGACATAGACTTCCAAGCCTTCATCGACAGGCTCTACGCCAACCCGCCGAAGGGCGAGCACGGCATGATCATGCTGTGCGATGCCACGGGCTCGATGGAGTATTCGCCGGAGGCACCTCTTGGCACTCCTGTGGCGGAGAAGGGCATCCGGCTCGTCGATTCGCCCGACACGGTGGCCGAAGCGGGACGGACGGATGATGAGATGCTGCGGTACAGCTGGGATGGCCAGGAGAGCATTGCGGGCATCAGGGCCCTGCGCAATCGCATGAACATCATCGACCTGCGCCAGAAGCCGCAGATCTACAGTCGCACGCACCGGGCCATGATGCAGATGGGCATGGGCCTCATCGCCGTTTGCATCATGGCTTCGCTGCTGCCGATTTACATGATCAACCGCTTGTCAGAGCGCTTGCAGCTCGTCATCGAGGCGGCGAAGGCCGTCAGTGAGGGCCACTATGACATCAAGCTGCATGATACGCAGCCCGATGACATCGGTGAGCTCAGCCGCAATTTCCAGGCCATGGTGGAGAAGGTTGCGGCCTCGCAGGAAAATCTTGCCTACATGTCCCAGCACGATGTGCTGACGGGCATTCTCAACCGCATGGGCCTTGACAAGGAGATCGCGGCCTGGCTCCGGGAGCATCCCGGTTCAACGGGTGCGCTCGTCAGTCTCGATCTCGACGGCTTCAAGTTCATCAATGACCTGCACGGACACATGGCTGGTGACGAGGCTCTGCGCACTTTGGCGCGGGATCTTGTCGAGAACTTCGGCCACGAGCAGATCATCGGCCGCAATGGCGGCGATGAGTTCGTCGTCTTCATGAAGGACACGGAGCCAGAGGCGGCACAGGCCGCCATCAAGGCATTCTCCAACAAGAGGAAGACGTTCACGTATGACGGGGAGACGCATTCGTTCTCCGTCTCTATCGGCTATACGTTCTATCACGGTGATGGCACGCCGCTCTCGAAGCTCTTCCATCAGTCGGATACGGCGCTCTACGCCGTCAAGCTGCGCGGCCGCAACCATTACCGCATCTACGAGCCCTCGATGGAGAGCCTGAACCGCACGTCGCTCGGCTTCAATCTCGAGACAATCACGAAGAACCTGCCGACGGCACTGCTCGTCTCGGAGGCGAAGCCGGACGGCAAGATCCTCTTCGTCAACAAGACGATGGTCAAGATGCTCGAATGTCGCAATATCCGCGAGTTCATGGAGTTCACTCAGGAGTACGCGCCGAATGTCGTCTGCCCCTGTGACCGGGAGCGCATGACGAAAATGGTCTGGGAGCAGACCGTCCGCGAGCCGGACCGCCCGCACTGCATGACGTATTGCGTCCATACGGTGAAGGGGCGCGACAAGCAGGTCTTCGCCATCTGGCGCCAGGCCGACAATGTCAACTACGGCAAGGTCTTCTATGCGACGCTGATCGATGGGCATTTCATGTATGAGGAACTGGCAAGCTCCGATGGCTCCGCCGAGGGGTGTACGCCTAACCGTGATAGCTGAACTTGCATATAAAAAGCCTCTGGCTCCTCGTTGAGGAAGCCAGAGGCTTTTTGGCATGTGGAGATGGTCAGGCGACGAGCACGAGTTCTGTGAGGAAGACGACGAGGCAGCAGGCCGAGGCGACCTTGAAGAGGCTCGCGCCGTACCAGGAGAGGCCGATGCCGAAAACGAGGGCCAGCGCGCCGCTCACGGGCGTCTGCGTGGCCTCGGTGATGGCCGGGAAGGTCATGACGGCCAGCGTCACGTAGGGCACGTAGAAGAGGAAGGAGCGCAGGAAGCCGTTCTTGATCTGGCCGCGGATGAGCGTCAGCGGCACGATGCGGATTGCGAGCGTCACGGCACTCATCAAGAGCAGATAGATGTAGATGTCATGCTGCATGGCGGTCATCTCCTTCCTGGGAGCCGTCTTGTCCCTGTGGTTCGCGGATGGGGAAGAGTGCGGCGCCGATGCCCGCGATCAGGACAGTCAGGATGATCGTGCGCGTGCCGGAGGAACATGAGGCAATCCCCGGAAGGATGGAGGCGAGGTAACTGAGTGCAAAGCTCGCGAGCACGAGGCCGCCAACGATGCGGTTCTTCCTGGCTGGCGGGATGATGACCCAGAGGAACATGCCGTAGAGCGCGACGGAGAGGGCGCTGACGACGGCAGGCGGCAGGATGTTGCCTGCGACGACGCCGAGCGACGTGCCGACGGCCCAGCCCGGCAGTGCGAGCGCCATGGCCCCGTAGTTGTAGTAGGGGTTCAGCGGGCCCTTGCGCGCGATCGTGATGCCGAAGATCTCGTCGGTCACGTCGAAGCCGACGAAGATGCGATGCCAGATCGAGGTGCCCGGCTGGAACTTCTGCGAGAGGGCGCAGCTCATGAGCATGTAGCGCGCGTTGGCGACGAGCGTGATGAGGACAATCTCGAGGTAGGGCGCGTCCGCCTCGATGACCGTGAAGCCCGCGTACTCGCCGGCCGAGGCATTGTTGAAGAAGCTCGCGAGGAAGCCCTGCAGCGGGTCGAGCCCTGCATTGCGGGCGGCGATGCCGAGCGTGAACGAGACGACGAAGTAGCCGAGCGCAATCGGCATGCCGTCGTGGACGCCCTCGAGGAAGACCTCGCGCCTGGTCTTCGCGAGCGCTGATTCAAATGATTCCGTCATGTCCGTAGAGAAAACCCCTTTCTGTCGCATTTTCTCGATTCCTGCGTGGTGTTCTTATTATTTTATGACGGAACGGCGCCGCTGTAAAGGCATGCGCGCGAAAAAGCCGCCGCTCCAGTTAAGAGGAGTGGCGGCTTTTTGGTGACGCGTGTTTTATTTATCCGAAGAAGGCTGTGCGGCCTTCTTGTGGCGGTTCATGTACTTGTTCGTCTCGGCGACAATGACGCCCGAGAGCGCAATCAGCGCGATGAGGTTCGGGATGGCCATGAGGCCGTTGACGATATCGGCGAGGATCCAGATGGCCTCGAGCTTGAGGAAAGCACCGGAGGCGATCAGCGCGATGAAGATCAGGCGGTACGGCAGGACGCCCTTGTTGCCGAAGAGGTAGATGCAGGCGCGCTCGCCGTAGTAGTTCCAGCCGAGAATCGTCGTGAAGGCGAAGAGTACGAGCGCGATCGTCAGCAGCTGGCTGCCGAAGAAGCCGTAGGCACTGGCGAAGGCAGCGCTCGTCATCGCCGCGCCGGCGGCATCGCCCTGCCAGACACCCGTGATGACGAGGGCGAGGCCCGTCATGGAGCAGATGATGATCGTGTCGATGAAGGTACCTGTCATCGATATAAGGCCCTGCTCAGCCGGCCACTTCGTCTTGGCGGCAGCGGCGGCAATCGGCGCGGAGCCGAGGCCGGACTCGTTGGAGAAGACGCCGCGCGCGACGCCGTTCTGCATGGCCATCATGACGGTCGAGCCGGCGAAGCCGCCGGCAGCGGCGGCGCCCGTGAAGGCATCGTTGATGATCATGGCGATGGCAGCCGGGACCTGATCGAGGTTGAGGATGATGAGGCCGAGGCTGATGGCGACGTACGTCAGGGCCATGAACGGCACGATGCCGGAGGCGACCTTGGCGATGCTCTGCAGGCCGCCGAGCGTGATGGCTGCGATGAAGACGGTCAGGATGACGTCCGTTGCGATCTTCGGGAAGCCGAAGGAGATCTGCATGCTGTCGACGATGGCGTTGACCTGCGGGAAGGTGCCGATGCCGAAGTAGGCGACGCCGATGCAGGCGAGCGCGAAGAACGTCGCGAGCGGCTTCCACTTCTCGCCCATGCCGTTGCGGATGTAGAACATCGGGCCGCCGGCAATCTCGCCCTTCTCGTCGATGGAGCGGAACTTGACGGCCAGGAGGCCTTCCGAGTACTTCGTGGCCATGCCGAAGAAGGCAGCGACCCACATCCAGAAGATGGCGCCAGGGCCGCCGACCTTGACAGCCGTGGCGACGCCGACGATGTTGCCCGTGCCGACCGTGGCGGCGAGGGCGACGCAGAGCGCCTTGAAGCTTGAGACATCACCGCGGCCGTTGTTCTGGGCCTTGAAGATCAGCTTGAGTGCTTTCGGCAGGCGGAAGACCTGCAGGAGCTTCAGGCGGATGGTCAGATAGATGCCCGTGCCGACGAGCAGCGTGATGAGCGGCGGACCCCACATGAAGGAGTCGATGGCATTGAGTATGGGGATGAATGATTCCATAATAGCCTCCTAGTCGTTTTGTGTCCTTGATATGTGTACAGTTGTATGTAACAGACTCTATGATACCATAGAAAAGGACATTTGTCTCGTATTTTCAAGAAAAAATATATAGAACGAGGAAAAAATTTCAATTAAAATGCTAAAATGCGGCCAGGAACCTTCTCACTTCAGTCAGGAGAGGAATGGCCGCAACGGTAGTCACTTGGAATACTG
>OLFU01000864.1_pt1 | contig 33336 bp, 28 predicted proteins | sample 1605161 | NCBI WGS metagenome assembly OLFU01 (sample SAMEA3888914, study PRJEB22519) | human gut metagenome | biome: human gut; feature: human-associated habitat; material: faeces | place: Denmark | collected 2011
CTGCAAAAAATGCACGTTCCCAGGGGGAATCGAACCCTCAACTAGTGCTTAGGAGGCGCTTGTTATATCCATTTAACTATGGGAACAAATGCCGTATTTTCGGGCTTTTTCAGCCTTTTCGGTCACGGCGACCAACTTTATGAACTCAATCACTTTCGTGATGAATTATCTCTTTCTTATCTCTTCTGATTTTTCAGATTTCGCTTCCTTAAGTGACCCTCAAACGCTATCCTTTTTCTTCAAAAGGGTTCCGCCATGGTTCTACCTTAGGAGGCGAACGCTCTATCCTACTGAGCTACAGAGATTTATATGTTTCACGTGAAACATATATCGTCTTTTCATACTGCACTTTATTATAATTCATTTTCATGTGTTCCGCAACTATTTTCTCTTCCCACCTGCTCCGTATGCAATTTCTGTTCTACCGTCTCATTTGCTTTTATCTCCATCCGGACCTGAATCCGAGGATTTTTTATAGACCTTTACGCAAAATGAGCCGTTCCCATCATCCATATTTTTCCTTTAAACCGACGTCCCGGAAGCGGTTCTCCAAGCAGGTCCATCTTATTGATACCCACGCGGAAATACAGATCGTTGCATTCCACCTTGAGATCATAGATTTCCTCGCCGGTAAACCGGTTTTTCTTACATATAACCTCTTTGATCTCGCCTAAAATCGAATACTGATCGCACTCGATCCCGCTTGGCATAAAAGTTGTATCGACGATCGAATAAATATCCTCTCTCGTCGCCCGGCGCGATGCCATCGAATAGAGATCCAGATCCTCGATTGTTAAAGACTCCATCGCATCCTCGTCGCCATTTTTTGCCGCTTCCAAAAGTTCATCCCGGTTTTTCGCCGCCACTTTGGCTTTTTCAATCTGCAGAGCCGTCTTTTTGATCGGAAGAAGCACCTTGCCCCGATTGGCAAATCCTGCCAGGCTGACCGAAGTCACCTGTAAGCGCTCGCGCTCTTTCCGGTAACACTCCCTGTATTCGATCGGATTCAAGAGATAAAAGATCAGCGAAAGCCCTACCTTATACTCATCCAGAAGCCCCGCATAGGTTTCCTTCTCCGTATGACGCTGAATGGAACATTCTGCCCGCGAGGTTACCTCCTCGTTCAGGATATAGGGATAATAATACTCTATCTCCATCTCATCCTGCTCATTCAGCTCCCCATACATCGCCACGCCGATCCCCGGCGCAACTTCTGTCTTGATCTCATATAATTCGGTCTCCCTGTCAAGCTGAAGACAGCTGGAGGTTCCCGCCTCTCTCGCCAGACAGCGAAGCAGGGCACGGATGTCCTTCTTCTTCTGATACATACTAAATCCGGCAGCTCGCAAAAAACGATGCATATTGACTCCTTCTAACTACAATCCGCAGCTGCTGCCAACACATACAGCCGCCTCATTTCTATCCTTTATTTTCCTTACTTATACCCAAGCGCACGCTCCAGTGCTTCCTTCTCTTCACTTCCTAAAAGCACCTCGGTCTTGCCCTCTACGACATCCTTCAGATACAGGTAACAGCCTTCACGGCTGTGAACAGAATTCAGCACAAATCCCGTGTTGTTATCATCCAGCATGGCAATGACAAAACTCAGATTGCCGCCCATGCCCTTAAACGCATTGTACTTGACAATACCGGTTTTCTGGTATCCAGCCTGCGCCTTGGAGACAACCGAATCCACCAGGCGTTTTGTATCTCCGTCTTTTGCCCGCAGATACTCGGTCTCATCCACCAGTTCCATGATCGTGTCTTCGAGCGTCTCCGCATCTTTTCCCCGCATAAACATATCATATCTGCGATACAACTTCCTATACTGCGAAAAACAGATGACGGATGCAATAAATGATATGAGTGTCAGGATCGCCAGAACGATCACGATAATTCCCGGATCGATGCCAATCCCGCTAAAAATACTGCTCTCCATCTTTCATTCCTCATTTCCCATCATCCGTCCCCTGGGACGAATTTTGTGTGATTACTGTCTTAATGACTCCAAAAGCTCAATCAGACGTTCCAGTTCCGCTGATGAATAGTATTCGATCTCGATTCTGCCTTTATTCTTATCCTTGCGGTTGATCGAAACCTTCGTTCCCATAACCCCTTTCAGCTTCTCTTCCACATCCTTGAAAAAGACCTCCATATCGCGTTCCGGATCTGCTTTCTTTTTCGCCTTTTTCGGCTTCAAAAGCTCTTTCACCAAACGCTCGACCTCGCGGACGCTCAAATGATTTTCTACTGTTTTAAGCGCCAACTGGTACTGTTTTTCACCATCTTCCAGCGAAAGAAGCGCTCTCGCATGACCTCCGGTAAGCCGGTCCTGAATCAGCATCTCCTGCACTCTCTCATCCAGTTTCAAAAGACGCATGCTGTTCGTGATCGTCGCACGGTTCTTCGCTACGCGCTCTGCCACGTCCTCCTGACGCAGTCCAAACTCCTGAATCAGCATCTGGTAGGCTTTCGCCTCCTCAATTGGATTTAAATCTGCACGCTGTACATTCTCGATCAGGGCGATCTCCATCGTCTGCTGTCTCGTATACTCGCGCACGATCACCGGAACTTCCCGAAATCCTGCCAGTTTGGCAGCTCTCCACCGGCGCTCTCCGGCAATCAGCTCATAACGATCGCCCTTTTTCTGAACCAGAAGCGGCTGCAGCACGCCGTAACGGCGGATGGATTCTGCCAGCTCTCCGAGCTGTTCTTCATCAAACATCTTACGCGGCTGGCTGACATTTGGCTCAATCTCCGAAATATTTAGAAATTTCTCTTTTTCCACCTCGACCATCTTTACGACCGGATCCGCTTTTGCCGTCTGTGTCTTCGATTTTGCCGCCGTCTCCCCGGCTGTGCGGGTTTTTCCTTCTGCCGTCGTCTTTCCAGATGCCTTTGCAACTCCCACGCGGCTGCCTTTTCCCACTGTTTTCGCAGCTGTCTTTCCGGCAGACGCCGATTTTTTCTGTTTTTTAGATCCCGGAAGCACCATATCCAGCTCTTCCAGGCTCTTTTTCTCTATCTCCTGTTCCGTCTCACGAACGGAAGTCTTTTTTCCGGCTTCATCCGATGGCTTTGCGCTGCTTTTTCCCGCTTCTGCATCCTCGTAATCATTTCCAAAAAAAGCTCCCAGTCCTCTGCCAAGCCCCGTTCTCTTTGACATTTCCTTCCTCCTCACGAACCTCTCGACGCCCCGGCAGGCATCCTTTCTGAATTTCACTTCACCGTTATTTTCCTGCCTACAGCTCTTCTCCCCGGCTGATCACCTCTGCTGCCAGCAGACGGTAGCTCTCTGCACCGGTCGAGCGGCTGTCGTACAGGTTGATCGGCATTCCGTGGCTCGGCGCCTCCGCCAGTCGCACATTTCTCGGTATGATCGTCTTGTAAATCCGCTCATTTAAGTTCTGTTTTACATTCTCTACGACCTGCAGGGAGAGATTCGTTCTCGCATCATACATGGTAAATACCACGCCCTCCAGCTCCAGCGACGGATTCATCTTTTTCCGGACCAGACCGATCGTCCGGAGTACCTGGCTCAGTCCTTCCAGCGCATAATATTCGCACTGGATTGGCACCAGCACCGTATCTGCCGCTACCAGCGCATTGATCGTCAAAAGACTCAGCGACGGCGGGCAGTCGATGATAATAAAATCATACTGATCGCGGATTGTCTCCAGATAACCGTTTAACACCGACTCTTTATTTTCCACATCCAGAAGTTCAATCTCAGCTCCTGCCAGATTCGAATCCGAAGGAAGAACATCCAGATTTTCCTGAACATCGCGCATCAGGCAGTCCTCCAGTGTGCAGTCGCCCAAAAGCAGCTCATAGACTGTATCTTCAATCTGTTCTTTTTCCAATCCCAAACCAGTGGTTGCATTTCCCTGCGGATCAAAATCGATCGTCAGAACCCTCTGTCCCGCCTCTGCCAGGCATGCCGACAGGTTGATCGCCGTTGTTGTTTTACCTACGCCGCCCTTCTGATTTGCAATCGCAATCGTTCGTCCCATACCGTATTCCTTCCATTTCCTCGGTTTTATCTCACATGAAAGACAGGAAAAAGCCTTCCCGCAGGCATCCGCACAGCGATTTCCAGCTTTTTCCCGTTCTTGTCTTGCCTAATAGTATAACACACTTAAAACTCATTTCCTACTTTTTTAGAAAAATTTCATTTAAAATGTTTCACGTGAAACATCGGCTCCACCGTCTCCCCCAGAGCACACCATTTATCTGCCAGACACACAATCCATGCCTCGCGGCACTGAGGCGGCACCGGTATCAGCGGAAACATATGACGTGCGATGATATTTTTTTCCTTCCAATTTAAATGGTAATCTCTCTGTGCATTTCCAAGCGCTGTTTTCGGGTGACGGAAGCCGTGCAGGCGGTGCGAGGAATCCTTCTGATGCCAGTCATATAAAAAATAATCGTGCAGCAATGCCCCTCTCACAAGTGATTTTGGTTCCAAGCGAATCTGCCACCGTTCCATCATCCAAAGGCTTGTGTAGGCAACATTGAGGCTGTGGCGGTAAATGGATGTCGTACCATGCTGCATCGCCAGCTTCTCCTCGTCTAAGCGCCCTTCCTGCTTCAGTTCGCGTATCGTTTCCGCCAGCAGCCACTGCCTGCCCGCCGACAACTGAAAAGATTTCTCTGTCTTCCGTTCCATACGATGCTGAAAGCATAACTTATTTTCCTTCTTTATCATATCGCGCATTTCTTTCCCCATCGATTGATTTTTTGATACGTGAACATTATAATGAATTTAATATCGATTTTCAACGAAATTTTGTTTACATAAAATGGCATGTTCCTAACTGTTCACAGGTAGAAATTTTCTGAACTGAAAATTCCAAACGCTACAGCTCTGGTTGCAGATTTTTCCGATTTGAAATGCGAAGCATCGGCAAAATCCCGTTACTTGGGCACACATCTGTGAACAAATATTCTGTGAAAACCACGCTGGAAATAGCTGAACTGGAATACAGGAAAATATGATATAATGAGCGCAAGTGAGCCAGAAAGCTGCTTGCAGATTTATGGCGAACGGCGAATGGCGATCACGATAGCTGCGTCAGCAGCGGTAAGCATCGAAGATGCGAATCGTGATATAATGAGCGCAGAAGGAAAGAATGCGGCTGCGAAGCAGACATATTCTTTTCTTGCGCCATTAACGAACGAACAGCCATGCGAAGCAGGGCGGTAGAGCGCGATAGCGCGGGTTCGTGAGTGGACGGGTGAGAATACGTTCATATGATATATATGAACACTTAGCGATGCATTTTCGATCCTAGTGCGAGTCATACCTAAATACTTAATGAAGCCGAGCCAAAGGCGATAGCTGAATTTAGTATTTATGGTATAATAGAATTACTTGATGAGATATTTTCGAGTTTAATTTTTCGATTCAAAAGGAGCTTTCTATATGAACACAAAAAACAAGATCATGACCTGCCTGATGCTGTCCGCCGGCGGCGCAGTTTCACTGGCACTTTTAAATAAATATATTCAATTTTCTGCCACCTCCCGCGGTCTGACCCGGGAAGAGAATTCTCTCTGCTACAAATGGCGGCTGGGAAATATCTACTATACAAAATGCGGTTCCGGCAAACCGCTTCTGTTGATTCACGATCTGCACTTTGCATCGAGCGGCTATGAGTGGGAATCCATCCGCGAACAGCTCAGCCGCTCCTACACCGTCTACACGCTCGACCTTCTCGGCTGCGGACGTTCCGAGAAGCCGAACCTGACCTACACAAATTACCTGTTTGTCCAGCTGATCTGTGATTTTATCAAATCTGAGATCGGACATCGAACCAACATTCTCTCCACCGGTGATTCAGCGGCACTGTCTATCATGGCTTGCAGCAACTCTCCAGAACTGTTTGATCAGATCATGCTCATCAACCCGAGCAGCCTTACCGACTGTTGTCAGCTTCCGGGTAAAAATGCCAAGCTTTATAAGCTTCTTCTGGATCTCCCGCTGGCTGGAACGCTCATTTACCACATTGCGTGCAGCCGCTCTATGATCGAAGAGGCATTCCGCACCAAATATTTTTACAATCCGTATACCGTAAAACCGGTTCAGATCGACCGCAGCCACGAAGCCGCACATCTCGGTGAATGTCCGAAAGCGATCTTCTCCAGTATTGAATGCCGCTATACCAAGTGCAATATTTCCAATGCTCTCAGGAAGATCGACAACAGCATCTTCATCATCGGCGGTTCCGAGGAACCGATGATCGAGGCGACGATTCAGGATTACAAGATTTATAATTCCGCAATCGAGTCCTCTATCATCCCGAAGACCAAACACCTGCCGCAGTTAGAACAGCCGGATGCCGTGATGGATGCGATCCATATGTTTTTTTCTTAAAAAAGGATAATGAGTATGCATGAACAGTAACGGAATTTGCCGTGGCTTCGCATTTAAATACGGCAAATTCCTGCTGCCACCACGTTTTCTTACGGCACTTTCGGTTCCAAAAGTGCCTACCCGTGAACAGCTACTCTCTCTTTCCCACATCTCCATAAAAATTGCTTTTTCATACTCATGCCATGATGTAGATACCATTTTTCCAGTATCTTTCATATTCACAGCGTCATCCTTCCGTGCGCCTTGTTTGTTTCTTCTTGATAGGAACGGTCCTAATGTTTCATCCAGGTCCCGCCGCACTATCTATATACAAACAAAACCCCCGGAATGCTCCTCTTTATTCTACATTATTCCCACTCGATCTCCTCGGCTTTCGCACAAAAAACTATATTCTGTAACGAAAACTCAAATTTTCCCTATTATTTTCAGCTCTGTCATCGCCTCTACCCGCTTCTCCAGATTTCCTCTGTCATATGCCTGATACGGCTTCTGGAACACAATCTTCCAGGACAAATATTCAATCATACATTTTTGTTTAAACCCCGCCTATATGAAAAAGAAAGACTGCATACTCTACGTGTTCTATATACAGTCTTTCTCTATCCACCTTTTGATTGCTTTATTTCAGCGGCTCCCGCGACGGCGTTCCCGCTTTTCTCGGATACTTCTTTCCCGTCCTCTCTGTCTTATGAATCCGGACCAGGTTACGCTCATCCTCATTGGCAAGGTGGAAGGAAATCACATCCTCCAGCTCGCCGCCCAGCTTGCGGATCGCACCTTTTCCCGTCTTCATCTCTTCCTCCAGTTTGCCTGATTTGTACGGTACAAACCAGCCTCCCACCTTGACAAATGGCAGGCAGTATTCCGACAGCGTGGACAGATTTGCCACCGCGCGTGAAACGCAGAAATCAAATGTTTCACGTGAAACATTATCATGTGCCGCATCCTCCGCCCGTCCGTGAACCGCCTGAATTTTTTCCAGTTCCAATGCCTGAATTACCTCGTTCAGAAAGTTGATCCGCTTATTTAAAGAATCGAGAAGCGTGACCTTTAAATTTGGAAATGCAATCTTTAACGGGATACCCGGAAATCCAGCTCCCGTTCCAACATCGATCAACGTATACTCTTTCTCTGCCAGATCCGGCACTGCTTTCACAAGTGCCAGACTATCCGAAAAATGTTTGGTCACAACTTCCTTCTGTTCCGTGATCGCTGTCAGATTCACCATCGTATTCCAATGAATCAACAGTTCATAGTAATCGTAGAACTGCTTGATCTGGTGTTCATTTAACGCGACGCCCATCTCCTGTGCTTCTTTCTGAAGCTGCCCGGTAAAGTCTGCCGGAGGCAGAACCACACCGCTTTCTACTTTATTTTCTTCTGCCATAAATATATCCTTTATGATATGTTCTATTTTTCTCAGGTTCTTATCTATCTTACATTTTGAGTTGCTGCAATGCGTTTACCTGTTTCCATGCAGTCTCTGAATCGTTACTGTTCACGCATACGTGCCCAGTAACGGAATTTGCCGTGGCTTCGCATTTAAATACGGCAAATTCCTCCTGCCACCAGGTTTTCTTACGGCACTTTCGGTTCCAAAAGTGCCTGCCCGTGTACAGTAACTCTGAATCCGCTCGTTTCTATTTTACAGTTCTTTCTTCTCTTCCCCATGTCCCGCATGGCGGCTCTTCTCTAAGTGTACCAGCAGCACCGAAATATCCGCCGGTGACACGCCCGCGATTCGGGATGCCTGACCGATATTTGCCGGTTTATAGAGATTTAATTTCTGTACTGCCTCACGGCGCAGGCTTCCGACCGTGGAATAGTCGAAGTTTTCATCCAGCTTCCGGCTCTCCATCTTCTTGAACTGTGCAACCTGCTGCAGCTGGCGGCGAATATAGCCGTCATACTTGATGTTGATGTTGATCTGCTCGATCACATCTTCCGGAAGTTCCGGACGGTTCGGATCCAGCTCTGCCAGTGCTTCATAGCTTAACTCCGGACGGCGTACCAGCTCTGCCAGCGTTGCCGCGGTCTTGAGCGGGGTGCTTCCGTGGCGCTCTAAAAATTCCTGCACTTCTTTTCCAGCGCCAATGTTGATCTTCTCCAGACGCTTTGCCTCTTCCTCGATCATTTTTTCTTTCCAGAGGACACGCTCATACATCGCATCACTGACCAGTCCAATCTCATGCCCGATCGGGGAAAGACGCAGATCCGCGTTGTCCTGACGCAAAAGCAGGCGGTATTCCGCACGCGACGTCATCATCCGGTACGGTTCATGGTTTTCTTTGGTAACCAGATCGTCGATCAAGACACCGATATACGCCTGGGAACGGTCGAGGATGATCGGTTCTTTTCCCAGCACTTCGCGCGCCGCATTGACACCCGCCATAAAGCCCTGTACCGCCGCTTCCTCATAACCGGAGCTTCCGTTAAACTGACCGCCGCTGAACAATCCCCGGATCGCCTTAAATTCCAGCGATGCCTTTAATTGGCGTGCATTGATACAATCGTACTCAATTGCATATGCATTTCGAACAATTTTTACATTTTCGAGTCCCGGCACGGTACGGTACATCGCGTACTGCACATCCTCCGGCAGGGAACTGGACATACCGCCCAGATACATTTCATTCGTATAAATTCCCTCCGGCTCGACAAAAACCTGATGACGGTTCTTATCTGGAAATTTTACCACCTTATCCTCGATCGATGGACAGTAACGCGGACCTGTTCCCTCGATCGCGCCCGAAAAGAGGGGCGATCGATCCAGGTTGTTGCGGATGATCTCATGTGTTTTCTCATTGGTATAGGTCAGCCAGCAGGACACCTGCTCCTTCTGCACCGACTCCGGATCGGTGGAAAAAGAAAATGGCACAACCCTCTCATCGCCGAACTGCTCTTCCATCTTAGAAAAATCGATGCTGCGCTTATCGACACGCGCCGGTGTGCCCGTCTTGAAACGGAACATCTCGATTCCCAGCTTTTTCAGGGAATCTGTCAGATGGTTTGCCGCCTGCAGACCATTCGGTCCGGTCGGATTGCTCACATCGCCATAGATACATCTCGCTTTCAGGTACGTTCCCGTTGCCAGCACCACCGCCTTGCAGTAATACGTCGCGCCGGAGTACGTTTTCAGTCCTTTGATCTGACCTTCTTCCACGATCAGCTCTGCCACCTCTCCCTGACGGATCGTCAGGTGATCGGTATTTTCCATGGTACGGCGCATCTGGCGGGTGTATTCCTGCTTGTCCGCCTGCGCGCGGAGCGAATGCACCGCCGGTCCCTTGGACTGGTTGAGCATCTTGGACTGTATAAAGGTTTTATCTATATTTTTTCCCATCTCGCCACCGAGCGCATCCAGCTCGCGCACCAAGTGGCCCTTCGAGCTTCCGCCGACATTCGGGTTGCACGGCATCAGGGCGATGCTGTCCACGCTGACGGTAAACACGATCGTCTCGAGTCCCAGTCTCGCGCTTGCCAGCGCCGCCTCACAGCCGGCGTGTCCCGCCCCGACGACCGCTACATCATAATTTTCTGTTAAACAGGGCATGTTTCCTCTTTCCTCTCTATCTCTGCGTTTTCGTTCAAACGCCTTATATTCTTTCTTGTTTTCAGATCCACCCTATCATACCACAAGGAAAGAAACCTTGCAAAAAAATTGATCTATTTCCCCATACAAAAATGGCTGAAAATCTCATTCACCAGATCCTCTTCCAGTGATTCCCCAAGGATCGTTCCAAGATGTTCATAGGCATCCATCAGATCAATCGAGAAAAAATCCTCCGGCATCGCATTGTCGATGCTTGTCTCGACCAGACGCAGGCTTTTCAGCGCCTGCTCCATCGCCGTCTTGTGACGGACGTTTGTCAGCATGACCTGATCGTTGAAATTCAGGTTTCCCTGCAAGAACATCGTCTGAATTTTTTCCTCCAATCGATCAATTCCCTGCTGTTCCTTCGCCGATACCGGGATCACTTCCTGCCCGCACGCTTCGCGAAGCGCTTCTTCTGTGAGAACCGGTTCCAGATCTGTCTTATTTAAGAGGACGATCACCTTCCGTCCCCGGATCAAATCGAGGATCTGGCGGTCATTTTCATCCAGCTCCCTTGATCCATCGACCACATACAAGATCAAATCTGCCTCATCCGCAATCTTTCTCGCTCGTTCCACGCCAATCTTTTCAACGATATCCTCCGTTTCCCGGATGCCCGCCGTATCGATCAAATTTAAGCTAAGCCCGCGCAGACGGATATTTTCCTCCAGCGTATCGCGTGTCGTACCGGCGATCTCCGTCACAATCGCGCGATCCTCTCCCAGCAGTACATTCATCAGGGACGATTTTCCTGCATTCGGCTTACCTAAGATCACGGTTTTGATCCCCTCCGTCATGATGCGCCCGTTGTCAAACGTCCCGATCGACGCCTCCAGCTCCATCTCAATCGGCTGCAGCGTCTCCCGAAGGCGCTCCGGGTATCCGTCCAGAGAAATATGCTCCGGATCATCAAGTGCGGACTCAATAAAGGCAATCTCATAGATTAGTTTTTCGCGGAGTTCCCGCACTTTCCGCGACATTGAACCGCTCAACTGGCTGACCGAAGACTGCAGCGCATACTCATTTTTCGACTGGATCACATCGATCACGGCTTCCGCCTGCGAAAGATCAATTCTGCCATTTAAAAACGCCCGCTTCGTAAATTCGCCTGGTTCCGCCAGCCGCGCCCCACATTTTACCGCCAGCTCCAGAATCCGCTTCATCACCAGCACGCCTCCGTGACAGTCAATCTCTACCGTGTCCTCCGCCGTATAACTGTGCGGACCGCGCATCAAAAGAAGCAGCACTTCATCGATCCGTTCCTCTCCATCCCGAATATATCCATAATGAATCGTATACGTTTTCTGCTCTGAAAGCCTCTTCCCCGCCACCGCCGGTTCAAACATCCGCTCCGCCACCGCCACAGCGTCCGAACCGCTAATTCGGATAATCCCAATCCCCGAACTCGAAAGCGCCGTCGCGATCGCGGCGATTGTATCTGTATATACCATATATATATAAATCCTTCCTTGCTTTTTATCTTCTTATTCTATACCATATGGGAGCATTTTCCCATCTTTATTTACAAATCTAGTCTAATATTTATTTCTTTTTTCATGTTTTCACGATAAACCTCTCGCGCTCGATCCCCCACAAAAAAGAAGGTCTAGATACCTCCAGACCTTCTTCGTCACACTTATTTACTTCTCATATCTCCCATACCCGTCACTTCTCTCGCGTCTGCCCTCACGCTTCAGCGAAATAATCACATGCCGGAACGGATCCTCGCCCTCGCTGCGGGTGGTGACATACTTGTCATTCTGCAGCGCTGCATGAATGATCCGTCTCTCATACGGGTTCATCGGCTCCAAAGATACGGAACGTTTCGTTCTCTTTACCTTGTAAGCAATGTTCTTTGCCAGTGTCTCAAGCGTCTCTTTCCGTCTCTCGCGGTAATTCTCGGTATCGAGCTTCACGCGGACGTAATTCTCGCTCTTCTTGTTGACAACCAGGCTGACCAGATACTGGAGAGAATCCAGGGTCTGACCTCTCTTACCGATCAAAATACCCATATCCTCACCGGAGAGATCGATGTTCATCTCGCCCTCTTCCTCATTGAAAGCCGCTGCGATCTTCACATCTAAGTTCATCGCATCAAATACCTGGCTTAAAAAATCGATCGCACGATCCTCGAGCGTCTCTTTTTTCTTAGCACGGATGATCGCCGGTTTCGCGCCGATCCCCAGAAATCCGGCGCTTCCTTTTTCGACCACTTCGTACTCTAATTTATCACTGGTGGTTTCCAGTTCAATCAGTGCCTTTGTTACTGCCTCATCGACTGTCTTAGCGGTAACCGTAATCATATCCATCCTGCGCCCTCCTTCTATTTTTTCGCGTGCTTATCGTTGTACTTCTGCACCATCTTTGCCTTGGAAGCCAGACTGCCCGGCTTCGGATCGGAATTGTAAAATGCTTCAGACGCCTCCATCTGCTTTTTATTGCGGGAGATCTTGTCCTCTTTCGCCTTGCTTTCCGCATCCTCGCGTGCCTGCAGCGCCTTTAAATTCACGCTTGCCTTCTCGCTGACATTGGCCGGCGGCAGACCTTTTCTCGCTCTCTTCTTGTTCATCTTCTCCACGTTGCGGCGGATCAGATCATCGACATCGATCTTGTTCATATGTGCATTTACGATCAGCTGCTGAACGAGCTGGAATGCACCCTGAACGACCCAGTAGATACCGATCGCGGACGGCAGGGAGAAACAGAAGAATACGGACATCAGCGGCATCGTGATCATCATGCTGTTCATCATGCTCGCGCCCGGCGCGTCCTGATCCACCTGCTGTAAATTGGAAATCAGCTTGGTGGAGATCCACTGGGTCAGACCTGCGAGGATCGGGATGATCCATGCGATCGTGATATGGTTAAAACCGGTAAACGGCGGAGTTGCCAGATTGATGCCGAAGAAATAGTTCATCTGCTCAATCTTGCTCGCATTTTCTGCGATCGTCGAAGAGATCTGCGGGAATAAACTTTCCAGCGTATCCCATCCAGCCGGTGTCAACTTATATAACATATCTACGACTTTGTTTGCCACGGTGTAGTCTACCTTGTCCACCGCCATGCCGACACCGCTTGCCAGTTCGGAAATCTTGTTGACGTAATCCGGCTGCTCCATCAGCGGGTTCGCTACGTTGTCAAAAAAGACACGTACTGACGGTACGTATGCCGGAATGTTGTAGATAACCCGGTACAAAGCGAAGATAATCGGAAGCTGAATCGCCATCGGCAGACATCCTGCCATCGGATTCGAGCCATATTTTTCATAAACTGCCTGCATCTCGACCTGTTGTTTAGCCATCGATGCCTGATCGGTTTTTCCCTTATACCTATTCTGAACCGCCTTGATTTCAGGGTTCATAAGCGACATAAGTTTTGACGATTCCTGCTGTTTGATCGTCAGAGGAAATAACAGTAACTTTGTGATAATGGTAAACAGGATGATACACAGACCGATATTCATGATCCCCATGCTGCTGGTAATCCGGAATAAAAAGTCCATGATATAACCAAACACGCTGGCGATCGGTCCCATGATCGAACCTGCCTTTGTCGCAACTAAAACGCTAACGTCCAATGAACTACCTCCTCATCCTTTACGGAACTGGATCATAACCGCCTTCTGCAAATGGATTACAGCGAAGAATCCGCTTACATGCCAAAATCATACCTTTTACAGCGCCGTACTTTTTAAGTGCCTGGATGGCGTACTCCGAGCACGTCGGCGTGTACTTGCAGTGAGGTCCTGTCATAGGGGAAATATAGAGCTGATATCCCCGAATCATCTTTATCAAGATCTTCTTAATCAATATTCTCACTTCGATTCTCCAGAATGTTATGCAGTCCGCATAAGTGCAGGTATGCACTCTCAATTTTTTTGAAGTCTGCTTCTTTCGCTGCCGGTCTGGCAACGACTACGATGTCTAATCCGAGTCTGACTCTGTCCTTATTTAACCGATAGCTCTCCCGTACCAACCTTGTCACGTGATGGCGGACCACGCTGTTTCCAACCTTTTTGCTGACGGAGATACCGATCCGAGGCTCCTTCCCGTCATCCACCCGCTTCACGTACATAACCAGAAGCTTATTGGCATAGGATTTCCCTGTCTTGTAAACCTTTTGAAATTCGCTGTTCTTCTTAATTGAATTAAAACGCTTCATTAAAATCACCAATGATAAATAATATAAAAAAGAATGTGCCCTGGCACATTCTCGCGCCGAGCGCGGTCGCTTGCGACATGTTTCTGCTTCGCGCAAGTGCGCATCCTCGCGGAGCGTTTTTTATTCATAGGACGCAATTTCCTATGAATAAAATAGAATCCGGCTCGCCGGATTCACGCACCGAGGTGCGATTGCATTAGCAATCATTTTCCCCTGCACCGAGTGTGCATCGCAGAGCTTTTCTTAATTTCATAGAACTTTTTCTATGAATATTAAGAAAGGCCACAATCTATAACTCGATTGCGGCCTCGTTCATTAAGCAGATAATTTTGCTCTACCTTTTGCTCTTCTGGCAGCCAGAACTTTTCTTCCACCTGCGCTGCTCATTCTCGCACGGAATCCATGAACTTTTGCTCTCTGTCTTTTCTTCGGCTGAAATGTCATCTTCATGTCTGCATACACCTCCTCATCCATAATATAGTAAGAGAAATCCACGCTTCCTCCGGCTCACGCCGAAATCCGCATTCTTCTCAACATAGTTAGACTATTGTAATTAAACATCTTCTCCATTATATAGAAGAATTCCGCATTCGTCAACCACTATTTTGATCTTTTTAATCCCCATAGAACAAGGAATTTCTGTGGTTTTTCCACCATTTCGATCCTGCGTCCCCACAGATCGATCGTCGATTGCTGTCGAGGCACCTTATTGTATACAGTATACACACCGGGGTATTTCCATTTTGTGGATAAAAAAATCCTTATTTTATCAGCATTCCCGCCACCTATTCACAGCTTATCCTCCACTTATCCACATTTTGGGGATAACTTGTGGAAAAGCCGTGGAATACGATCTGGATAAGCTTCTGATTGTTCACACCCATTCACCAAAAAGCCTTATTTTTCGGCGTTTTTTCCACGTGGATAACTGAATTTCACTTATTCACATTGCGGGTTTTTATTGAAAAATGTGGACAAATCATGTAGAATAGAACTTAGATTGGGTTATTTTGCAGTTTTGGCTGCTTTTTACGTTTAGGAGACACAGTATGATAGAGAAAATTAAGGAAAAATGGGATGAAATTCTCCTCCATATTAAAGAAGAACACGAACTGACGGACGTTTCTTTCAAAACATGGCTGCTTCCGACGCAGCCTTATTCCATGAAAGACGGCACCCTTCAGATCCTGGTTCCGGATGTGCAGTTTCTCGGCTATATCAAAAAAAAATACGGACTTTTGATCCAGATTACCATCGAAGAACTAACCGGAATCGAGTGTGAGGTCGATTTTGTCACCATCGAACAGGTCGATGAGCCGCAAAAAGAGACGGACAAAAGCCATCTGATCAACCGCCCGTCCGAGGTCAGCCGCCAGCTCATCCAGGATGCGAACTTAAATCCGCGCTACACATTCGACACCTTCGTCGTCGGCGCGAACAATAACTTAGCGCACGCCGCTTCCCTCGCCGTGGCAGAATCTCCGGGTGAGATCTACAACCCTCTCTTCATTTACGGGGGTGTAGGTCTGGGAAAAACGCATCTTATGCACTCGATCGGACATTTTATCTTAAAAAACAATCCAAAAGCGAAGGTTCTCTACGTTACAAGTGAGAAGTTTACGAACGAACTGATCGATGCGATCCGGAACAAAAACAATATTTCCACCACGGAGTTCCGTGAAAAATACAGAAACAACGACGTCCTCCTCATCGATGATATCCAGTTTATTATCGGTAAGGAATCGACACAGGAAGAATTTTTCCATACCTTCAACGCACTCTATGAAGCGAAAAAACAGATCATTATCTCCTCAGATAAGCCGCCGAAAGAGATCGAGACGCTGGAAGAACGGCTTCGTTCCCGTTTCGAATGGGGCTTGACCGTCGATATCCAGTCGCCGGATTATGAAACCCGTATGGCGATCCTCCGCAAAAAAGAGGAACTCGAGGGCTACAATATAGATAATGAAGTGATCAAGTACATCGCCACCAACGTCAAGTCCAACATCCGTGAGCTCGAGGGCGCCCTCACCAAGATCGTCGCCCTTTCCAAGTTAAATAACAAGGAGATCACGACGGAGCTGGCGGAGGAAGCGCTCAAGGATCTCATTTTCCCGAACGCGGAGAAGGAAGTGACCCCGGAGCTGATCATCCAGGTCGTTGCCGATCATTTTGGTATCACTCCGCTTGACATTTCCTCCCAGAAGCGCAACAAGGAGATCGTATTCCCGCGCCAGATCGTGATGTATATCTGCCGTTCGATGCTCGGAACTTCCCTGCAGAATATCGGCAAATATTTAGGCGGTCGGGATCACACAACGATCATCCACGGTCACGACAAGATCGCTGCCGATATGGAGAAAAACGAATCTCTTCGCAATACAGTGGAAATCTTAATGAAAAAGATCAGCCCACAGTAGGTTTCTTCCACAATTTCGCGTGGAAAAGTGGTTGAAAACCTGTGGATAACTTTTCCCACATTTTGCTCCATTTCAGGGCTGTGGATAATTCAAAAGTTATCCAGCCGGTTCCGGACAGTTTTACACAGCCTTTTTAACCATTCAAAAGGAGTCTGAACCCCTGTATTTTCAGGGCTGTCCGGAGAATTCCACATATTCACAGCCCCTACTACGATTGCGACGGAATTTATATATATCTTTTCTTTCCGTTCCACGTTATTTTTAGCAAAGGAGTTATCAACAAACATGAAGCTTTCATTTGAAAAAGATCATTTAATGAACGGCATCAACATTGTTCTGAAGGCCGTTCCTTCCAAAACCACCATGCCGATTCTCGAATGCATCCTGATCGATGCTGTTTCGGATGAGATCAAACTGACCGGCAACGATATGGAGCTGGGAATTGAGACGAAGGTCGAAGGAACGATCCTGGAACGTGGAAAAATCGCTCTTGATGCCAAGCTTTTTTCCGATATTATCCGCAAGCTCTCCGGCGAAAATTCTACGATCACGATTGAATCGGATGAAAAATACAACACGACGATCACCTGTGACAAGGCTATTTTCCAGATTCAGGGCAAGGACGGCGATGAATTTTCCTATATTCCCCACATTGAGCGGGATAAATTCATCACACTTTCCCAGTTTACCTTAAAAGAGATCATCCGCCAGACGATCTTCTCGATCTCGCCGAACGACAGCAACAAGATGATGACCGGTGAGCTGATGGAGGTCACCGGCAATGAACTTAAGCTCGTTTCCCTCGACGGACACCGCATGTCGATCCGCAAAGTTGCATTAAAAGAACAGTACAGTGATATAAAAGTCATCGTTCCTGGCAAGACTTTAGGTGAGATCAGCAAGATCTTAAACGGTGACAACGACTCTGAGGTACAGATTTTCTTCAGCACCAACCACATCATGTTTGAATTTGACGACACGATCGTGTTATCCCGCCTGATTGAGGGCGAGTATTTCCGGATCAATCAGATGCTTTCCTCCGATTATGAGACGAAAGTTACCTTGAACCGCCGTGATTTCATGGATGCGATCGACCGTGCGAGCATTCTCGTCCGTGAAAATGATAAGAAACCTTTGATCTTAAACTTTACCGATGAAGAAATGGAGTTAAAGATGCATTCCGCCTTCGGTACGATGGATGCACGTCTGGCGATTACCAAGTTTGGAAAAGACCTGATGATCGGCTTCAACCCGAAGTTTTTGGGTGATGCGCTGCGAATCATCGATGATGAGGAAGTGACTCTGTACATGATGAATCCGAAATCCCCGTGCTTTATCCGGGACGAGGAGGAGACTTACATCTATCTAATCCTGCCGGTCAATTTCAATGCGGCAGCGATCTAACCTGCCATTTTTAGACATGGCAGGTGCAGGCAGACAGTGACAGAAAGGATCTGAAATAAGATGGAGATAAAACTGAGAGATGAATTTATAAAACTGGGTCAGGCGCTTAAGGCAGCTGGTCTGGTAGAGTCCGGCGTGGATGCTAAATTTGCGATTCAGGACGGGCTTGTGAAGGTCAATGGCGCGGTGGAGATGCAGCGCGGCAAGAAGCTTTACGACGGGGACAAAGTCGAGTATGACGGAGAGACCGTAACAATCACCAAATAAAGGATGGTTTCATGTTTATCGAATCGATCGAACTCAAAAATTACCGCAATTACGGGGAATTACATATGGATTTTGATCCGGGGACGAATGTTCTCTACGGGGACAACGCGCAGGGTAAAACCAATATCCTTGAAGCGGTCTACGTGTGTGCGACGACCAAGTCCCACCGCGGCAGCAAGGACAGGGAGATCATCGAATTCGGAGAGGACGAGTCCCACATCAAGATGCAGCTTCGCAAGGACGATGTGCCGTACCGGATTGACATGCATCTAAAGAAAAATAAGACGAAGGGCGTGGCGGTCAACGGGATTCCGATCCGGCGGGCGAGCGAGCTTTTCGGCATTGTTAACGTGGTGTTTTTTTCGCCGGAAGATCTGAATCTCATTAAGAACGGACCGGCGGATCGGCGCCGTTTTATTGATCTGGAATTATGCCAGTTAAACCGGCTCTACGTCCATTCGCTGGTGCAGTACAACCGGGTGGTAATACAGAGAAATAAGCTCCTAAAGGAGTTGTTTTTCCATCCCGAGTACGAGGAGATGCTGGATATATGGGATATGCAGCTTGCTTCCTACGGGCGGGAGGTAAGCCAGTACCGGCGGAAATTTATCGGTGAATTAAACGAATTGATCTGTCCGATCCATCAGAAATTGTCGGGTGGAAAGGAAGAACTCATCATCCAGTATGAGCCGAACACGGAGGCAGATCAGTTGGAAGCGGCAGTCAAAAAGAGCCGCGAGGCGGACCGGAAGCAGAAGACGACGCTGGTCGGACCACACCGGGATGACTTAAGTTTCTATGTCAACGGAATTGACATCCGGCGCTTCGGTTCACAGGGACAGCAGAGGACGGCGGCATTATCGCTCAAACTGGCGGAGATTGAGCTGGTTAAAAAGATCAAAAAGGAGTATCCGATCCTGCTTCTCGACGATGTTTTGTCGGAGTTAGATGGAAAACGGCAGGATCATCTGCTCGCCAGCATCCGCCACATACAGACGATCATTACCTGTACGGGCTTGGATGATTTTATCAGCCACAGCTTCCAGATAGATAAGACCTTTCGGGTCGTGAGCGGGACGGTCACCTGTGAACGTCCAAACAAGACAACTAGTCAGACATAAAACAGCAAGTGAAGGAGGAACTATGGGTTCAGAATACAGTGCAGATCAAATACAGATATTGGAGGGATTGGAGGCGGTCAGAAAGCGTCCTGGTATGTATATAGGCAGCACATCTGTAAGAGGCCTCCATCACCTGGTGTATGAGATAGTAGACAACTCCGTGGACGAGGCGCTCGCTGGATACTGCAGCCACATTGAGGTGCAGATCAATGCGGACAATTCGATCACGGTACAGGATGACGGTCGTGGCATTCCGGTTGACATCCAGAAAAAGGCGGGTCTTCCGGCGGTTGAGGTTGTATTTACGATCCTGCATGCGGGCGGTAAATTCGGCGGTGGCGGATACAAGGTATCCGGTGGTCTGCACGGCGTAGGCGCATCGGTTGTAAATGCCCTTTCCGAGTGGCTGGAGGTTGAGATCTGCCGCGATGGAAAGGTATATAAACAGCGCTATGAGCGCGGCAAAACGATGTATCCGCTGAAAGTAGTCGGTGAGTGTGCTCCGGATAAGCACGGCACACGGGTCGTATTCCTGCCGGATAAGGAGATTTTCGAGGAAACGGTCTACGACTATGATACGTTAAAAGTACGCCTGCGTGAGACGGCATTCCTGACGAAAAACTTAAAGATCACCCTGCGGGATGACAGAGAAGTGAAGCATGAGAAGACCTTCCACTATGAGGGCGGTATCAAGGAATTTGTCACCTACTTGAACCGGAGCAATGAGAAGCTCTATGAACCGGTTATCTACTGCGAGGGCATCAAGGACAAGGTATTTGTCGAGGTGGCTATGCAGCATAACGATTCCTACACGGAAAATATCTATACCTTCGTCAATAATATCAACACACCGGAGGGCGGTACCCATCTGGCCGGCTTTAAGAGTGCTCTGACCAAGACTTTTAATGACTATGCAAAGAAAAATAAGCTTCTCAAGGAAAATGAGCCGGCACTCAGCGGTGAGGATATCCGTGAGGGCCTTACAGCGATCATCAGTGTCAAGATCGAGGAGCCGCAGTTTGAGGGACAGACGAAGCAGAAACTCGGCAACAGCGAGGCCCGCGCGGCGGTCGATGCGATCGTGAGCGAGCAGCTGACATATTTCCTGGAGCAGAATCCAACGGTTGCCAAGATCATCTGTGAGAAATCAATTCTTGCCAAGAGAGCCCGCGACGCAGCCCGCAAGGCGCGCGAGATGACGAGACGTAAATCAGCGCTCGACGGCATGGCGCTTCCAGGAAAATTAGCCGACTGTTCCGACAAGAATCCGGAAAACTGCGAGATCTACATCGTAGAGGGAGATTCCGCGGGTGGTTCTGCGAAAGAGGCTAGAAATAAATCCAATCAGGCTATTCTGCCTCTTCGAGGCAAGATCTTAAACGTAGAAAAAGCAAGACTGGATCGAATTTACGGCAATGCGGAGATCCGTGCGATGATCACGGCATTTGGTACCGGTATTCATGAAGATTTTGATATTTCAAAACTTCGTTACAACAAGATCATTATCATGACCGATGCCGATGTGGACGGTGCTCATATCAGTACCCTGCTTCTGACGTTCCTGTATCGTTTTATGCCGGATCTGATCCGGGATGGACATGTATATCTGGCACAGCCGCCGCTTTATAAGATCGAGAAGAATAAGCGTGTCTGGTATGCATACAGCGATGATGAGCTGAATTCGATTCTGACTGAGATTGGCCGTGACAACAACAATAAGATCCAGCGTTATAAAGGTCTGGGCGAGATGGATGCGGAACAGCTTTGGGAGACTACTATGGATCCGGAGCGCCGAATTCTTCTCCGTGTACAGATCGACAGTGAGACTGCTTCGGAGGTTGATCTGACATTTGCTACCCTGATGGGTGATCAGGTTGAGCCGCGCCGTGAGTTTATCGAGGCAAATGCGAAGTACGTAAAGAACCTGGATATTTAATTAAATTTAAGTCACTTAAATCCTTTTGAGGACGAAAGGAGTATAGATGGAACCAAATATATTTGACAAAATTCATGACATTGATCTGAAAAAGACAATGGAAACGTCTTACATCGATTATGCGATGAGCGTTATCGCCGCCCGGGCACTCCCGGACGTGCGCGACGGCTTGAAACCGGTGCAGAGACGAGTGCTTTATTCGATGGTTGAGCTGAATAACGGTCCGGATAAGCCGCACCGTAAATCCGCCCGTATCGTCGGTGATACAATGGGTAAATATCACCCGCACGGCGACAGCTCCATTTACGGCGCATTGGTTAATATGGCTCAGAAATGGGCTACCCGTTACCCGCTTGTAGATGGACATGGAAACTTCGGTTCCATGGACGGCGACGGCGCCGCAGCGATGCGATACACCGAGGCAAGACTGAGCCGTATTTCCATGGAGATGCTGGCGGATATTGGCAAGAATACCGTTGATTTCATGCCGAACTTTGATGAGACTGAGAAAGAACCGACGGTTCTTCCGGCTCGTTTTCCCAATATTCTGGTAAATGGCGGCACCGGTATCGCCGTTGGTATGGCAACGAATATTCCGCCTCACAACCTGCGTGAGGTGATTGCTGCCGTTGTCAAGATCATAGACAACCGGGTGGAGGAAGACCGCCCGACTACCATCGAAGAACTGATGGAGATCGTAAAGGGACCTGATTTCCCGACAGGAGCAACCATCCTTGGAAAAGCAGGCATCGAAGAAGCTTACAGAACCGGACGCGGTAAGATCCGTGTACGGGCTGTATACAATATCGAGGCCATGGCAAATGGCAAGAGCCGTATCATCGTGACAGAGCTTCCTTATGCAGTGAATAAGGCTCGTTTGATCGAAAAGATCGCAGAGCTTGTAAAGGATAAAAAGCTTGATGGAATCACGGATCTGCGTGATGAATCCAACCGTGAGGGACTTCGGATCTGCATTGAACTGCGCCGTGATGTGAATGCCAATGTCATCATGAACCGTCTGCTGAAGCATACACAGCTGCAGGACACCTTTGGTGTGATTATGCTGGCGCTGGTTAATAATGAGCCGCGTATCTTAAATCTGCAGCAGATCCTGGAATATTACTTAAAGTACCAGGAGGATGTGGTAACCAGAAGAACCAAATATGATCTGAACAAGGCAGAAGAGAGAGCCCATATTTTGGAAGGTCTCTTAAAGGCACTGGATCATATCGATGAGGTTATTAAGATCATCCGCGGTTCTGCTAATGTTCAGGCGGCGAAAGCTCAGTTAATGGAGCGTTTTGATCTTTCGGATGCACAGGCACAGGCCATCGTAGATATGCGTCTGCGTGCTCTGACCGGTCTGGAACGCGAGAAACTGGAAAATGAATATAAAGAGCTGGAGGCAAAGATTGCAGAGTTGAAAGCGATTCTGGCAGATGAGAAGAAACTTCTGTGTGTTATCAAGGAGGAGATCTCCCTCATCGCTGATAAATACGGAGATGACCGCCGTACCGCCATCGGATATGATGAATACGATATGTCTGCGGAGGATTTGATCCCGGATGACGATATCGTTGTGACCATGACCAATTTTGGCTATATTAAGAGAATGTCCAGCGATAATTTCAAGAGCCAGAACCGCGGCGGCAAGGGAATCAAGGGCATGCAGACTATTGAGGAAGATTATATCGAAGATCTGCTGATGACCACAACCCATCATTATGTGATGTTCTTTACCAACAAGGGACGCGTATACCGCTTGAAAGGATATGAGATTCCGGAGGCAGGACGCACTGCCAGAGGTACTGCCATCGTGAATCTGCTTCCGCTGATGCCAGGCGAGAAGATCACATCCATCGTTCCTATGAAGGAGATCGATGATGAGAAATATCTCTTCATGGCAACCCGCAATGGTATGGTTAAGAAGACTCCGATGAAGGAATACAGCAATGTCCGCAAGAACGGTCTTCAGGCGATTGTACTTCGTGATGACGATGAATTGATCGAAGTTAAGGCTACCGATAATACCGAAGATATTTTCCTGATCACAAAGAAAGGTATGTGTATCCGATTCCATGAGACCGATGTCCGCGTGACAGGCCGTGTTTCCATGGGTGTTATCGGCATGAAGTTTGATGAAGGCGATGAAGTCATCGGTATGCAGATGGCCAGCCAGGGAGAATGCCTGCTGGTGGTATCGGAAAATGGTTATGGAAAACGCACTCCGATTGATGAATTTACAGCCCAGAACCGTGGCGGCAAGGGTGTGCGCTGTTATAAGATCATCGACAAAACCGGTGATTTGGTGGGTGCAAAGCTGGTAGATAATGAGCGCAAGATCATGCTGATTACCAATGAAGGCATTATCATCAAGATGGCAGTCAGCGACATCTCGATTATCGGACGCAATACCTCCGGTGTGAAGCTGATGAGTATTGATGCTGAATCCGGCATAGCAGTTGCAAGCATCGCCAAGGTGCGGGAGAGCGACAAGGATGAGGATGAAGAAGACGAACTTCTGGAGGAACAGGACGGAGAAGAAACCGAATCTGAGAATACAGAAGATGTCATGGCTGAACTGTAACGAATAAAAAGTAAAAAAGATCAGATATCCTTGATCTTTGAAAAGAAAATCATAAAAAAGAGAACATCCGGCAATTCATAAACTGGAATTAGCGGGTGTTCTCTTTTTGATCTTTATAAGGCGCAGTATTTTAACAGCGTCACAGCGTCGTTTCTCTCTGAATGAGTCGGCATTTGAATTCCTGGTAGGTAAATTCAGATTCACGGTTTTCGATCATAGCAAGAAGAAGTTTGGCAGCATACTCGCCCATTTGATCGTAGGGAATATCAATGCCGCTGATAGAAGGATAGTCCATTTCATAGAAATTCACCTCGTTCAGGAAGATATGGCGAATTCTCTGAGGGATGGAAAAGCCTGTTTTTAAAATTTCACGCTGCAGCAGCAGTCCAATGTCGTAGTTTTGAGAAATGGCAAGATCAAAACTGCGGTTTTCCATGTATTTAGCTAAAAATTGCTGCAAATGAATCAGATCACGATCCTTGATGGGACAGATCACGTGTTCCAGATGGCAGTTCGGTGCCGTCCGGCGAAGCAGGGATTCAAAAAGCGGATATTTATTATTAACTAAAAGACCGTCATTGCTGATGGAAAAATACCGCACTTCGCGGATTCCCTTTTCCAGACAGAAGGAGGCACATTCCTGCAGGGCATATTCAAATGCATGGGGGAACGGTGTTTTTTTTGAGAAAACCCCGTCCATACAGATAACCACATAAGGAATATGATTTTCATCGGCCGGTTTTGTAAAAGCAGCGTGATCATCGTTGGAAATAAAAATGAGTCCATCGATCACGTTGGAATAATAGCTTTTGACATAATCCGGAGAAGAATCTATATCATCCATTTCATTGAAAATCGTGATGGTATAGTCGATCTGGGACAGGTACTGGCTGATTCCGGTAAAAGCATTTAAGAAAGCCTGGCGGCTGTAATCCTTTGCACATACAATTCCGATGGATGTACAGTTTTTGGTCCGCATGCTTTTGGCGGAAGCATTGGGATAGTAGTGAAGTGCTTCAACGGCATCTAAAACCTTGCGTCTGGTTTCCTCACTGATCTTCTGATTCTGGCGATTATTGATCACATAAGATACAGTCGCCTGAGAGACTCCGCAGAGTTTTGCGATGTCTTTTGCAGTAACATTTTTTTTCATAACTTTGTAGACTCCTTATAACACTTTTACAGTTTATTAAATTTCTCTAAAAATGTCTATAGAAATTCACTAAAATACACAATAATTTAATATTGCTAAAAAAATAATTGAAATGCCGATCCTTTTGTGATATTCTAACAATACAAAATTAACTTATACGTATAAGTTTGAAATGGAGGAAAAAATGGGAAAAGCAAACGAACAAGCAAAAGATAAGCCTTCGTTATTAAACCGCTGGCTGAACGGAATTGAGAAAGTCGGAAATAAACTTCCGCATCCGATTTCTATTTTTGCAATTTTAGTTCTCTTTGTTATCGTTCTTTCTGCTGTCTGTGAGATGGCTGGAGTTTCGGCAACAGGTGAACTGGTTAACCGTTCTAAGGGAGTCGTAGAGACACAGACGGTTCAGGCTGTCAGCCTTTTGAATGGTGAGGGGCTTGTGTATATGCTGACACATGCAATCACTAACTTTACAGGATTCGCTCCTTTGGGAGTTGTCCTGGTAGCTATGTTTGGTATCGGACTTCTGGAGGACAGTGGTTTAATCGGAGGCGCATTAAAGTCTGCTGTAGAGGTTACTCCGGCTAAGTTAATTACTCCGATGATCGTATTCTTAGGCGTTATGTCCAACCTGGCCGATGCAGTTGGATACATCGTTCTGATTCCGATCGCAGCACTGATGTTCATGGCATACAATCGTCATCCGGTAGTTGGTATGGCTGCAGCATTTGCAGGTGTATCCGGTGGTTTCTCTGCAAACTTATTAATCGGTACTCTGGATCCGCTTCTTTGCGGTATTACCAACGAGGCTGTAAAGATGGTAGACCCGACTTATGTAGTTGAGCCGACCGGAAACTGGTATTTCATGATGGTATCTACCTTCCTGATCACAATCTTAGGTACTATCATCACTGAGAAAGTCGTTGCACCGCGTTTTGGTGAGTATCACGGCAATGGGGAAGAGAATGAAACAAGCTCTGAGTATAAATTAAATGACCAGGAAAGAAAGGCTCTGAAAGTAGCTGGTTTAACCTTACTGGTTATGATTCTGGTTCTGGTAGCTTTCTGTCTCCCGGCTAACTCTGTTATGAGAGCTGAGGATGGAACACTGTTAGGAAACTCTCCGTTTATGGAGGGCATCATCCCGATTATCACTGTACTTTTCTTCGTACCGTCTGTTGTATATGGTCATATGACTGGTGTATACCACGGAGAGAAGGATGTCTGCAACGCTATGGGACGTGCCATGGGAACCATGAGCTCCTACATCGCTCTGACCTTTGTGGCAGCACAGTTTATTAACTTCTTTGGTTATACCAAATTAGGAACGATCCTTGCATTAAAGGGAGCTGAGTTCTTCAGAAACTCCGGTATCGGAACTATCCCGACCATGATCTTATTCGTTCTTTTTGCAGCCTTCATCAACCTGTTCATGGGTTCTGCATCTGCAAAATGGGCTCTGATCGCGCCGGTATTCGTACCGATGTTTATGCTGTTAGGTTACACACCGGAGTTCGCTCAGGTTGCTTACCGTATCGGAGACTCCTGTACAAACGTTATCACTCCGATGATGTCCTATTTCGCAATGATTATCGTATTCATGAAGAAATATGATAAAGAGGCTGGTATCGGAACTCTGGTTTCCACCATGCTTCCGTACAGTATTTGCTTCCTGATTGGATGGAGTATCCTGTTAGTATTATGGATCGTACTTAACCTTCCGTTAGGACCGGGCGTTGGAATGTTTCTTGGCTAATGGGGCTGAATCGTTACGATAATTTAAATAACTAGAATAAGATGTACTCTGGGAATGTTTTATGCGGAATGCATAGACATTCCAGGAGTACATATTTTTTCAAAAAAATTGCATGAAGGAGGAAATAATGAACCAGACAAATATAAAAATTGGACAATTAAGAGATCGCATGAAAGAACTGGGAATCGATGCATACCTGGTTCCGACTGCGGATTTTCATGAATCTGAGTATGTAGGAGAATTCTTTAAATGCCGTCACTTCTTGACCGGTTTCAACGGAACCGCTGGAACGGCTGTTATCACTATGGACAAAGCCGGACTCTGGACAGACGGAAGATACTTTGTACAGGCAGAAGAGCAGCTTTCAGGCAGTGAGATCAAATTATACCGCATGGGTGAACCTGAATTCCCGACTCTGGACGAGTTTTTAGAGGAGGAGCTTCCGGTTGATGGATGCCTTGGATTTGATGGCCGTGTTGTAAACTCTGAGCTGGGGTATGGTCTTCAGAACTTACTGCAGGAAAAAAATGTAACAATCAACTGCAGCAAGGATCTGGTAGGTGAGCTCTGGACTTCCCGTCCGGCTATGTCCTGCGAGCCTATCTGGAGCCTGGATGTAAAATATGCCGGAAAGAGCACCGTAGAGAAACTTTCAGATCTTCGTGATGCCATGAAGAAAAATAAAGCACAGATTCATCTGATGACGACTCTGGATGAAATCGCATGGTTATTCAACCTTCGTGGAAACGATATTGTAAATAACCCGGTATTTCTGTCCTATGCACTTATTACACAGGATGAAGCCTATTTATACGTACAGAAAGAAGCTATCAAAGAAGATACTAAGATGGGAAAAGAGGTTTGTGCGGCTTTAGCTGAGGCAAAGGTTCAGGTAAAAGAGTATGCGGAATTCTTACAGGATGTGGCAGCCCTGAAGAATGAGAAGATTCTTCTGGAACGCAAGAAAGCAAGCTTTGCTGTATGCGAGAGCATTGATGCTTCCTGCCGCATCATAGACGAGATGAATCCTAGCGCGACCATGAAGGCTGTTAAGAATGCGACCGAGATCGAAAATATGCGTAAGGCCCATTTAAAAGATGGTATAGCTGTTACCAAGTTTATGTACTGGCTGAAGCATACCATCGGAACCTGCGATATGACAGAGATGACAGCGGCTCATAAAATTGAAGAACTGCGAGCAGAGCAGGGCAACTATATCGAGCCAAGTTTCGTAACCATTGCCGCTTACAAGGAAAATGCAGCGATGTGCCATTATCATCCAAGCGATGAGGTATGCAAGAAATTAAAACCGGAAGGTCTTCTGCTGGTGGATTCCGGCGGACAGTATTTAGAGGGAACTACTGATATCACAAGAACCTATGCGTTAGGACCTCTGACCGAGAAGGAAAAAGAGTACTACACAATCGTAGCAGCCGCTATGCTGAAGGTATCAACCATGAAGTTCCTTCACGGCTGCCGGGGAATCAACTTAGACTACACCATCCGTGAAGCATTCTGGAAACGTGGTCTTGATTTTGCCCATGGTACCGGACATGGTGTAGGATATCTTTCTAACGTACATGAGAGACCGAACGGACTGCGCTGGAAAGTTGTTCCGGAGCGTCAGGACAGCGCTGTGATCGAGCCGGGCATGATCTGCTCCGATGAGCCGGGTCTGTACTTTGCAGGCGATTTCGGAACCAGAACAGAGAACCTGATCTTATGTGTCGAAGATGAGAAGAATGAGTATGGACAGTTCCTGAAGTTCGAATTCCTGACCAAGGCGCCGATTGACTTAGAGGCACTGGATACACGTTTCATGGATGACGCGGATATCGAGCGCTTAAATACATACCATAAAGACGTATACGAAACCATTTCTCCGTACATGAATGACGAAGAAAAAGAGTGGTTAAAACACGTAACAAGAGAAATTTCAAGATAATATGATGTTACAGTTCAGCCATGCGCTGGTTTGAATGAATATGGAAACAAGAAGATGTCATGGCTGAACTGTAACAATATAATACCTCCTGAATAGATAGAGATAAATTCAAGTCGAACGTCCGTGAGACTTGGCGCGTGATTCTGGTCAGCAAAGCTGGCATATTCCTATCAGAGTCACTGCGCATGAGATCAAAATCTATTCAGGGGGTATTTTTATTACATCTATTCAGAAATGATTGCAAGATTATTTAATTTCTATTATGATGATATAAGAGTCAGTAATAGATAAAACAGAGCGGTTCTGTCAGCAGGGGCAGACAAAAATTTCATGGAAGAAGGGTAGTTTTCAAATGAGAAGAATCAATGTTGAAACCATTACACAGAATATCAAAGAAATGTGCATTGAGGCCAACCATTTTCTGTCACCGGATATGAAAAAAGTGTTTGATGAGGCGGCAGCGAGTGAAGAATCTCCATTGGGACGTCAGATTTTAGGCCAGCTGGAAGAAAACTTATGTATCGCTGGTGAGGAGATGATTCCGATCTGCCAGGATACCGGAATGGCAGTTGTGTTTATCAAGGTAGGACAGGATGTACATCTGATCGGCGGTTCTCTGACTGATGCTATCAATGAGGGCGTGCGCCAGGGATATGTAGACGGATATCTCCGTAAATCCGTGGTTAAGGATCCGATTTACCGTGAGAATACGAAGGATAATACACCGGCTATCATTCATTATGAGATCGTAGAGGGTGAGCAGGTAGAGATCACGGTGGCTCCGAAGGGATTTGGAAGTGAAAATATGAGCCGTATATTCATGCTGAAACCGGCAGATGGAATTGAAGGAGTCAAGGATGCTATTCTGACAGCGGTGCGGGATGCGGGACCGAATGCCTGTCCTCCGATGGTAGTAGGCGTTGGAATCGGTGGAACCTTTGAAAAGTGTGCAGAGATGGCGAAGCACGCGCTGACCAGAAATCTGGAAGAGGAATCACCGGTTGAGTATGTGCGTGATCTGGAAAAAGAAATGCTTGAAACGATCAATAACCTTGGAATTGGTCCTGGCGGTTTAGGCGGACGGACAACCGCCCTGGCTGTCAATATTGAAACCTATCCGACCCATATTGCAGGGCTGCCGGTAGGCATCAATATCTGCTGTCATGTAAACCGTCATGCGCACAGAGTGATTTGATGAATATTTTTAGGATTGCGAAAGTGCGAAGCACATAGCAATCCGGTATCAAAAGGGGAAAAATCTCTTGTGACCCAAACATCATTTGATAGTATAAAGAATGTACTCTCGGAGTTTTTCCTGCACAAAAAGATACCGAGAGTACATAAGATAGATTTGGAGGAAAATATGGATAGAACAATCACAGCTCCAATTGACAGGGAGACATTAAAAAGCCTGCATGCAGGTGATTATGTATATATAAGCGGAACCATCTATACGGCACGTGATGCAGCTCATAAGCGCATGATAGAGACGCTGGATGAAGGAAGAGAACTTCCCCTTGATCTGAAAGATAATGTAATTTATTATATGGGACCGTCACCGGCCAGAGAGGGCCGTCCGATTGGTTCTGCAGGTCCGACCACAGCCAGCCGTATGGATAAATATACTCCAAGACTTCTGGATCTCGGCATGGGAGCCATGATCGGAAAAGGAAAGAGAAGCCAGGCAGTCATCGATGCCATCGTTCGCAATGGTGCCGTTTATTTTGCGGCAGTGGGCGGAGCCGGAGCAATTCTTTCAAAATGCATTAAGGAATCGGAAGTGATTGCATACGACGATCTGGGAACAGAGGCGATCCGAAAATTGACGGTAGAAAATATGCCTATGATCGTGGTAATTGATTCCGAAGGAAACAATCTTTACGAGACCGCAGTAAAGGAATATCAGAGATAGGATAATAAGATATCAGATGTGGGATGACTCCCATCCCGCAGCAAGAATGAAGATGCATTTTTGAGTTTTATGAAGAGAGGTTATTGGCTGTTTTGCAAATAACCTCTCTTTTGTCGTGAAGAATAAAGTTATAATTGATAGAGATAAACCATGATTGGCATGGTTATCATACAAAGCAGAGTGGTAATTACGTTAATGGCACCAGCATAGCGGGCATCTTTTCCATATACCTGAGCCATCTGCGTGATTGTGGAGGCGGATGGGGTGATTGTGGCTAACAGGGTGACAAGCAGAATTTGTGAACCATTCTCAGCAAAAGAAGCAAGGCCGCTGAATTTAAGAAGTAAAATTGTCAAAAGCGGTACACCGATGAGCCGCAGAATCGTGACAAGTCCAATATGGGGAAAAGCCAGAATTTCCTGGGGCGTGGTTCCGGCAATCAGCATTCCTGAGATCAGCATGGCCAAAGGACCAATCATGCTTCCCAGGGAGCGGACAGCGCTGTCCACTGGACCGGGAAGTGAAATCTGTGCCAAGAATAGAAAAATACCGAATAGAATGGCAATCATATTTGTATTTGTTATGATTTTTTTAAAATCAGGCTTCTTTTCTTCACAGATCATCATTTTGCCATGACTCCAGAGAAGAAAAAGCTGTACAGAGACGTAGGCGCTGGAATAAATAACCCAGTCTGGTCCTAGAATAGAGGAAACAAGCGGTATAACAAGATTTCCTGCATTAGAGTAGATGATAGAGGCTTTTTCAACTCCGTTAAGATGAAGAAGAGGTCCTATAAAGTAAAAAAGGACAATCAGGATGAGATGGATCAATACAGCAGCAGCCACCGCCAAAAGAAGCCCATTTAGGATGGAAGGGCTGCAGCTGACCTGAAAAGCAGATAAAATCGAACAGGGGACTACGATATAGACAGACAGGCGTGAAAGAATGCGGCTGTCATCTGAGCGGCAAATGCCAGTCTTTACCAAAACAAAGCCTAAAAACATGATGATAAATAATGCCGCAATTTTACCAACTAAAATTCCAATGGACATAATACGTTTGCTACCTCCTCATAACAGGGCATAGAGACAGAATATTTTTTTGCAAGTCGGAGGGGCTCCATGACAAGTCCGTCCAGTTCCGATGGTTTTCCTTCCATTATGTCACGCTGCATGGAAGTGGTGGCATCGGCAGATAAGTTGGAAAGAATCTCCAGATTTATTTTTACATAGTCTTTTTCAAAGGGATATCCCATGGCAGCAGCCAGAGCGCTGATTTCACGAATCATGGATTTAAATAATTCACGGGCTGGTCCTTCCTTTTGAAAATCTCCGGCTACGGCATGAAGGTAGACTCCGGCAGCTCCGATAGGGGAGACATAGGAAAATTTCTCCAAAGCATCCCTTTGGATATGGGTGGATAAAACTCCATCGATACCGCTTTCGCAAAGATCCGATTGAATGGCTGATAAAATCGGAGAAATATAGGAAGGATCCCTGGGACCGAAGACAACCCTTAAGATAGGACCGTGTTGAACCAGAACACCGGGATGTTCTAAGGATGCAGAAACATAGATGCATCCATCCAGAACGGTACAATCCGGTAATTCTTTCTGCATCCTGGCACCGGTTCCATATATATTTAAGATGGGAATAATAATTGTGCGGGGACCAGCGGTCTGTCGGATAAAAGGAAGGACGGAATCAAGGGAATATTCTTTTACGCATATAAAGATAACCTCCGGAGCCAGGGAAAGAGCACAGGATTCTTCCATGGATAATGCACGAACCTCAAGATGTTCTTCCGTCTGATCCCAGAGATGACGAATGATGAGACCGTTATTACGCATAGCATCAAGGTTGGAACCACGGGCAATGAATGTAACATCCTTTCCAGCTTTTGTAAGAGCAGAGCCAAGAATTCCACCAGTACCGCCGGCTCCCAGGATCATATATTTTAAATTCATAAAAAACTCCTTTCTGAATTCTAATCTGGATTGCTTCGTGCGATGCGATGCACTCCTGCAATCCGCCAAAACATCTCGCTAAGTGCTTATAGTATCATATCATAAAATATATTGAAAAATGGTGGTTTAAAGGAAATAAAAAAAAAGAAAAAACTTGGATAAATTTGCTTGACATTTTAAATTTTCTTTGATACAATGAGATACGCGTCTGACAAAGAAATGCGTTAAGATGCAATTGAATATTTTTTTTATTACTGCGGAGAAATACTCAAGAGGCCGAAGAGGCGCCCCTGCTAAGGGTGTAGGTCGGGCAACCGGCGCGAGGGTTCGAATCCCTCTTTCTCCGTTTTGTTTGAAAATAACTTTTGAAAAAAACTTCAAAAAAGTTATTGACAAGCAAGAAGATATATGATAATATATCAGAGTTGCTGTTTGAGAGATTCAAAAAGCAACAAAAAATAATTTAAAAAAGTTGTTGACAAACATGAAACACTTTGATATAATATAAAAGCTGTCGCATGAAACGGCAACAACAAAAAAGAACATTGATAACTGAACAATAGACAACAAACCCTGAAAATTCTTTAAAGAGATTTTTCAAGAACGGACATCGAAAGATGTCGAACCAGAACAGTAAACAGGAACAGAATTGCCAAGCGATTCTGACCCGGATACAAACATTTTTAACGAGAGTTTGATCCTGGCTCAGGATGAACGCTGGCGGCGTGCTTAAC
>OLFU01000873.1_pt1 | contig 33166 bp, 24 predicted proteins | sample 1605161 | NCBI WGS metagenome assembly OLFU01 (sample SAMEA3888914, study PRJEB22519) | human gut metagenome | biome: human gut; feature: human-associated habitat; material: faeces | place: Denmark | collected 2011
AACGTGTTGACCTGCGCTCCTTTGAGCGGCAGGGCATCCAGCAGATACCGACCGTGCATCTCGGCCCCGCTGCACACCAGATGGAAAAGCGTGGAGTGGAAACCTTTCTCGGAAATCTTAACCGTGATATTCGTGCAGCCAACAGCCTGATGCAGTCCATCCGCAGCGCAATTCGTGGGCTGCAACGCTGGATCGCAGACCTGACCGAAAAGAAGCAGATTCTTTTGGATGCACTGGAACAAGCAAAGGAACCCACGCTGTCCAATCTGCTGGTGGACTACTTCAACCTCCGCAATGAGCAGCGCAGCGAATGGTCGAGTAAGGCGCAGATAAAATGCACAGCCCGTGACCTTGCAGAAGTCATGCAGGCGGTCGATTATCTGAAAGCTCACGCCCTGAACACAGTCGAGGACTTGAACGCTGCTATTAAGGAACTGAACCAAACCGCTGCCCCGATTCGCAAGCAGCTGAAGCAGAACGAAAACCGTATGCGGGCAATCGCCCAGATCAAAGACGCTGCCGCCATCCATGCCAAGCTGAAGCCCATCCACGACACCTTTCTAAAGAAGAACTTCAAGCTGACCAAGGACGCTTATGCCGCCCAGCACAAGGACGAGCTGGACACCTTTAATAAAGCTGTCCGCACTCTGATGAAGCTGAACGGTGGCACGACCGTGGATTTTTCGGCATTGGATGCCGAATTTTCTGCGCTGCAATCCGCCAGCGCAGAGCTGCGCACCCAACTGGAAGCCTTGCAGCCGGATATCTCCGCACTGAAAAACATCCGCAAGTATATCGACATGGTGCTGAATAAGCAGCAGCTTTCCGCACCGGGTGGCAAAACATCGGAAAAGGAATCGGTGCTGAAGAAGCTGCACGAAGCCAAAGCCACCGCCGCCCCGAAGAAACCGGAGCAGCAGAAGAACACACCGGAACTTTAAGGAGGAAGGAACATGACCTACACGCAAGCCCAGATCGACCGTGCAAACGCCGTCAATCTGGAAGATTTTCTTCGTGCGCAGGGCGAAACGCTGGTGCGCAGCGGAAAGGAATACCGCTGGAAAGCTCACGACAGCCTGACCGTCTGCGGAAACAAATGGTTCCGGCACAGCCAGAGCAAGGGCGGCATGTACTAAGCCAAAACCGCCGCTCCCAAGAATCCCAATTTATAAAAGGAACGCAGGCAGAACTTTTCGCAAAGGCGAAGGCTCTGCCTGCTTTTTTGCACCCCTGCCGCACTTTTCTCTTCGCCGCAAATGTGCTACAATAGCCTTAGCATAAGGAAAAGGGGAACGCGCATGGCCAGAAACAGGCAGAACCTGAACATCATCTACATCTCGGACCGAATGCGGGAGACGCTGCGGCCTATAGCGTCCTGTGCGCTCACGGCGGTGGTGGCCCCCATGGGCTACGGTAAAACGACGGCGGTGCGCTGGTTCTTGGCAGAGCAGGCCAAGGCGGGGGCCGTGGTGCTGCAAGCCAGCATCTACTCGGATAACCGCTCCATCTTCTGGAAAAGCGTGCAGAAGGCCTTTGCCGCCGCCGGGCTGACGGTGCTGGAGGGCTACGACTGCCCCGCCGACGCCAGCGGCGCGGCTTTGCTGCTGGAGGACCTGTGTGCCGCGTTGGGCGGCAAAACGCCCTACTATCTTTTTCTGGACGATTTCCACCTGCTGGGGGACGAGCGGGTGGCGCAGTTTTTGTGTCGGCTGGCCTACCGCCTGCCCGAAAACGTCCACCTTATTGTGGCCAGCCGCAACCGCTTTCTGCCCGGGGAGCAGGTGGTGCGGCTGGGGCGGCGGCTCCACCGCATCGAGGCCGACGGCCTCCGCCTGAACCGGGAAGAGCTGCTGGCCTACACCCACCGCTGCGGCGTGGAGATCACCAAGGCCAAGGTCCGCCGGGAGCGCATGGGCCACATCGAGCTGGCCGCCCCCGTGTCCCACATCTGGTACTTCAAGGGCATCCCCTCCCGCATGGGTCTGCTGCTGGACATCAGCCCCCGCATTCTGGAGAAGGTGCTGTATTTCGCCGCCTATATCGTCATCGACCCCGGCTTTGCCCCCCTGTCCAAAAATCAGATCCTGTCTGAGAAGGAATACCGGGACATGCGGGAGAAGTATGAGGACGACTTTGATGCCGGCATGGGTGCCGAGGCCGTGAAGAAGCTGCTGCAGCAGATCGACCTGGAGGAACTGTCTCAGCAGCTCCGGGCCGAGCTGAAGGATGCCTCCGGCCAGAAGAAGGCCCGCATCGTCAAGCGGCTGGAGGTGGTGGATGCCTTCCGGCTGTCCCACAACAAGCCCGAGTGGATGATCATCGACGTGCTGCCCGTGCTGCCCCCCGAGATCCGTCCCATGGTCCCCCTGGACGGCGGCCGGTACGCCTCCTCTGACCTGAACGACCTGTATCGCCGGGTCATCAACCGCAACAACCGCCTCAAGCGCCTGATCCAGCTCAACGCCCCTGACATCATCGTCCGCAACGAGAAGCGCATGCTGCAGGAGGCTGTGGATGCCCTGATCGACAACGGCCGCCGGGGCCGCGCCGTCACCGGAGCCAACAACCGCGCCCTCAAGTCCCTGTCCGACATGCTCAAGGGAAAGCAGGGCCGCTTCCGTCAGAACCTGCTGGGCAAGCGTGTCGACTACTCCGGCCGTTCCGTTATCGTGGTGGGCCCCAGCCTGAAGATCTATCAGTGCGGCCTGCCCAAGGAGATGGCCATCGAGCTGTTCCGCCCCTTCGTCATGAAGAAGCTGGTGGAGGACGGCCTGGCCAACAACATCAAAGCCGCCAAGAAGATGGTGGAGAAGGGTGAGGGCGCCGTTTGGGACGCTCTGGAGTTCGTCATCAAGGAGCACCCCGTCATGCTCAACCGTGCGCCTACGCTGCACCGTCTGGGCATCCAGGCATTCGAGCCTGTGCTGGTGGAGGGCCGCGCCATCAAGCTGCACCCCCTGGTGTGTACCGCCTTTAACGCCGACTTCGACGGCGACCAGATGGCCGTTCACGTCCCCCTGTCCGCCGAGGCACAGACCGAGGCCCGGGTGCTGATGCTCTCGGCCAACAACCTGCTGCGCCCTCAGGACGGCGGCCCTGTTACCATCCCCTCTCAGGATATGATCCTGGGTGCCTATTACCTCACCTTCACCCGGGATGAGGAGGGCACCGGCCATATCTTCGCCGACAAGAACGAGGCCATGCTGGCCTACGATGCCGGCGTGGTCACCCTGCACTCCCCCATCAAGGTCCGCATCTACAAGGAGATCGACGGTGAGATGCGCCACAAGCTGGTGGAGACCACCGTGGGCCGCCTGATCTATAACGAGGCCATTCCCCAGGACCTGGGCTTTGTGGACCGCACCGATCCCGAGCACATGTTCGACCCGGAGATCAACTTCGTGGTGGGCAAGAAACAGCTGGGCAAGATCATCGACAAGTGTATCAACAAGCACGGCTTCACCAAGTCCGCCGGTATGCTGGATGCCATCAAGGACCTGGGCTATCACTACTCCACCGTGGGCTCTCTGACCGTTGCCATTGCGGATATGACCGTACCCGCCAAGAAGTATGAGCTGATCGCCGAGACGGAGAAGGAGATCATCAAGATCGACCGCCAGTATCGCCGTGGTCTGATCACCAACGAGGAGCGCTATCGCCTGTCCGTGGCTGCCTGGGAGAAGACCACCGCCGATGTCACCGTGGCCCTGCAGGAGAACATGGACCGCTATAACCCCATCTTTATGATGGCCGATTCCGGTGCCCGTGGTTCTATGGCCCAGATCCGTCAGCTGGCCGGTATGCGCGGCCTGATGGCCGATACTGCCGGACGTACCATCGAGATCCCCATCAAGGCCAACTTCCGTGAGGGCCTGTCCGTGCTGGAGTACTTCATCTCCTCCAGAGGTGCCCGTAAGGGCATGGCCGATACCGCCCTGCGTACCGCCGACTCCGGTTACCTGACCCGCCGTCTGGTGGACGTGTCCCAGGAGGTCATCATCCGGGAGGAGGACTGCGGTACCACCGACGGCATCGACGTGGCCGAGATCGAGGAGTATGGCCAGGTCATCGAGACCTTTGCCGAGCGTATCCATGGCCGGTATCCCTCTGTGGACATTGTGGACCCCGCCACCGGCGAGGTGCTCATCACCCGGGATACCATGATGCGCAAGGACGATGCCGAGAAGCTGGAGGCCCACGGCATCCACTCCGTGAAGATCCGCTCCGTGCTGACCTGCCGCTCCAGAAGCGGCGTGTGCTCTAAGTGCTATGGCATCAACCTGGCCATCGGCGAGCCCGTTGGCGCGGGTGAGGCCGTCGGTATCATCGCTGCCCAGTCCATCGGCGAGCCCGGTACCCAGCTGACCATGCGTACCTTCCACACCGGCGGCGTGGCCGGCGGCGATATCACCCAGGGTCTGCCCCGAGTGGAGGAGCTGTTCGAGGCCCGCAAGCCCAAGAAGATGGCTCAGCTGGCCGAGATCAGCGGCAAGGTTTCCATCGAGGAGACCAAGCGCAACGTCATGTGCAACCTGACCATCACCGCCGACGACGGCGAGGTGGTGACCTACGCCCTGCCTTACTCCGCCGGCATCAAGGTGAAGGACGGCGACACGGTGCCCAAGGGCCTGGAGCTCACCGAGGGCGCTCTGTCCCCCCACGAGGTGCTGCGTATCCGCGGCCTGTCTGACTGCCACAACTATCTGATCCGCGAGGTGCAGAAGGTGTACCGTCAGCAGGGCGTTGACACCAACGACAAGCACATCGAGGTCATTGTCCGCCAGATGATGCGCAAGGTGCGCGTGGAGGAGGCCGGCGATTCCGATCTGCTGTCCGGCTCCACCATCGAGATCACCGAGTTCCGGGATGCCGAAGAGGCCGTGAAGGCCCGCATCGCCGCCGGGGAGAAGAACGAGATGGGCGAGGAGCTGCGTCTGCCCACCTGTACCCGCCTGCTCATGGGTATCACCAAGGCCTCTCTGGCCACCGATTCCTTCCTGTCCGCCGCCTCCTTCCAGGAGACCACCAAGGTCCTCACCGAGGCCGCCATCAAGGGCAAGGTGGACCACCTGCTGGGCCTGAAGGAGAACGTCATCATCGGTAAGCTGATCCCCGCCGGTTCCGGCCTGGCTCAGTACCGCAAGGACGACCCCATCGACGACGAGGGTAACCTGCCCGGGATGAACGTCACCTCCCCCTCTGTGGTGGCCGAGCCCCTGGCAGAGCCTACCCAGGAGGATGCTGACGGCGCTGACAAGGACGACGATCTGTTCTTCGAGGTCGGTGCCATGGAGCTGGAGAAGCCCACTGAGAGCGACCAGCCTCAGGCCTGATGCCTGACGTTCCTGCTGCAATCAACCATAAAAACTGCCGCACTTCCGACCAAACGGAAGCGCGGCAGTTTTTTGGTTCTTATGGGGCAGGGGACTGACTTTGAATGGCGGAGAGAAGGAGCAATCCCGCCCCCAGATAGACCCCACAGGCCAGAGCGGCCAGGACACAGAGAAGTGTGCAGAACCGGCGCAGACGGGGCCGGCCCCGGAGCAGCTTCTGGGAGAGGGGGACCCCGGCGGCAAAGAGCAGGAGCAGCCCCGCCGCCGCACCCAGGGTCATGATGTTCCGCCTTTCCCAGCGGGGAACAGGTCCCGGTCCTGCAGCAGCACGTTCAGGATGCCCTGGACATATTCCAACGAGCGCTGAAAGCCCCGGCGCAGGTTGTCGATGTCACTGGGGTCGGCATCAAATGGCACTTGGGCAAAGCGCACCGGGGTGTGGATGGCCAGGAAGAGCCGCCCTGGCTCCAGATGGACCACCTCGGGCGGGGTCCCGGCGGCCCGGGTGAGAGCCTCCTCCGTAGCCTGGGAGAGGGCCGCCGGGGCGTTTTCTATCTGGAGGGTGAGACACAGGCCGGAGAAGACCTCCTCTGTCGCGTCGTGGAGGACATGGTCCCGCTCGACCTGGTACACATGCTCCAGGGTCCCGTTGGCCGCCGAAAAGCACACGTTCTGCCAGCGCCCGGTGTGGGTCTGCTCCAACCTGCAGCGCTCCCAGTTTTGCCCCTGGGGCCACACCTGGCGGAACAGGAGCTCCTCCAGCGTCAGGCCCGAGCGGGGGGAGTCGGGGCCGAAGGCCCCCTCCGTCATGGCTTGAAGCTCCTCCCCCATCTGAGACTGGATGAGGACATTGCGCTTTTTGTCGCAGAGCAGGGTGGTGGCGATGCCCGCCAGCAGGACCGCGGTGAAGAGGAGGATGGGCAGTTTGTTCCCTTCCCCCTGGCCGAAGAGCCAGCCTATCAGTGTGCAGACCACCCCGATAAAACCCAGCAGGAATAGGAGCAGGCCCCGGCGGCTGTTCCGCTGGAGCTTCATCAGCTTTTGGGACAAAATTTCGTCGTTTGATTTTTCGTTCATGGTGTTACCCCCAGTTGTCCGCCCAGTCCGGGCCCCAGAGCTCCGCGGGGTCCAGGGGCGTAAAGTCAAAGCCTGCGGCGAAGAGGTTTCCGTCCTGGTCATAGGCCAGGCCGTCCTCGCCGACGGAATAGTTTTCGGGCATATAGAACATTCTCAGCCCGTCGAAATAGACCAGGTGCCCCTCGAAATAGGTGAACTTGGCCTGATCCAGATGGTACAGGGCGATCTCCTGGGCCGTGCCCTGCTGATAAAAGACACCGGAGAAGGTGCCGTCCGGCTCCTGGGTCTCGCTGGGGTAGAAATAGAGCATCAGAATGTCGTTCCCCAGGCTGAACTTGGGGTATGCCCTGCCGTTGAGGAACAGATAGGGCCCCCGGCCATCGTGGGCATCGGCCAGGGTGCCGCTGGCCACGCCCCTGGACTGGCTGCTGTAGGCCATGTACTCCATCCGGTCCGTGTCGATGACCAGCAGCTCGTCCAGGGGGTCCTGCCACACGCCGTCCAGGGCGGCAAGCTGTCCTTCGTCGGCCTGGAGGAGCTGGTCCCACATGGTCTCCTCCTGGTCAAAGCGGGTGAAGACCATGCCGTCTATATTCTCCCGGTCAGAGGAGCCGTTCTGGTCCAGGACGAAGCCCTCCCCCTGGGGCAGAAAGTCATAGAGAAAGTTGTCATAGGACAGCATGGGCCGGTCCTCTAAATCCATGTCCCCGGAGCCCAGGCGGCCATAGTAGGTGAGGTAGAGATAGCGGCTGTTGTCCGGGTCCAGCAGAAGGAAGTTCTGCAGCCCGTCGGTCCACACCCCGGCCAGCTCCTCCGCCGTCATGGACGGGGGAGGAGTTGGCTCTGTCTCGCCGCCGCAGGCGGTCAGGCCCAGAAGCAAAGCGGACAGCCCCAGCAGGGGAAACCGTTTAATGCGTTTCATCTCGTCGGCCCCCTTTCGATGTCAGCCCAGGTCAAAATACAGGCTGGTGTAAGGGTCGATGGTGGGCAGGTCCATGATGTTGCCCCCGGGGCAGATACTGTCCAGATTTTCCCGCTTGCTCAGTTCGGCATAGGTACCAGGCTGGGCCTCCACCGCCAGGACCAGACCGTGATAGTCCTCCGGCATGGTGACCACATAGGTCTTGGTCATCACGTCGTAGACATCCCCGGTGGTACCCGACCAATTCACCGTGGTGCGAAATTCGATGTCATAGCTGCTGCCCCGCCACTGGATGGTCTGGGTATCCGGCGCGCCGCCGGAGGCGGTGGGGGTGTAGGAGGCGGTGTCGGTGAGCCAGGTGCCGGTGTTATAGTCGTACAGGCCGCTGGTCACAGTGGTGGCAAAGGTGCTGTTGAAAATGGGCAGGTCGGGCAGATAGCAGACGGCGTTGAATTCCAGCTGCCGCTGGCCGCCGCTGGTTTGGTCTCGGATGATGTCCACCGACCAATAGCAATCCCGCAGAGTGTAGTCATTCCCGCCGGCGGTGTAGCAGGCCAGACCGTTTTTCAGCAGATAGCTGCCGCCGTCGGTCTGGGCGGTGAGCTCCAGCCCCTTCTGTTCAAAGAAGGGGACGGAGGACTGGATGGTATCCGTGGGCACCAGCACCCCGCCGTTCACGTTGTCCAGCAGGGTCCCGTCGGGGGAAGCGTCCAGGCGCAGGGTATCCCCGTTGCCGTCGAAGTGGAGCTCCACCCCGGAGCTGTCAGCCAGGACCACGCCGTCATAGAGCACCTCGTCCGCCGAGTTGACAAACTCCCAGGAGGCATCCTCGTGGATGCGCAGCCACAGGTTTTCGTCCTGATACTCCCACAGGCCCACATAGGCGGCCACCGGGTCCTCGTCCCCGCCAATGGTGTCATAGGACTGGTCAGGCTGGAACACATAGCGCGTCTCAGGCTCCCACAGCCAGACCAGATGGGTCTCCCCCCCGTCGGCGGTGGAGAAGTCCACGGTCACGTCGGTCTCCCCGTCGCCGTTGAGATCGTCGAAGGAGATACTGTCAAAGTTGTCCCGGGCGTTGGGCACGGTCATGGGAAATTTCACGCTGTCATACAGCAGCTGCTCCGGCCGGTCCCAATAGAAGGCGGCGCTCTCCTCGTCCACCGTGACCACCACGTCCACGCTCTGTCCGTCGTGGGTGATGGTGCCGCTGGCTGCCACAAGGCCGGTGGTGCGCCAATCGTCCCCGGCCACATCCCCATCTCCGCCGCAGGCGGCCAGGGAGAGGACCGTTCCAGCGCACAGGATCAGGGCGAGGGATTTGCTGCGGATGTTCATGTCACTGCTCCTTTCTGAAAGACGGTCACTCCAGGCGGTCGTAGTACTCGTTGTCCTCGCCCCAGGTGATCTCGTCGGTGTCATAGTCGAATATGCGATAGGACAGGCCGTAGGGGTCGGAGACGGCGTAATAGGTGTAGGGCTCGGTGTCAGAGGGGATGATGAAGCCGTAGTCCATCTCGGCATTCTCCGCTCCGGGGGCCCGCTGGTAGAGGTGCCAGCTGCCGTCGGAGTCGATGACGATAAAGCTGTCCGCGTCTAAATCGCCGTTGCGGTACCAGATGCCGGCGAAGGCGGTGGGGTCGGCCTCGGCGGCGGACCAGCCGCTCTCATTCGTGTCGTAGTTGGTGCTGGTGTCGCCGTCTGTGGGGTCAGTGCCGCTGATGTAGATCCAGCTGCCGTCGCCGCTGTCGTCTCCAAAGTCGATCTGGCCGGGGATAAAGGTGCCGAAGGTGGCCAGGGTCAGGCTGCCGTCGTCGTTCAGAGTGATGGGGTGGCCCACGCCGTCGTGGTCGTTGTGGGCATAGATGCAGTCATAGTCCGCCTCATACTGGAGATAGCCGCTGGCCGCCAGGTCCTCCTGGCTGTACAGGCCCCACAGATATTCGCCGTCGCCGGAGGTGATCTCCAGATAGGCATAGGCGCTGTCCCCCTCGGGAAGCCAGGTGCCCACAAAGGCATCGGCATCCGTCTGGATGTCATAGTCCTTGACCATGGACATGGAATCCGGGGGCGTGAGGTCCGGGCTTCCGTCTGTGGTGTCGCTGCTGCCGCAGCCGGAGCACAGCAGGGTCAGGGCCAGGGCCAGGCCCAGAGCGGGGGCAAGATAGTTCTGTTTTTTCATGTTTGATTCCTCCTGATGGCGTTGTTGCCTGATTGAGCGGGGTCGGCAAGCGTAAGCTGGGAAAATATGTCGGAATAGAGATCAGACAGGTCCTCCGCAGCCTGGGGCGTGGCGCGGAAAGCATAGAAGTAGGTGTGGCTGTCGGTGTTCAGGGCAAACACGGTCCAGTCCCGCTGGTCCTCATTCGCTCCGGTGGTGAAGGTGATGCGGTACACGGGGTAGGAGAGGGCCTGGGAATCGTCCGGGTCCTGCACCACATCGCCCAACTGATAGACAGTGGACGATTCCGGGTCCAGGGCCCGGGCGGCGGCACAGAGATAGTCGTCCTCGTCCACCCCGTCGGTGATGCGGTTGGGTTGGCAGACGTTGAAGACATCCGTCTGCCCGTCCTGGGTCACATCCTGATAGAAGTAGGTGCCGTCGGGATAGTTCTCCGCGGTAACGGATTCCATCCCCGTAAAGGGCAGGGCACCGCCCATGAGCACGGGGACGGTCTGGCCGCCTGTGCTGCCGTCGCTGCTGCCGGACACAGACGGGTTGGGCTGGCCGACAGACGAACTGCTGCCGTTCACGTCTGTGCCGGGCTGGGCCTGGCCGCATCCGGCCAGCAGGGCGAGCATCAGGGCCGCCGCCAGGGATCGGCTGAGTCGTTTCATGTGTATTCCTCCTTGCATTGTGTCAATGCTCCCGCTCTGCCATGGCTAAAATCTCGTCGTGGCTGAGCTCCACGCCGCCGAAGCGGACAAAGATGCCGTTGGTCACGGCACTGTTCCACACCTGGGGCTGAAAGATGGACTGAAAGCGGAATTTGTCCCGATAGGGCTTCGTGTCCAGCAGCAGACGGCTGCCGGAGACAAAGTCCACCTGAAGGATATAGTCGGCCAGGGGCGCGACTGACGAGATATACTTCCGGTACAAGCGCCCTCCTCCTTTCCCGAAAAATAAAACATCCACCGTACAGCTTTATTGTACGGTGGATGCTGATTTTAGGGTATTAACCAATGGTTAGGAATTTGCCAGCTGGATGAGCTGCGCCCGCTTGGTGCGGGCATCCCCTTCGATGTGCAGCTTGGAGTAGATCTGATTGATATACTGCTTCACGCTGCCTTCGGAGAGGAATAGCTGCTGGGCGATCTCCCGGTTGCTCAGGCGCTGGACGGCCAGGGCGGCCACCTCCTGCTCCCGCTGGGTGAGGGAGACGAAGGCGGCGGGGCAGGTATCCCGCTCCGTCAGGCGGCGGCACCGGACCAGCCAACGGGAGCCTGCATCGGCGATCTGTTCCGTGAGCGGGGAGACGGGACACAGGGGCAGCAGGTCTTTCAGATAGCGGAGGTTTTCCACAAAGGGCAGGATCAGCCCGTCTGGCTGGGCCTCGGCCAGGGCGGTGTGCAGCAGAGCCAGGGCATCCCGCTCCTTGCCCAGCATGGCATAGGCTGCCGCCGTCTGCAAATTGATATGGAGGGTCACCAGAGCATAGTGCAGCCCGCCGCAGGCCGCCAGCAGGCCGGGGGCGCGCCCGATGACCTTGGCCCAGGCCCCCTGGGCCAGATAGACCTGATTTTCCATGAGGTCCATCATGGGCCGCCCCGGGGCCAGAAAGTTCACCGAGGAGAGCCGGTGCCCGGCGAAGAGCGCCGGAATCCGGTCCGTGTCCTCTAAGAGCGCATAGTAATAGGCGCAGGCGGCGGTGAAGATGTTCACCCAGGAGGCATTGTGCTGGCCCAGCAGGGCGGCGCGGCGCTGCTCCGGGGTGTACCGCAGGGGGGTGTCGGCGCACAGGGACAGGCGCAGGGCCAAAAAGTCGGCGCACAGGGCCATGTTCTCCTGGCCGTTGCCTTCGATCTGGGCATAGGCCCGTTCTAAATGGATGTGGGCATCAGAAAAGCGGCCCTGCATCAGGGCGGCCTCCCCGGCCATGATGGTCTCCGCCCCCTGGCCGTGGCCCTGGGTGATCTTATAGTAGTGGGGCATACATTCGTCCATCTCGGCCAGCTCCCGGTCCAGGGCTCCGTTCTGGCGGTGGAACATCATCAGCACCGAGGGGGAACCGAAGGTCCAGCCGCCGCTGCTCTGGATGCTGATAGCAGGGCGGGACATCTGGGTGCTGGCGCTGCGGTGCAGGCGGCTCATGGCGCTGATGTCGTTGTACATCAAAAAGCTCATGATAAGGTCGCACTCCCCCAGCAGGTTTCCCCGCTCTGACCGGTCCATGTCCGGGTCTTCGCCGATAGCAGACAACAGCAGCTCTTTCAGCTCCAGCATTTTGGGGATGCGCCGCCAGTTGAACATGCTGCGCATGAGTACCAGCAGGGCCAGGGGGTGGGCCTTCAGCGTTTCCGCCGGACAGTTGTCCAGAAAGTCCAGCACAGTCTCCGGCTTTAAGGAGGCGAGCAGGATACCTGCGTCCAACCGGATCACCCGCAGCAGGGCGTGGTCGTCCCCGCCCCGGTGATAGGCGGCCATGGCATGGAGATATTGCCGCCGGAGCTCATACCACCTGCCGTAGCGGCGGTGATAGTCCCGCTGCCGCCCCTGGGGCAGGGTAAGAAAGGCCCGCTGGGCGCACTCCTTCATCATGTGGTGGAAGCGATAGGCGCAGCCGTCGGGCAGGCGGGTGACAAAGGCGTTCTGTCCGGTGAGGGCGGCCAGAATGTCCTCCGCGTCATCATATCCAGTGATCTCCCGGGCCATGTCCACGGTGAACTCGTCGGCCAGACCCATCACCGCCAGAAATTCCCGCTGGCGGGGAGGCAGGGGGTCGATCAAGGCGGCAGAGAACATGGTATAGATGTCTGAGCGGCTGTCGGGCAGGGCACCCCGCTCGGCCAGGGTGCGCAGATTCAGATAGATGGCGGAAAACCAACCCTCGCTGGAATAGAGCAGGGTCTCGATCTGCCTTTCAGAGAGCTGGGTCCCGCACCGGTGGGCATAGACGGCCAGTTCCGTGTGATTCAGCCGCAGCTGGTCCGTGCCGATGAGACACAGCCGCCGCCCCAGGCGGACGGTCTCCTCCGGGGGGAGAAAGCGGTCCCGGCTGGCCACGATAAGGTGGACAGACTGGGGCAGCCGGTTGGCCAGGGTACACAGAAAGGCAGCGGCCCGGCCATCGGTGAGCAGATGGAAGTCGTCGATGAAGATATACCAGGGTGTCTCCCCGGCAAAGGCCCGGCACAGGTCGTCAGAGAGCAGGCTGGCCCCGGTATCATCGGTGGGACAGGGGCAGTCGGCCAAAAAATCCAGTCCGGCGTGGACAAAGGCATCCTGCACGCTTTTCCAGAAGATGGCCAGGTTGTCGGAGTAGACGCTGACCCGGACGATATGGACCGGCCCCTCCTGGGCGCGCTGAGAGAGGTACCAGTTCACCGCCGTGGTCTTGCCATAGCCCATGGGGGCCACCACCGTGGTCAGAGCACAGTGGGCGATGGGCCGCAGGCACTCCTGCAGCCGCTCCGAGATATAGACGGTATTCAGGTCGCCCTTCCGCTTGGCCATAACAGTGCCCTCCATTTTCTGAGAAGTTACAACATCCACTTGGTCGTCGCTGTCCATATTGTAACATATCAGAACGGATTTTGGAAGATGTCGGAAAAGAAAACCGCCCTGACCAGAATCCTTGTCACCGGCGGGGGAGTATGGTAGGATAGTACCAATACGACAAGATTTTCAGACAGCGGGGGCGAAGGATGAGCAGACTGTTATTTACGCTGGCCCTGGCCGTGGTGGCGTGGGTCATCTCACTAATTACTGGCGGCGGACGGCGGCAGGTGGCAAAAATACCGGAGGGGATGGGCATCCTGTGCCAGCCGCCGGGGAAGCGCTATGTGCTCTATGCCCTGGGGGTCGTGGTGGCGGCGGTGGTCGCCTTTTTCAGCGTCCTGTATATCCTGGACGGAGCGCCGGAGAAGGCGCGGCCCATGTGGGCCCTGTGTATCGCAGCGGCCATCCTGACCATGGTGGTCACCACCCTGGGGGGCAACATGATGGCCCGGGAGTGCGTTTATTTTAACGGGGAGGAGCTTCAGATACACCGGGCCTTCCGAAAGACTCAGGTCTATCGCTGGAGCGACATTCGGAGAATATCCGGCAGCTTTGACCGAATACTCCACCTGTATCTCTTCGACGGGACAAAAATCCTGTCGGTGGACGTGGGGATGCTGAACTATGACGTCTTCTTCCTGGTGCTGAAAAAGGCGTGCCCCGGGGCCGTGGCGGACTACTGCTGGGAGCAGACCCAGGAGAGGCCCGAGACACACGCCCTGGGCTATGGCGGGGAGTATTTCCTGCTGGCTGGCATGGGTATTTTGATCCTGGCGGTCTATCTGGCTATGCTGGCCCAGTTAGGGGGCAAAAAGTTGATCGAAATGCTGCTGGAGCGGGAGCCCTCCCAGTGGTTTGCCGTCTGGTTTGCCCCGGTGTGCGGCCTGGTGAGCATCATAGGGCTGTTCATCTGCGCCGCCACCAGCATTCGCTACTCCCAGGAGAAACTGGTCCTCCGGTATCCCCTGAGAAAAAAGCGGGAGGTTTATTGGCGGGAGATAGAGCGGGGGGAGGTGGTCCCGGTCAAGGGGCAGGTCAGGGTCTGGAAGACCCTGCGGCTGTACACCCAGGGCAGGGTGTATAAGCTGAACTTGGCCCGGCTCAGACGCGGGAGGGACGGCTTTATGACGGAGCTGTACCAGATGGCGGAGCGATATGAGATACCCTGCGTGAAGATGAAAGCATAAAGACAGAAAAGCATAAAAAAGCTGCGGAGAACTTGCTAAACCGGCGTTCTCCGCAGCTTTCCTTTCAGTTTAAGTGTTACGTTTTATTCCTGGGTGCCCTGGGGGTGATACTGGGCGCAGGTGCACTTTTTCCACTTCAGGCCGCTGCCGCAGGGGCAGGGGTCGTTGCGGCCGATCTTGATGACCCGCTTCACGGGCTCCTTGCGGATGACATCCTCGCCGCCGCCGGACTCGGAGGTGACCTTGGCCACACGCTCACGCTTGACCTCCTCGTTCTTGCGCAGACGGACCAGGAACAGGCGGCGCAGAGTCTCCTCCTGAATGGCGGCCACCATGTTCTCGAACATCTCGTAGCCCTCCTTCTTATAGGCGACTACGGGGTCGGTCTGGGCGTAAGCCCGCAGGCCGATGCCCTGCTTCAGCTCGTTCATGGCGTCGATCTGGTCCATCCAGTATTCATCCACCACCCGGAGCATGAGCACCCGCTCCAGCTCCCGCATGAGGGGCGCGCCGATCTCCTGCTCCTTCTGGGCATAGACCTCGTGGGCCTTGCCGCTGACCAGGTCTACCAGACCCTCGGCATCGTACTGCTGCAGCTCCTCGTCGGTGAGCTCCAGCTCGCCGGGCTTGAGGAACATGGTACGGAAGGGGGCCACGGCCTCTCGGAAGGCCTCGGCGTCCATGTGCTTCTGCTCGCCCATGTGGCCGTGGATGGCGTTTTCCACCATGGAGTGGAGCATGGTCTGGATGGAGGCCTGCAGGTCCTCGCCGTCCAGCACCTGACGGCGCTGCTTATAGATGACCTCACGCTGGGTGTTCATCACGTCGTCATACTGCAGCACGTTTTTCCGGGTCTGGAAGTTCCGGGATTCCACGCTCTTCTGGGCGTTCTCGATGGCACCGGACAGGATCTTGGCATCGATGGGGGTGTCCTCGTCCACGCCCAGCTTCTCCATCATACCCATCACCCGCTCAGAGCCGAACAGGCGCATGATGTCGTCCTCCAGGGACAGGAAGAAACGGGTCTCGCCGGGATCGCCCTGACGGCCTGCACGGCCGCGCAGCTGGTTGTCGATGCGCCGGGACTCGTGGCGCTCGGTGCCCAGAATGAACAGGCCGCCCACCTCACGGGCCTTGGCGGCCTCGGCCTTGATGGACTCCTTATACTTGGCCTCGGCCTGGGTGAACATCTTCCGGGCGTTGAGAATGTCCTCGTCGTCGGTCTCGGCAAAGCCGGTGGCCTCGGCGATGAGGGCATCGGACAGGCCGGCCCGTCTCAGGTCGGACTTGGCCAGATACTCGGCGTTGCCGCCCAGCATGATGTCGGTGCCGCGGCCGGCCATATTGGTGGCCACGGTGACGGCCCCGAACTTGCCGGCCTGGGCCACGATCTCGGCTTCCTTCTCGTGGTTCTTGGCGTTGAGCACGTTGTGGGGGATGCCCCGGCGGCGCAGCAGGTCAGACAGCTCCTCGGACTTCTCAATGGACACGGTGCCCACCAGCACGGGCTGGCCCTTCTTGTGGCACTCCTCGATCTGGTTGAGGATGGCCCGGAGCTTTCCGGCGGTGTTCTTATACACCACGTCGGGATGGTCGATACGGGCGATGGGCTTGTTGGTGGGGATCTCTACGATGTCCAGCTCGTAGATGGTGCCGAATTCCTCCTGCTCGGTCATGGCGGTACCCGTCATACCGGACAGCTTGTCATACAGGCGGAAATAGTTTTGGAAGGTGATGGTGGCCAGGGTCTTGGACTCGTTGGCCACCTGAACGCCCTCCTTGGCCTCGATGGCCTGGTGCAGGCCCTCGTTATACCGGCGGCCGAACATCAGACGGCCGGTGAACTCGTCCACGATGATGACCTCGCCGTCCTTGACCACATAGTCGATGTCCCGCTTCATCACGCCCCGGGCCTTGATGGCCTGGTTGATGTGGTGGGACAGGGTGGTGTTCTCCGGGTCGGCCAGGTTCTCCAGATGGAAGAACGCCTCCGCCTTTTTGATTCCGGGGGCGGTGAGGGTGGCGGTGCGGGCCTTTTCGTCCACCACATAGTCGGCGTCGATGTCGACGTCCTCCTCCTCCTTCTCGTCCACCTTGGCGATGCGCTTGCACTTCAGGCGGGAGACGAACTGGTCCACAATGGTGTACAGCTGGGTGGACTCCTCGCCCTGACCGGAGATGATCAGGGGGGTGCGGGCCTCGTCGATGAGGATGGAGTCCACCTCGTCCACGATGGCGAAGGAGTGGCCCCGCTGGACCAACTCCTGGGAGTAGATGGCCATGTTGTCCCGCAGATAGTCAAAGCCGAACTCGTTGTTGGTGCCATAGGTGATGTCGGCATCATAGGCGGCCTTCTTTTCCGGGCCCATGACCCCGTGGACCACCAGGCCAACGGTCAGGCCCATGAAGCGGTAGACCTTGCCCATCCACTCGGAGTCGCGCTTGGCCAGATAGTCGTTCACGGTGATGACGTGGACACCCTTTCCGGCCAGGGCGTTCAGATAGGCGGGCAGGGTGGCCACCAGGGTCTTGCCCTCGCCGGTGCGCATCTCGGCGATGCGGCCCTGGTGCAGCACGATGCCGCCCACCACCTGCACCCGATAGGGGCGCAGGCCCAGCACACGCCACGCGGCCTCGCGGCAGGCGGCAAAGGCCTCGGGCAGGATGTCGTCCAGGGTCTCGCCGTTGGCCAGACGGGCCTTGAACTCGGGGGTCTTGGCCTGAAGCTGGGCATCGGTCAGGGCCTTATACTCCTCCTCCAGGGCATCCACCTTGTCCGCAATGGGATAGATGGACTTCAGCTCCCGCTGAGAGGCCGTGCCGAAGATCTTGGTAAACAAACTCATATTCGCAAAACACCTCTTGGTCGTGATTTGTTGTCTCTGTTTTTGTGCGGCGGGATGACCATAATCCCGCACTTTAACAATATCGACTTAGTATATCACAATTCCCCGGTGGAAGAAAGACCAAATTGTAAACTTTCCAACAGAATCCAGAACCGAAACCGGAAGAAATCCGTCAGAGACGCATAAATGTTTTTCGTGGGTTGACAAACGGCCCCGGTTGTGCTATTGTTACAGTCACAACTGAATCAGACAGACGAAGCGTGCAGGAAAACAGCGGGGGTCCGCTTGCCGAAGGAGTAACACTCTCAGGTGTCCCGGATGGGGGACGAGGACTGTGCGCGGATGTGACTCTGGAGAAGCTCGCCCCACGATACGAGTGCCGAAGGTGCAATGCGGCAAAGCCGCGAATCTCTCAGGCAAAAGGACAGAGGAAAAACCACCGGCTGGCCGGTGTGCGTGTTGTTTTCGCACACAGGGAAGTCGTTTTGATTGCTTTTCTCATGGACCGTGGAGCGAAAACGCCCCGGTCCATGTTTGTTTTCAGGGGGAGAAATTCTGTGTGTGCGCCAAGGGCGCAAAAGGAGAGATCGCAAATGTCCATGTTCGCTTCCGTAGAGGCAGTACTCTATCCTGTGGTCTGCCGGATCAACGAGTATCTGTCCAATTACATTCTGGTGTTCCTGCTCATCGGCGTGGGTCTGTGGTACACCGTCCGCACCGGCTTTGTGCAGATCCGCTTCTTCGGCGAGGGTATGCGCAAGGTGTTCGGCAACCTGTCTCTCAACGGCGGCAAGCAGTCCAGCGGCATGACCTCCTTCCAGGCCCTGGCCACTGCCATTGCCGCCCAGGTGGGAACCGGCAACATCGTGGGTGCCTCCGGCGCCATTCTCACCGGTGGTCCCGGCGCCATCTTCTGGATGTGGGTCATCGCCTTCTTCGGCATGGCTACCATCTATGCTGAGGCCACCCTGGCCATCAAGACCCGCCGGGTAGACAAGGACGGCACCATCCACGGCGGCCCCGCGTACTACATCACCACCGCCTTTAAGGGCGGCTTCGGCAAGTTCCTGGCCAGCTTCTTCGCCGTGGCCATCACGCTGGCCCTGGGCTTTATGGGCTGCATGGTCCAGTCCAACTCCATCGGCTCCGCCTTCCAGACCGCCTTTGGCGTGCCCTCTCAGTTTGTGGGCGTGGTGCTGGTCATCTTCTGCTGCTTCATCTTCCTGGGCGGCGTGAATCGTCTGGCCGCCGTCACCGAAAAGGTGGTGCCCGTGATGGCCGTCATCTTCCTGGTGGGCGCTGTGGGTATCCTGGTGGTGCGTATCCAGGATGTCCCCGCTACCTTTGCCCTCATCTTCAAGTATGCCTTCCAGCCCCAGGCCATCATCGGCGGCTCCTTCGGCTATGCCATCAAGACCGCCATCAGCCAGGGCGCCAAGCGCGGCCTGTTCTCCAACGAGGCCGGTATGGGCTCCACCCCCCACGCCCACGCCCAGGCCAATGTGAAGGACCCCCACGATCAGGGCGTGGTAGCCATGGTGGGCGTGTTCATCGATACCTTCATCGTCCTGACCCTGAATGCCCTGGTCATCATCTGCACCCTGTACACCGACGGCGGTATGCTGGCTGACGGCGTTATCCCCGAGGGCGTGAACAAGACAAACCTGGCTCAGCTGGCCTTCGGCAGCGTGCTGGGCGACAGCGTGGGCTCTGCCTTTGTGGCCGTGTGCCTGTTCTTCTTTGCCTTTTCCACCGTGCTCAGCTGGAATCTGTTCGGCAAGATCAACGTCATCTATCTCTTTGGCAAAAAGGCCGCCAAGGGTTATGCCGTCATCGCTCTGGTGTTCCTGTATCTGGGCACTGTGATGTCCAACGACCTGGTTTGGGAGCTCACCGACATGTTCAACAACCTGATGGTCCTGCCCAACGCCATCGCTCTGTTCGCCCTCACCGGTATGGTCCTGTCCTCCGTCCACAAGGCGGCCAACAAGGGCCAGAAGATCGAGAAGTGATCTTCTCCTTATATGATAGAGCATCCAGAAAGGCCGACTGCGCTGCTGCGCTGTCGGCTTTTCTCTTGTCCCCGGCCCCGGGGCGTGTTATGATAGAGCATACAAGAGCGACGCAAGGCCCCGGAGTGCCGGGGGAGAGAGGATGTACCGCATGAACTGGAAGAAAAATGCTGTCCACACCGCCGAGATCACCGGCTACACCGCCGAGGGCATGGGGGTGGCCCGGCTGGAGGGCCGGGTGGTCTTTGTCCCTGGGACCATCCGGGGGGAGCGCTGGACCGTCCGCCTGGAGAAGGTGACGAAGAACGTGGCCTGGGCCCGGGGAGTGGAGCTGCTGGAGGGCTCCCAGGAGCGGCTGGAACCCGACTGTCCCCTGGCGGGCCGGTGTGGCGGCTGTCAGTTCCGGCACATGACCTATGCCGAGGAGCTGCAGGCCAAGGGCCAGCGGGTGGCCGATGCGCTGGAGCGTGTGGGCGGCGTGAAGCTGGAACTGCCCCCGGTGCTGGGGGCGGAGGAGCCGGAGCGCTATCGAAATAAGGTGCAGTTCCCTGTGGCCCAGGAGAAGCGGGGGCTGGCCATCGGCTATTACCGCCCCCGCAGCCACGACGTGCTGGATGCGCCGGACTGCCTGCTCCAGCCCCTGACCGTCACCGCCCTGCGGGGGGCCGTGAAAGAATGGATGGAGCGATATCAGGTCCCCGCCTATGGGGAGGAGGACGGCACCGGGCTGATCCGGCACCTGTATGTGCGTACCAACAGCCGTGACCAGGCTCTGTGCTGCCTGGTGGTCAACGGGACCGGCCTGCCCTTCCAGCAGGAGCTTGTGGATGCTCTGCGCCGGGTGTGCCCGGGCCTTGTAGGGGTGGTGCTGAATTTCAACACCCGGGACACCAATGTGATCCTGGGAGAGGAATACCGCACCCTGTGGGGCCGGGACTATCTGGAGGAGGAGCTGTGCGGCCTGACCTTCCGGCTGTCGGTGCCGTCGTTTTTCCAGATCAACCGGGCCCAGACCCAGCGGCTGTATCAGGTGGTCCTGGACTTTGCCGGGCTGCATGGGGACGAGACGGTGCTGGACCTGTACTGCGGCATCGGGACCATCTCCCTGGCCCTGGCCCGGCAGGCGGGGCAGGTCATCGGGGCGGAGGTGGTGCCCCAGGCCATTGAGGATGCCAAACAGAACGCCGCCCGGGCGGATATCCAGAATGCAGAGTTTTTCTGCGGCGATGCCGGGGCGGTGGCCAAAAAGCTGGCCAATGAAGGAGTCCGCCCCCGGGTCATCTGCGTGGACCCGCCCCGAAAGGGCCTGGGACCGGAGGTTCCCGCTATCTTGGCCTCCATGGCCCCGGAGCGCATCGTCTACGTCTCCTGCGACCCCGCCACCCTAGCCCGGGACGTGAAGCGGCTGGGAGAGCTGGGCTATCAGGTGCAGAAAGCACAGGCCGTGGACCTGTTCCCAAGAACGTGCCATGTGGAGACGGTGGTATTGATGTCAAGGAAAGATGTTGAAGAATAATAAATAAACAAAAAATTAATAAAAAAACAAATAATTAATAAATAAACAAAAAATGATTGACGCCACCACCTGATACCTTGTATAATAAATGACAAGGGATCGGGAGGTGGCGTCTATGCCTATACACAAGAATCCTGTAACAGAAGGGCAAATCGTAAAAAAAGATGCAAAGGGGATTGGGCGAGGACACGGAGAAAACTATGTTCCATATTTGCGTGTAGGCGATTTTGGAAGCAAAGGGCGAATGCACCGTATCCTGTCGCTGGACGGGCGAATCCATCATTTTTTCTCGGATCTCGAAAGAGATTTTTACTATATGTTGCTCTGGAAAGATAATATTAAGGAAATTAGAGAGCAATTTCCTCTAAATCGGGAAATTACGCAGAAAATCGCAGATCGAGCAGGAATCCGGCATCCAGCAGACCCGAAGACAAAGGTGAAGATTGTGATGACCACGGATTTTTTAGCTACCGTATTTGACGGGCAAGCAGAAAAAGATGTGGCCTACTCAGTTAAATTTGCGAAGGAATTAAGTGGTCAGCGGACCCGGGAAAAACAATGGCTTGAAAAAGAATACTGGGCGTATAAGGGCGTCAAGTGGCATTTGGTGACGGAAAACAGTTTTGACCGTGTTGCGGCGCGAAATATAAGATTTTTGATGGACTATTATCAAGATAATATCGTCGCAGATATACCGGATGCCCTCCTGCCTGCTGTTGTGGAACAGTTCTTTCGTGTACCGCATGCAAAAGTAGCACGAAACTGCGAGATAGTTGATGAAATATTCGGGCTGCAGACCGGAAAAACATTGAGCGCATTGTATTATTATGCAGCACACAAGGTTGTGCCTATGCGCCTCGATGCCGTGTGGAACACTTGGAAAACAGATGAAATTGTGGACTTAGAGCAGCTAAACCGTGCATGGGAGGAGGGAATATACGATGCAGCGAGAGCAGTTGGTAGCAGGTAAGTGCTTATATAATTTGAAAACGGGAGAAAACTATAAAATCTTATACTTAGATTGGCCGGAAAACGTCATCTATGCTGTTGAGCTGGGGAAAACAATAGCTTATCCAGTTGCCTTAACCGCCGGGAAAGTATTAGAGGCAGACATGGAAGTGCGGAACGATGAAATGGAAGTGCGGGATGTTTCTATGGCCTCCCCCAAGCAGCGGGAGGAGCTGGAAAGTCGCTGGGCTTTAATTCGAGCGTTTGTGCTGGATGAACCAACTTGTTATCAAAAGAAAGTGAGAAGCACATTTGCGGCAGAGACTGCAAAAAGGGAAGAATGTACGGTATATCGTATCAATCAGATGTTATATCGCTATTGGTCCGGCGGTAAAAGAAAAGAGGCGCTGCTGCCAGACTTAGAGCGGCGCGGAGGAAAGGGAAAGACAAAACAAGGTGCAGTAGGTCGCAAATACAAATATGATTCTCAAAAAGAAATCCACAGGATTACCGAAGATGACTTGAAAAACATCCGTGAAGCGGTAAACAAGACATATAACAGACATCAAAAGTATTCATTCGTAGATGGCTACTATGAATTGCTGAAAAAATACAGGAAAAAAGGCAAGGATGAACTAGAAGATACTTATCCGACGAAAAACCAATTCTCATACCATGCGCGTCGAATGATAAGTGCATTGGAGCGGTATGGTATACGGACTTATAATAAAGATATTAAGGGGCATGTCGGTTCCAGCGAGGGCGAAGCGAGAGGGCCGGGGGACAAGTATCAGGTCGATGCCACCATAGGAGATGTTTATCTGGTTTCTGCCAGTGATCCGACCAAAGTGATTGGGCGTCCGGTTATTTACTCTGTAGCAGATGTGTTTTCCCGAACTATCGTTGGTATTCATGTCGGTCTGAATGCCCCTTCTTGGGCGGAAGCGCGAATTGCACTATTTAATGCGTTTACAGATAAAGTTGAGTATTGTCGCTATTACGGTATCACGATCCAGGATGGTGATTGGCCATGCAAAGGTGTTCCACACACGGTACTTGCGGATAACGGCGAGTTTAATAGTGCCAAAAGCGATGAATTAGTTATGGGGCTGGGGGTAAGCATAGAAAACGCACCCCCTTGGCGTGCGGATCTAAAGGGTATTGTAGAGCAGAGCTTCCGACAGCTCAATTTGCCGACTAAGCCAGTGATGCCGGGTGCAGTCATCAAACCGAATAGGACGCGGGGCGACGAGAACTATAAGCTGAGTGCAAAACTGACACTGTACGAATATACACAGATTTTGATTTATACGGTTTTGGCACGGAACGCAGATATGATGCAGCGGCAGCCCATAACCAGTCAGGATTACATTGAGGCGGGGATTCCGCCGATCCCAAACGAGATATGGAAGTGGGGCATGGAAAATCGGACGGGATGCCTTACCGTGAAGACAAAGGAAGAGCTATGGATCGGACTGTTACCCCGGGTGCAAGGAGTTATCCAAAAGCAAGGTATTCGATATAAAAAGGTGTGCTTTGTTTGTGATACAGCAGTGAAACAGCGATGGTTTGATCGAGAAGGCGGAAGAATTTCTGAGAGATGTACGTTAATTTTAAACCCTAATGACATGATGAGTTGTTATGTTGTGTTGCCTGCTGGAAGATTAGAACGAGCAGTGAGAGCGAGTGCAACAGAGAATGCATATATCCACTGGACAAAATATGATATGGATTACTATATTAACCAGGAAAATGCCGCACAACGATTGGGAGAGCAGGCTAAAAATCAGCGGAGATTGGACTATAACCAAAAAATCGAAGCAATTATCAATCAGGCCGAGGCACGAAGCAAAGAAGCAATCAGCAAAACCAGAGCCAAGAGGGCAGTCACAGGGAAAGAAATCCGAAGCAATCGGAGGGAAGAACAGGCAAAGGTGATCGCATTTCCAGAGGCCGCAGTTGAGGGAGCATTAGACGATCAAAAAGAAATCCAGGAGCCCCAAATGGACAGACAGCAAGAGAAAAAAGAAGCCAAAACACTAAATGAAAAGCTCAAAAAATTGATGGAAGAAGATGAATTAGAGTGAGCAGATATGCGTGGGGGTTGCCGCAGGCGGATGCGATATATCATGATGCACACATTTCCGAGCAGAAGGGAAATCCGTTGATCGAAGCGCTTCCAGAAATTCTTTCTGACGAAGAGTTGTTCTACAATTTACGGCAGGAATGTGATGTAAAAAGAGAAGAATTGAGTGAACTCTCAGAAGAAGAGCGGTGTTCCTGCGTAGATCAACTGTATGACGTGTTTCAACCGTGGGATGTCCACATTCGCATTGCGCGTAATTTGGAATCATCCATCAGAATGGGATATACGGGTCGAAATCCACTTGGCGCAGAGTATATCCGGCATCAACGTGCAGTTGCGTCCAGTGTCCATAGCAGAGATATCACTTTTTCAGCTGTTCCAAGCAATGCCAGGGCAAGTGGATTTTCAATCATTGGTTTTTCAGGTATGGGGAAAACCACTGGGATCACGAGAGCGCTGAAGCAGTATCCACAAGTAATATCCCATACGGAATATCATGGGGTCCCATTTCCGTTTACCCAAATTATCTGGATGAAACTGAATTGTCCTTTTGATATGCGTGTAAAAGGATTGTGCATTGAATTTTTCCAAGAGTTTGATCGGTTGACCGGAGATAATACCTATGAGCGTTTTGCGGCCTCATCCAGGGCAACGACCGATCTAATGCTTCCTCAGATGGCGATGCTGGCCAGCAGACACGGTTTGGGTGCGCTAGTTATTGACGAAATCCAGAATTTGAGAGGAAATGGCAAGCAACAGACGCTGGATTTTCTTACTCAGCTAGTGAATAAAATTGGGGTCCCAATTATCTTGGTGGGAACCCAGGCAGCGCTGGAGACATTGACCTCCGATGTTGCGACAGCCCGCCGCTTTTCGGGAGCAAATGGTGCTGTTATTATGGACCTATTGGAGTATGGCAGCGATGAATGGGAGATGCTTCTGTGCGGTTTACAAAAGTATCAGTGGACCGACAAAAAGGCAGCGCTGCTTGATAAGGACATCCAAGGGGTGTTGTATGAAGAAAGCAGAGGAATGGTTTCTCATGTGGTCAATTTATTAGTGCAGGCGCAGAAAGCGGCCATGCAGCGCGGAGACGATAGCATCAGTTCAAAATTAATATCCGAAGTGGCACATTCGGACAGTAATTTATTGCTGCGCTCTATGTTAAAGAAAATTGAGCATAACACCTTATCGAAAGCAACGGATCGAGATTTCCTTCTGGCCCTTACCCGCATACGTGCAAATAAAGATGACACAGAAGAAAGCCAGAAAAAAGAAATGACGGCAGATGCCGCACAACTGCGGATCGAAAGTGTAAAAGCGGATGTAGCCAAGAAAGAGAACGGCAAAAAAGTGCAGATGGATGATCTGTCAGGTTACATATTGCAGAAAGATGATCCATTGTTTTAAGGAGAGCCTATGCTGACATGGTTTCCAATCCCATATCCAGGAGAGAGTTTATATAGCATGCTCGCACGCTATCATGAGCGCAGTGGAAATTATCTCCCGCGAGACTCTATGGGGCAGCTTTTTGGAGATAGACGAGAGGTGTGTTCTGCCTTAATTCCGTATCGGTTAGAACATTTAGCGGAGCAGACAGCAAGGTTTGGACTGGATTTTAATACCCTGCTGCATATATATACGCTTTATGACTATTATTTGCTGTTTGCAAGCCAAAAAAATCGAAACCGTGTGCAAGAAATCTTACATGAAAATTTAGGACAGGCATACGACAGGATGTTGGGAAATCACAGCCGAAAGCAGTTCCCAGACTTTTTGAGATTTTGTCCGCAGTGTGCAAAGGAGGAAGAAAAGCGGTACGGGGAAGCTTATTGGCACAATACACACCAAATCCCTGGAATGTGCTTCTGTGAAAAGCACGGGTGTTCGTTGGTAAACAGTACAGTATCGACGGTTTCGCACGGAAAGAAACAGCTTTATGTTCCGTTATCGGCGGTGTGTCATATCTTTGAACAACCTAAATACGATGAAACAATGCAGGCGAAGCTAAGAATCTTGTCACAAGAGCTTTATACCGCATGGGAAAATCGCAAACGTATCCGGGCTCAATGGGAGCGCATGGGCGAGACATTTTCGGACAGCTACGTTGAACTTGCAAGCAAGAAACGGTTAGCAACAGAATGCGGAACAGTACGTCGAGCATTACTCGTGCAAGCGGTAAGTGGTATGTTTACGCAGGAAATGTTGGATTTCGTGGGGGCGTCCATCACAAAGGGAAAGCCGTGGCCGGTTACGATGTGTCAGCACAGCAGCGTCATTCATGCACCGCTCAATAATATTTTGCTGATGATATTTTTGTGTGGAGGGGTAGAAGAATTTTTAAAATATGAAGAAGAACTAAAAAAAGCGCCGGCTCACAAGAAAAACGATTGTTATTCTACTGTAACAGACGAAGAACGGCTGGCACCATATCGTGAAAAGTGGATGCAGTTGCTAAAAGAACATCCGCAAGCGTCACGAAATGAATTGATTCAGAAAATGCCGTCAGTACACCTTTGGCTGCGGAGGCATGATAGAAACTGGTTGATGGAGCACTACCCAGAGCCACGCAAGCGTGGTATGAAGCATTCGGTAAAGTATGATTGGAAACAGAGGGACGAGGCATACGTACAAAAAATTCGGCATCTGAATGACAGATGGAGACGTGAAACAGGAAAGCCCTGTCGTATTACAAAGAACAGATTTTATCACGCACTTGGTCTTTCGGAGGTGATGATTGAAAAGATTCCGCAGAGCAAAGCGCTGATTTTGGATTGTGTGGAGGACAATGAGTCGTGGGATTTACGACGGATTCGCTGGGCAATCCGAACAATGCAGGAAAATGGAGAACCGCTCATTGCGTGGAGGGTGATTCGGAAAGCAGGCATAGGAGACATTAGACGAAAACAGTGGACAGCGTTCCTTACAGTGTCCGGTTGGTTGGAGCTAAAGGAGAACGTGCTGAGGGAGGCGTCTGGCAATGGTATTTGATTGGCATATCCCAGATGATAGGAAGGGAGAACTCCTGTGGGTAGGAAATCCTTTCCTATACGAGAATGGAATATTTCAGGCAAAAGCCTATGTACAGACGGAAGACGGCTGCTATTACAGTTATCATGCGTGGAGTCAGCTGCCCTATTTGAAAATTGGAGGTCTATGCAGCAACGGAAAAAGTCCAATGCCAGTTTTTGCCGAGACAAAGGGAATGACAATTTCACTGAGACAAGCAGGGTTATTGAGCCAAATCTCCGATGTGACAGATTTATTAAGGAGAGATCAGCCTCAACTGACAGCCAGACTTGCCCAAGAAAAACAGATCAATGAGTGCGTATACCTGGAATATGCCGGAAAGATATATATCATACCGTTTTCCGTGATATTGTGTGCGTTTCTAGGCAATCTGTCGCCGTTGATCAACGGGGCTTTGCACGAGGGAAAATTTGAGGACTGGATCAGAAACGAGACCGTTTACCCGGAGGATAACTCGATAAAAATTGACTTTTCGGAAGAACTATCAGTGCATTTTCTGAGCCAGCGAGGGGTAGTCAATCACCTGGCGTGGATACGGTATCTTCCAGAACTGTTCAACTGGTGGAAGTCCATTGCAGCAAGCTATTATAGTGGGCAGTATCGGGTGAGTATTCCACACCTGGAGCATGGCAAAATAGAATTATACGGGAAGCAGTATCTACATTATTTCTTCGTTCAGAGCATCAAGGTCTTGGAAGTCCATTCGTTGTTTCGGAAAATTATTTGGACCCATCCCAGATTACGCGAGAGCGAACCGCAGAAATCGAGAACAGACTCCACAGCGTCGCATATCTTGGACCAGTGTGCGGAAACCGTAGAAAATGATATAAATGCGTTTTCACAAAAGGGGATACCCCATATGGACGATGTAGGGCATGAAACCATTCTGTTTATGTCTCAGCCGGAGATTGTAAAGAGCCGAAGAAAAATAGAGGTAGAACCGAATAGAAGCCGGAAAACAGAACAAGATGTGGAACATGAAGTCGTTACGACAAACGAATATGCAGTGTCTGGCAAACGAAGGCCAATGAATACCATTCCTTCGTCGGAAACGGAAGAGACGAACGAAATCAGAAGTGAGTTTGCAGATTTGAAACGGGCAATTGAATTGATACCAGGACTTAAAATCACAAGCGTTGAATACATGGAGTGCGGCTCATGTTTGTGGATGCTTGTGGAAGTGTTGTTATGGGGCAGAGAAATTGTGGTAGCAGAGGGACGCAAAGAACGCCTTCCCTGTGCAAGTACACTGCTGCTGAGCGGGAAGTTTGAAGGAGAGCTATCTGAACTACTTTCATCAAATGGAGAAAACTGGGACAAGGGTCAAATTGCAAATTATTGCAGAAATCACAAGAAAAACAATGAATTGCTGCGCCATAGTGTTGGACGGTCAGCAATGCAATGGGGACATCTACTCAGAGAAAAGATGAGGCGCATTTGTAGGAACCTATCTCCACAATAACAAGAAAATCATCATATATCAGAGAACGGGACCTTTCTCTCCAACATTTGGATTGAAAGGTCCCGTTTTTTTGATAGATTTTACTGTGGTTACAGAAAACACTAGCTCTGCGCTACCTCACCGCTCCGTCCTGGAGCGCGGTACAAAACCATCCGTAAAAGTGATGGGACCGTGCTCGGATTCCCAGGTCTGGATATGCTTCAGGATAAGCTGTTCGATTTCTTTGTTCGCAGAGCGCCCATGCCGCTCAGCGATATATTTCAGCTTGTCCATCGTCGGTGTCGGGATACGAAGTGCATATTGCGGAAGATTCGATGCCATAGACAATTACTCACCTTTCATGAACTTTGTCACTATTATATGTAAGTGAAAAATGTTTGGAAAGCTATTGACAAAAGAGTGACATCACCATAAAATGTAGACATCTATTAGACATCACTTAGACAGCAAAAAAGAAAGGGAGAAACCGTAATGTCTTCAAAAAGAGAAATGGCCGCATGTGCGGAACGTCTGCTGTCCCTGCTGGAGGTCCCGGACGGCGTGGAACTGGAGGAGACCGTGGACATGGTGCTGATCGACCTCCAGATGCACATCGTGGACTCTGGCACGAGAAGCGCAGTAGCCAGCGTTCTGGCAGACCGGGTGTTTGCGCTGTTGATGCAGACCTTTCTCGCGCATTACCCGGAGATTGACCACGAATATGTCACCATATTCTACGCGTACAATCACGTATTTGAAACGGAGATGTACGATACCGCGGACCTCCCCCGGGTCGGCAGCATCGGGGGAAAATTGAAACGGATGCAGGAGGAGTTTGCCCTCCCCCGCAACTATGAGGAGTGGGTGCTGTATTTCCGGTATTACAAGACCTACTGCGAGATGCTGGCCAAGCGGGGAAACGTACAGAGGAAGGTGGAATTGCGTAGAATTGCCCTGCCGTATTTGGCGGAGGTGTGCGGCCAAGGGGAGGAGCTGAGCAAGCAGGAGCAGCGAGCCATCGTCATTGCCCAGACGATTTCCTGCATGGGTCCCAAAGAAATCGGGAATGCGCTGTTGCTGCTGAACACCTGCCAAGGCCAGCTGTTTGGCTTCGTGCCGGAGCAGCTGGGGACTCGAAACGCAAAGGAACTGCGGACGGTTTTCGGTATCCTCTGTGAGGTCGTCCGCCTCGCACCGGCAGAGTTTTACTTCCCCTTGACAGTGCGGATGGAGCGTGAAATTTACAAGGCGGTATCCGCATGGACGGGCAATACACACCACGAAAGCACGACGGTTTTGCAGCGGATCTGGGAAGAAAAGTGCTGGATGAAGGAAAACGGAAAACAGGCTTCGCCGGAAATTGCGGGGCTATTGAAGCTACATCACTACTACATGAAGACGCTGAACGGAGACGGCCAGCCGGAGTGGGACGAGCTGTAAGTCAATACTGCCAAATCCGCCGGTCACTGCTACAATGATGCAAATATCAGCATTGGAGGAAGAACCATGAAAAAGAAAATGCAGCTGACCCAGCGGGAATTCGACCAGTTCGAGGACTACCTGCGCCACGACGAGCGGGAGGAGAGCACTATCGAGGCCTACCTCCGCTCCCTGACCCGGTTTGCAGAGTGGGCGGATGGCCGTGCCGTCACCAAGGAACTGGCCATGGAGTGGAAGGCGGCGCTGTCCGAGGCCGGCTACCGCCCCATCTCTGTGAACGCCATGCTGGCGGCGGTGAACAAATTCTTCACCTGCATGGGGCGGGAGGACTGTAAAGTCAAATATCTCAAGCTCCAGCGGCAGATGTTCCGCAAGTCGGAGAAGGACCTGTCCAAGGAGGAATACCAGCGCCTGGTCCAGGCGGCCCATGAGAAGGGTGACCTGCGGATGGAGCTGATTCTGGAGACCATCTGTGCCACCGGCATCCGGGTGGGGGAACTAAAGTACATCACCGTGGAGGCGGTACGGGCCGGGGTGGCGGAAATCGCCTTGAAGGGCAAGATTCGCACCATCCTGCTCCCCCATCGGCTCTGCCGGAAGCTGCAAAAGTACGCCAAACAGCAAAAAATCGCCTCGGGCAAGCTGTTTCTCACCCAAGACGGTTTACCTGTTTCAAGGCAATCTATCTGGACCCGCATGAAGGCCCTCTGCGAAGCGGCAGGCGTGGAGCGGAGCAAGGCGTTCCCCCACAACCTCCGCAGTCTGTTCGCTCGGTCCTTCTACGGCTCCTGCCACGATGTAGTGCGTCTGGCCGATGTGCTGGGGCACAGCAGCATTGAAACTACCCGAATTTACCTCATGTCCACCGGGAAAGAGTACCTCCGGCAGCTGGACAAGCTGGGTCTGGTCCGATGATTTGCATAATTGTTGTTTTGTAATACAAAGGGCGGTTTTTGTCTGAAAACAGCATAAAAAACGCCCTGCAAGTCATTTGCAGGGCGAAAAGTGATAAAAAATGATTGAGCCGGTTCAAATTCCTAGGAATCGGCTCTGTTTTTGGTTGTAAAATTTTACAGAATGCTTGCTTTTTTTCGCAGGAAGTGGTATCCTAACCGTGGGTTTTTGCACCTTTTTGTGGGTGCAGCTCTGTAAGACTGCTAAACAACAATTACGTCCAAAACGAACGGGGTTGAGCAATGGGACGGCTACACGTTGAGACAATTCAAATCGACCCGGTGCTGCTCCGCCGGACGGCGGACGGCGCGGTGCTGACGCCGGAGATTCTGGCCGACTACGCCGCCAAGCTCCGTGCCCAGGGGCGGCGGGAGGACAGCGTCCGCAGCTGCGAGCGGGTTTTAAGGCAGTTCTATGATTTTCTCTCGGCGGACAAGCTGGTGGGCAAGGACACCCTGCGAAGCTGGCGGGACCAACTGCTGGCGGAGCACTACGCCGTCCGCAGCGTGAACAGCAAGGTCTCCACCATCAACGCCCTGCTGGAGAGCATGGGCTGCCGGGAGTTCCAGGTGACCAAACAGCTCCCTGCCGAGGACTTCGACACGCCCGAGCTGACCCGCCAGGAGTACGTCCGAATGCTCCAGACGGCCAAGATTTTGGAAGATGAGCGGGCCTATGTCCTGACCAAGCTGTTCGCCACCACGGGGATCGCCGTGCTGGACCTCCCAGCGGTGACGGTGGAGGCCGTCCAGACCGGCCACGCCGTTCTGAAATCGGGCAAGAAGCTGGAGATCGTCCGCTTCCCGGCCAGTTTGCAAACGGACCTCTTGCGCTACGCCAGAGAAAACGGCCATCCCTCCGGCATGATTTTCACGAAAAAGGACGGCTCCGCCATCGCCAGGACCCAGGTCAGCCTGTTCATTCAGAAGCTGGCGCTGGAGGCCAAGATACCGGCCGAAAAGGGCAATATCCGCGCTCTGCGGCAGCTGTATAAGACGACCATCTCGGGCATTGAGGCGAACTTTGATTTGCTGGTCCGGCAGGCCTATGAGCGGCAGTTGGAGACGGAACAGTTGAGCGTGGGGTGGGAGTGAGACCCACAAAAAACATCAGAAATATCAGATTGGGAAACGCATTTTATGAAATCAAACAAACAACAGCCAAGTTTTAACCTGAAACGCATCTGCGCCCTCTGCATTGTGGTGTATGTGGCGCTGGTCATTCTCCTTTATTTTCTCATGGGCCATCAGCTCCACTTCCGGGAGTCCCGGGGGGACATTGCTTTGCCCGTTGCCGAGTCCGGCACCGTGGAGTTGGCGCAGGGGGCGGTGCTCGAACAGACCTTCTCCATGGAGGTCCAGCGCTTGCAGGAGGTCAGCGTCCAGTGGGGGACCTATTACCGCCCCAACAGCGGCACGGCCACCATGGAGCTGTACAACCGGAATGACGGCTCCCTGGTGCTGTCCAAGACCTTCGACGTGTCCCAGATCCAGGAGGGCGGCCTGACCACCATGACGGCGGACGAGCCCATCGAGGGGCTGTGCAACACGCCCCTGCTGCTGCGGGTGTATGCGGATTCCGCCCCTGGCACGGCGGCCTCGCCCCTGATGTCCATCAGCGGCGAAGCGGCCTTGAATGAGGACCTGAAAGAGGGCCAGACACCCTTCTCCCTGACCATGAACGGCCAGCCCGCCGAGGGCGTGCTCTGCTTCTCCGTCACCGGCGAGGACTACATCTGGACCGGCCTGCACTACTGGGAGTTCACCGCCGCTCTGGGTGTGGTCATCGCTCTGTATCTGCTGCTGGTCTACCGGAAGTGGACCCAGGGCAAGCACAGTTTCCTGGCCAACGCCCTGGTGGCGGTGCAGAAGTACCGCTTCCTTATCAAGCAGCTGGTGAATCGGGACTTCAAGGCCAAGTATAAGCGGTCGGTGCTGGGTGTGTTCTGGAGCTTCCTGAACCCGCTGCTGAATATGCTGGTGCAGTATGTGGTGTTCTCCAATATGTTCAAGTTCGATATTCCGTATTTTCCGGTCTATCTGCTGTGCGGCAACGTGGTGTTCAGCTATTTTTCCGAGTCCTGCGGCATGGCGCTGACCTCCATCGTGGGCAATGCGGGGCTGATCACCAAGGTCTACGTGCCCAAGTATATCTATCCCCTGACGCGCATCATGTCCTCCATGGTAAACCTACTGATTTCCTTGATTCCGCTGTTTGCGGTGGCGCTGTTCTCCGGGCTGGTTCCGACCAAGGCGTATCTGCTGCTGCCCATCCCGCTGTTTTTGCTGGCGCTGTTCTGCCTGGGGCTGGGAATGCTGCTGGCGGCGGCCATGGTGTTCTTCCGGGATATTCAGTTTTTGTGGGGCGTGCTGACCACCATCTGGATGTATCTGACACCCATCTTCTACCCCGTAAGCGCTCTGCCGGAGGGCGTGCAGGCGGTGGTGAAAATGAACCCGCTGTACCTCTATGTGACCTTCGTCCGCAACTGCATCATTGACGGCATCTCCCCGGAGCCGGTGCTGTACGCCCAGTGCGCGGTAATTGCGCTGGTAACGCTGGTGATCGGCGCATTTGTATTTAAGAAATCTCAGGACAAGTTTGTCCTCTATCTGTAACAGGTGGCGAGCATGAGGAAAGAAACGAAAAAAGAGC
>OLFU01000882.1_pt1 | contig 32879 bp, 34 predicted proteins | sample 1605161 | NCBI WGS metagenome assembly OLFU01 (sample SAMEA3888914, study PRJEB22519) | human gut metagenome | biome: human gut; feature: human-associated habitat; material: faeces | place: Denmark | collected 2011
ATATCTCTGGTCTGGATGCTCTTGAGGAAACGCTTGCTATCTGCCAAAAACGTGGCATGACCTTGCTTCTTTCTCACGTCAATCCACAACCCTACCGAGTACTTGAAAAATCAGGCTTTATTCAAACTATTGGACCAGACCATATCTGCGAGTCGACCGACCAAGCCCTTGAAAAAGCAGTAGCCCTAGCAAAAGAAGGTTAGACAAATCCATTTTGCACAAGAAGAAAAAGCCAGTTCAACTGAACTTGGCTTTTTAAAAGACGCGATAAACATAGGGATTGTCAGGCTGACCGACCTCTTTGACCTCAGTCAAATTGAGAATAGGCAGGCTCTGTTTGAGATTTTGATAATAATCCACAGTGATGGTACCAGTGACTTTTACCCAGGTATTATCCTTGAAGGTTTGGTCACTTCCTCTCGTCGCCAGTCCGTAAACACCTGAATCGGCGATACAGTGGATAATACCGAAACGGAAGATGAACTGATAACCCTTGGTTTGTGGGTCATTGTAGACAAAACCGGTATAGGTGACCTTCTTGCCCACGAAATCGTTAGGATAGAGGTAGATGAGCTCCATGACTTCCATGTAATTTTCCGTGGTAATCTGGATGGTCTCACGTCCCTTGTACTTGGCTAGTTCCTTGGTCATCTCCTTCTCATAAGCAGAGGAGGTGAAGTAGGAGCTAGTGTCCGGCTTCAAGTACTGGATGGTCGTTCCCTCTTGGTCGGCCTGATTAGGATCACTCCCTGCCGCCAGTGGAAAATGATACCCCTTAGCTGACACGGTATTGGCATCTAAGGTAACTGTTGGCACCAAGAGTCCCGTAAGGACTGGAAAGGCCAAGAGAACGATGCTGGCTACCTTGGCTACTCGACCTGACAAATGCGAGTGAACCTTCATCTGCTTCATCCAAACAATGAGTTGAACCACAGCGAGGATGAAGGAAAGCACCATGGAAATGTAGGCCAAGTAGGAGTAGTGGATATTAATGTACTGGTTGAGCTTGCCAGAAACTTGCAAGTACATGACCAGCTCAAAATACCCAGATAAGATGAGAAAACGTAACATTAAATCACCCCCAATACCAGACAGTAAATGATTGTCACCAGACTTGCGGTTCCTACGAAGAGACCAACAAAGCGTGTCTTAAACTGGTGTTTCATCATGATTAGGTTCTTGATATCAACCATAGGACCAATGATAAGAAAGGCTACCGTTGGTGCCACTCCAAAACTAGAGAGCAAGGAAGCCCCGATAAAGGCATCCGCCTCTGAACAAAGCGAGAGGATAAAGGCCAGAAGCATCATGATGAGGATGGCTGTCACCGAATTATGACCGATGGTCGTGAGAATACGGGTCGGTAGGTAGGTCTGCATACTTGCGGCCACCAGGCTCCCGAAAATCAGGTAACGCCCAGTGTCGAAAAATTCATCTACCGCATGAATCAAGGCTTGAAAAACTTTCTTACCAGCTGACAAACCACTATAGTCGTGCACATGACTGACCTTCCGATTTTCCTTAAGAATCTGGTCATCTACCACAAAGCCAAGCAAGATTCCCAAAATCATGGCAATCAAGAAAGCTCCGAGAAAACGTAAAATCACGTAGTACCAAGAGTTCCCAAAGGCCGTATAGGTCGCAAAAAGAACGACTGGATTAATGATAGGAGCTGTTGCCATGAAAGGAATAGCTGTGTAGCTAGGCACTTTTTTCTCTAAAAAGCGCGTGATAATGGGAACAATCCCACACTCACAAGAAGGGAAAATAAAACCAATTAGAGTTCCAAAGAGAATAGCCAGGACCTTGTTTTTCGGCAGGAAGTTTTGGACCTTTTCAGGGGTCACGAAGACTTCGATAAAGCCAGACAAGATGCTTCCCAGTAAAACGAAGGGCAGGGCTTCGATAATAATAGATAGAAAAACTGCCAGAAGCTGCAAAACGCTATCTGGTAGTTGATGAAAAATAGCCATAACTATTATTTCTTCTTATCTTCTTGAAGACGTTTGTCCTTCTTAGGATCAGTTCCCGCCTTCTCAAAATCAGGGATAGCCGCAAAAGATGCCATCATGCTTTCAAGTTCATTTGTTTTTTTCTGAATAACCGCCATAAAAAGCCTCCGAGTTTAAATAAGATACTAAGGGCGTCATTTCTAAGAGAAAATTAGGGCATCAGACGAAGAAGCTCTGCTTCTAGGAAGATGCATCTATTTTCCGAAAGAAATAGCCCCTAACAATAGGTCTACCTTTCTATTATACTACCTCTTGCTTAAAAATTCTCGCTTCAGCTACAAGGTTTTCTACCCAAGCAAATCTCCTATCGTGGTATAATAGAACTTATGGAAAATCGTAATCTAGAGACATTGGCTCAGGAATTGGGCCTAAAAAAACAACAAGTTGAAACAGTTTTGGAATTGACCGCAGAAGGCAATACCATTCCTTTCATTGCCCGTTACCGTAAGGAAAAAACAGGCAATCTGGATGAAACGCAAATCAAGGCTATCATTGACATGGACAAGTCCTTGACTACTCTTCAAGACCGCAAGGAAACGGTTTTGGCTAAGATCGAGGCACAGGGCAAATTGACTGACCAACTCAAGGCAGCCATTGAAGCGGCTGAAAAGTTGGCAGACGTGGAAGAACTCTACCTCCCCTATAAGGAAAAACGCCGCACCAAAGCGACTATTGCCCGTGAAGCAGGTCTTTTCCCATTGGCTCGTCATATCTTGCAAAATAGTCCCAACCTCAAGGCTGCAGCTGAAAAGCTGACATCTGAAGCCTTTCCAACAGCTGACAAGGCTCTTGCAGGTGCTGTGGACATTTTGGTTGAGGCCTTTTCTGAGGACAATAGCTTGCGCTCTTGGACCTACAATGAAATCTGGAACAACTGTGACATCACTTCAACCCTCAAGGATCAATCGCTGGATGAAAAAGAAATTTTCAAGATTTACTATGATTTTGAGGATAAGGTGTCTAAACTTCAAGGTTACCGTACGTTAGCCCTTAACCGTGGGGAGAAACTAGGCGTTATCAAGGTAAGCTTTAAGCACAATCTTGAGAAAATGCACCGTTTCTACAGTGCTCGTTTCAAACAAAAAAATGACTATATCGAGGAAGTTATCAATCAATCTCTCAAGAAGAAAATCATTCCAGCTATGGAGCGTCGTATCCGAAGCGAATTGACTGAAGCAGCAGAAGATGGTGCTATTCAACTTTTCTCTCAAAATCTTCGAAGCCTCCTTCTAGTATCGCCACTTAAAGGCAAGATGGTACTTGGTTTTGACCCAGCCTTTCGTACAGGGGCTAAGTTGGCCGTGGTTGACCAAACTGGTAAGCTCATTACAACGCAAGTGATCTATCCAGTAGCTCCAGCAAGTCAGGCTAAAATCGCACAGGCTAAAAAAGACTTGGCTGGCCTCATCAAAATGTATGCCATTGAGATTATTGCGATCGGTAATGGAACAGCAAGCCGTGAAAGTGAAGCTTTTGTGGCAGAAGTCCTCAAGGATTTCCCAGAAACTTCTTATGTCATTGTCAATGAAAGTGGTGCCTCTGTCTACTCTGCATCAGAGTTGGCTCGCCATGAGTTTCCAGATTTGACGGTTGAAAAACGCTCTGCTATTTCCATTGCCCGTCGTCTCCAAGACCCATTGGCCGAGTTGGTTAAGATTGACCCTAAATCAATCGGAGTAGGCCAATACCAGCATGATGTTAGCCAGAAGAAACTCTCTGAAAATCTTGATTTTGTCGTTGATACCGTGGTTAACCAAGTCGGTGTCAATGTCAATACGGCAAGTAGTACCCTCTTGTCACACGTGTCAGGACTCAACAAGACCATCTCTGAAAATATCGTTGCCTACCGTGAGGAAAATGGTGAGATTGCATCGCGTGCTGAAATCAAAAAGGTCCCACGTCTCGGTGCCAAAGCCTTCGAACAAGCAGCTGGTTTCCTCCGTATCCCAAATGCCAAGAATATCTTGGATAATACAGGGGTCCACCCAGAGTCTTACCCAGCGGTAAAAGACCTCTTCAAGCAGTTGGATATCACAGATTTGGACGACTCTGCCAAAGAGAAATTGAAGGCTCTTAATCTTAAAGAAACAGCAGAAGAGCTAGGGCTTGGACAGGAAACCCTTAAAGATATCATTGCTGACCTTTTGAAACCAGGTCGTGACCTCCGTGATGATTTTGAAGCACCAGTGCTTCGTCAGGATGTTCTTGAACTCAAAGACTTGTCAGTCGGACAAAAACTTGAAGGGACAGTCCGAAATGTTGTGGACTTTGGTGCCTTTGTGGATATCGGTGTCCATGAGGATGGCCTTATCCATATCTCTGAGATGAGCAAGAGCTTCGTTAACCACCCAAGTCAGGTCGTTTCTGTTGGGGATTTGGTTACCGTGTGGGTATCAAAAGTTGATTTGGAGCATGAAAAACTCAACCTCTCCTTGGTGAATCCACGTGAATCTAACTGATTATGTTAAGACTGTTTCTATAGAAGATTTTGGCTGGGAATTTAAGCATCAAGCCTTGTGGAACAAGCGTCTCCGAACCACTGGAGGGCGGTTCTTTCCCAAGGATGGACACTTAGATTTCAACCCAAAACTCTATGAGGAACATGGTCTTGAGACCTTTCGAAAAATCGTCCGCCACGAGCTCTGTCATTATCACCTTTATTTTCAAGGTAAGGGCTACAAGCATGTTGATAGAGATTTTAAGGACTTACTAGCCAAGGTTGAAGGCCTTAGATACGTTCCAAAGATGCAAGGTCAAAAGGAGAAGTACTACCTTTATCAGTGCCAATCTTGTGGTCATATCTACCGTCGCAAACGCCGTGTCAATACACAGAAGTTTGGATGCGGTCTGTGTCGAGGCAAGCTCATTTTTCTAAATCAGTCCTAGGGCTGATTTTTTTAATTTAAAAAAATCATATAATTAAATCAAAGAAATGATGGGAGAAGAAGACCATGTCAAATCGTTTTTATAAGACACGAAAAAATAGACTCGTCGCCGGTGTTGTTGCAGGTTTGGCAGATAAGTTTGGTTGGGACCTAGCTTTGGCTCGTATCTTGGCTGTTATTCTCATGGTTTCAACGCAGTTTGGAATCTTCTTATACTTGGTTTTAGCCCTTCTCCTTCCTTACAAAGAGGATATTTATCCCGAAGTAAAACTTAAGGATGGAAGAAAACGCAAAAACGCTGAACCTGTAGAAGACGAGTGGAACTGGTAAGTAAATTATAATAGAAAAGATCTATGATTGGCTCCAGTGCTAGTCATAGGTCTTTTTTGCGTTAAGAAACGCATTGAAAACCTTTTTATGATACAATGAAACTAGTAACTAATCGGAGGAAATAACATGACAGTAACCGTTAAAATGTTGGTTGATAGGCTTAAACTCAAGGTTGTATATGGAAATAAGGAGCTTTTGGCAAAAGCGATAACAACAGCTGATATCTCTCGTCCTGGTTTAGAAATGACGGGGTATTTTGACTATTATTCACCTGAACGACTTCAGTTGGTTGGGATGAAGGAGTGGTCCTACCTTAAAACCATGACTGATTACAACCGTTATTCTGTTTTTGCGAATATGTTTAAAGCGGAAACTCCAGCTGTTATCGTGGCGCGTGGTCTTGAGATTCCGGAAGAGATGCTTCGAGCTGCTAAGGAAAATGGTGTAGCAGTTCTTCAAGGACGAAACGGCACATCGTCGCTTTCAGGTGACATGTCTTGGTATCTTAACTCGCAATTAGCTGAACGAACTAGTGTCCATGGTGTTTTGGTAGATATCTACGGGATGGGAGTTCTTATTCAAGGAGACTCTGGCATCGGTAAGAGTGAGACAGGGCTTGAGTTGGTGAAACGTGGTCACCGTCTTGTCGCTGACGACCGTGTGGATGTTTATGCTAAGGATGAGGAGACTCTCTGGGGTGAGCCCGCGGAAATCCTCCGCCATCTTCTTGAAATTCGTGGGGTTGGTATCATTGATGTCATGAGTCTCTACGGAGCTAGTGCTGTCCGTAATTCCTCTCAAGTTCAGTTGGCCATTTATCTTGAAAATTTTGAAGACGGTAAGATCTTTGATCGTCTTGGAAACGGAAACGAAGAAATCGAATTGCAAGGCGTTAAGATTCCACGTGTCCGTATTCCTGTTAAGACAGGACGTAACGTATCAGTTGTTATCGAGGCTGCAGCTATGAACTACCGTGCTAAGCAAATGGGGTTTGATGCAACCAAAACCTTTGAGGAACGTTTGACCAACCTCATTAGTAAGAATGGTGAAGACTAATGTTAGCTACTATTGATCCTATTGCTCTAAGGCTTGGCCCCATTAGTATTCATTGGTATGCCATCTGTATCGTATCTGGTCTTTTACTAGCCGTTTATCTGGCTCAGCGTTGGGCTCCCGAAAAGGGAATTGACCCTGAAAACATCCTAGATTTTATTCTTCTTGCCTTTCCTATAGCCATTGTTGGTGCAAGGCTCTACTATGTGATTTTCCAGTGGTCTTACTACAGTCAGAATCCTTCAGAAATTTTTGCGATTTGGAATGGCGGAATTGCCATTTATGGTGGCTTGATTGCTGGTGCAGCTGTCCTCTATTGGTTTTCGAAACGTCATGCCATTGCTGTCTTGGATTTTCTTGATATTGCAGCACCTGGTGTTATGCTTGCTCAGAGTATCGGTCGCTGGGGAAACTTTGTTAACCAAGAGGCTTACGGAAGAGCAGTTAGTCATCTGAATTATGTCCCAGAATTTATTCGCCAGCAGATGTTCATTGATGGGAGTTATCGTGTACCGACTTTTCTTTATGAAAGTCTCTGGAACTTAGTCGGATTTATCACTATCCTAGGACTAAGACGCTTTAATAAGAAACTGCGTCAAGGAGATGTGACCTCATTTTACCTTATCTGGTATGGTCTTGGACGTTTTGTCATTGAAGGCATGCGTACCGATAGCCTCATGTTTGCTGGCTTGCGTGTTTCTCAATGGGTCAGCATCGCCATTATCATCTTGGGTGCTATCTTACTATATTTGCGAAAGCAACGTCCAGAGGCAGATTATAAAATGAAAAACTAGTCATATAGCTCAGACTTTGTTATAATATAATGAAAATTATCATAACAAAGGTCACTGGAAATTGGAGATTTTATTTCAGTTTTCTTGTAGCGACCTTTTAAAAAGGTCAAAGGAGTCCTAAACTATGGCAGAAATTGCATTTCTTATTATCGCAATCGCACTTGCTGCGTTCCTCATTGCATTGATCCCTACCCTACTTCGTACACGTCATGTGGTCAAAGAAGTTGAAGAAACAGTTGCTGTGCTTCGTACAGACATTAATGTAACCCTTCATCAAACAAATGAAATCTTGGCTAAGGCAAACGTCTTGGTTGAAGATGTTAATGAAAAAGTTCAAACAATCGATCCTCTCTTTGTAGCAGTAGCTGAGCTTTCAGAAAGTGTTTCTGACTTGAATACTGAAGCTCGTTACCTCGGTGCTAAAGCAAGTGCAGCAGGAGCAAGTGTCGGTAAAGCAGGCTCAGCCTTTGCTATCGGTAAGGTTGCTTCAAAACTATTTGGTAAAAAAGACAAGAAAAAATAAGGAGGTCTTTTCATGAGTAAATTTTTAAACACCCTAATCATTGGCGCAGCATCTGGAGCTGCAGCAGCTTATTTCTTCACAACTGAAAAAGGTAAAGCAGTTAAAGCACGTATTGATGAAGAAATCGCTTCATTCAAAGAAGATCCTAAAGCTTATCAAAATCAAGTAGTGGAAAAAGCTAGCGACTACAAAGATTTGGCAGTCGATACTTTTCAAGACTATAAAACAAAATTTGAAAACGGCGACATCACTGCAGATGATTTGACAAAAGCCGTTCAAGAAAAAACAGCTCAAGTTGCTGACTTTGCAAAAGAGAGCTTTGAACTGATCAAAGAGAAAACAGCTCAAGTAACTCCTGAGCAAGCAGATGTTGAAGCAGAAACAAAAGCTATCGTTGATGATATCGTCATTGATATTAAAGATATCTCTGAAGAAGCAGCAGAAGCAAAATAATAAAGAAAGCACATGAGGCTTTCTTTTTTTAGTACGAAAAAAACGTTGACCAGCAGTCAACGTTTTTGTGCTTTATAATATTCGATTAGGACATAAATGCCTATCTGACCAATGACGCTAATGGTAATTGCCCAGAAGAAGGCCCAGAAGGTAGCCACCTGTGCTACTAAGAAAAGGAAGGCAACTAGGACTGTTGAAACACAGAAGCTTGAGACACGTCCAAAGAAAATCATATCTTGTAGCTTAATACTATTACTATTTAGACTTTGATAATCTTGATAATTCGTCGTTTGAGGATGCTCAGTCTCGAAATCTTCAATGTGATCAAATTGACGGTGTAAGTTGTCAGCCATGTCTGCCTCCTTTCTATATAAAATATCTAAATCACTTTTTCGTGTAGGTTAAAATACTTGGTCAGTATTTCACTATTTAGAATCTCATTAATAATACCATAAAAATTTTATATTGCAAAGTTTTTTTTGATTTTTGTGAAAATTGTAGTATTCGAAAACTAATTTAAAATATTTAGATACAGAGTGTTGAGTCTAAAAATTCTAAAAAAATCAAATCATTTGTGCTATAATGTGAGTTATGGAAAAAATAGTGATTACAGCGACTGCTGAGAGCTACGAGCAGGCACGTGAGCTCCTAGAACTTGGCGTAGATCGTATTTACATCGGCGAAAAAGCTTTTGGCCTTCGTTTGCCTAAGCCTTTTTCATTCGCAGAGATGCGAAAGATTGCAGAGCTGGTACATGAGTCTGGCAAGGAATTGACTGTTGCCGTTAACGCCCTCATGCACCAAGGTATGATGGATGCTCTTCCAGACTACCTTGATTTTCTTGAAGAAATCAAGGCAGATTATATCACGGTTGGTGATGCAGGAGTTTTCTACATCTGTAACCGTGACAAACGTCCCTTCAAAATGATTTATGATGCTTCAACCATGGTAACCTCTAGCCGTCAGATTAATTTCTGGGGCAAACAGGCAGGAGCATCTGAAGCTGTTTTGGCCCGTGAGATTCCATCTGCGGAACTCTTCATCATGGCTGAAAATCTTCAAATTCCAGCTGAGGTTTTGGTTTACGGTGCAAGTATTATTCACCACTCAAAACGACCACTTCTTCAAAACTACTACAACTTTATCAAAACGGATGAAGCTGTTACCAAAGAACGTGACCTCTTCCTTTCTGAGCCTGGTGATCCAGATTCTCACTACTCAGTTTATGAGGATATGCACGGGACACATATTTTTGCCAATAATGACCTGGATATGATGACTAAGCTTTCAGAACTCGTTGAACATGGTTTTGACCACTGGAAGTTGGACGGTGTTTATTGCCCAGGTGAAAACTTTGTAAAAATCACTGAGTATTTTGTGAAGGCTCGTGACCTCATCGAGGCTGGAGAATTTTCACAAGACCAAGCCTTTCTTTTTGATGAGGCTATTCACAAATTACACCCAGCCAACCGTGGTTTGGACACAGGTTTCTATGATTATGAACCTGACCGTGTAAAATAAACATACTTTCTCCTTCGTTTGAGAGTTTTCCATTTTCAGGGAACGAAGGAGCTATTCTAAAAACTAAAATCGACAATCTTGCAAATTGGAGAAATTATGACTACAACTAAAAAACGCCCAGAGGTTTTGGTACCTGCTGGGACTTTGGAAAAATTGAAAGTCGCTGTAAATTACGGCGCAGATGCTGTTTTCGTTGGTGGACAAGCCTATGGTTTGCGTAGCCGTGCCGGAAACTTTACCATGGACGAACTTCGTGAAGGTATCGAATATGCTCACGCTCGTGGTGTTGACGTGCACGTTGCTTCAAACATGGTTACCCATGAAGGAAATGAAAAAGGTGCTGGTGAGTGGTTCCGTGAATTGCGTGATATGGGACTCGATGCCGTTATCGTATCTGACCCAGCTTTGATTGAAATCTGTTCAACTTATGCTCCAGGCCTTAACATCCACTTGTCAACGCAAGCATCTGCGACAAACGTTGAAACCTTCCATTTTTGGAAAGAGTATGGCTTGACTCGTGTTGTTCTAGCACGTGAGGTTACTATGGAAGAATTGGCTGAAATCCGTAAACGTACGGACCTTGAAATTGAGGCCTTTGTCCATGGTGCTATGTGTATCTCATACTCAGGTCGCTGTACCCTTTCTAACCACATGTCAGACCGTGATGCCAACCGTGGTGGTTGTTCACAGTCATGCCGTTGGAAATATGACCTTTACGACATGCCATTCGGCCAAGAACGTAAGAGCATTCACGGTGAAGTTCCTGAAGAATACTCAATGTCAGCCGTTGACATGTGTATGATTGAAAATATCCCAGACCTTATCGATAATGGCGTTGACAGCCTTAAAATCGAAGGTCGTATGAAATCTGTCCACTATGTATCAACAGTTGCTAACTGCTACAAGGCTGCTTGTGACGCTTACATGGAAAGTGCAGAAGCCTTCTACGCCATCAAAGATGATTTGATTAACGAACTCTGGAAAGTTGCCCAACGTGAATTGGCAACAGGTTTCTACTACAAGACACCAACAGAAAACGAGCAACTCTTTGGTGCTCGTCGTAAGATTCCACAATACAAATTCGTTGGTGAAGTAGTAGACTTTGATCCAGCCACTATGACAGCTACAATCCGTCAACGTAACGTTATTCTCGAAGGTGACCACGTTGAATTCTACGGACCAGGCTTCCGTCATTTTGAATGTGATATTAAAGACCTTCACGATGCTAATGGTAACAAAATTGATCGTGCACCAAACCCAATGGAACTTCTTACAATTACCGTGCCACAAGAAGTTAAACCTGGTGACATGATTCGTTCAACTAAAGAAGGTTTGATTAACCTCTACCAAAAAGACGGTTCAAGTAAAACTGTTCGTGCCTAATGACAAGACAAATCAATGGCCTCCTGGTAGATGACCAGAGTAGATGCCAACACTATCATTCCTTTCTAGATATTGTTGCCTTAAAATGCTTTGAGTGTCAGAAGTATTATGCCTGTTATCAGTGTCATGATAGCTTGGAGGAACATAGCTTTCGAGCTTATCCCTGTCAGTTGAAACAGGACAAGGTCCTTATTTGTGGCGTTTGTCGGCATGAGATGACTATTGAGGAATATCAAGAGGCAGTAGCCTGTCCCAATTGTCATAGTGTCTTCAACCCAGCTTGTTCAAAGCACTATGATATTTATTTTGAAAAATAAAAAGATTGAAGATTCTGTTCCCACGAACAAAGTCTTCAATCTTTTTTTAGTTAAAGTAGCTATGATTTTTAAGAGCTTTTAAGACTGGCTTAGTCACCAAAGCGACAATCAGACCTTTTAAAAGGTCTGGGATGATAAAGGGTGTCAAACCGACTGCTACAGCTGCAGACCATCCCATCTTTCCAAGAAAGTGCAGGCTAAGGATACCACCAACAAAGACAAGTGCATCTCCCAAAACAAAAGCCAAAAAGATCTTCCAGATAGGAGTCTTAGCATGAGCCAGTGCAGATGTGACAAGTGCAAAAAATGGGTAGGCAAGCAGATAGCCAGCTGAAGGACCAAAGAAGGCTTGGAGCCCACCGCCACCTCCTGCAAAAACCGGTAGACCAATAGCGCCTAGGATAAGGTAGAGGGTAGCGGCAAGAGTTGCCTCTCTTGGCTTAAGGATGGCAGCAACAAGTCCGACAGCGAAGGTCTGGAGAGTAATGGGAACTGCACCGATAGGAATAACAATTTGAGCCAGTGCGGCAATGATAGCAGCACCGAAGGCGGGAAGTATGAGTGACAATGTACGATTTTGCGTCATTTTTAGTTAACCTTTCATAAAATAATAGTTAACTTATTATAACAAGCATTTTTGGAATAGTCAACCTCATAATAAAACGAGGTTAATTGATAAACTTAACCTCGTTGTGATATGATTTTTAGACGTTTGATTTCTTTTAGTTCAATCATGCTGATGATCTTATCTTGCTCGATAAAGATGGCTTGTCGCTCTCTGTCATAACGGTTGATGTAGCCCTTATAGGTCTTCTGATTGGATGTCAGCATGACCATTTGGTTATAATCAATAGCATGATAGATATCGTTAATAAGCTGATTTTGCATTAGGTGGACAGGTTTGCTGTGACCTGTTTCCACAAACTGATGAAGCTGATGCTTTACCGCTTCTAAAAAGTTTATCATGGTCATTTCCCTCGTTTCTTGATAAAATAATTATAGCATGAAAGGTGAAATTTTGTGGATAACTTCATTCTAAAACACACAATTTTCACAGAAAAAAACGAATAAAGCTAGTGGAGGTAAGCAAATGGCAGAATTTTCATTTGAAATTGAAGAAAAACTCTTGGTCTTGTCTGAGAATGACAAGGGCTGGACTAAGGAACTCAATCGTGTGAGCTTTAATGGCGCACCGGCTAAGTATGACATCCGTACATGGAGTCCAGACCATACCAAGATGGGTAAGGGGATTACCCTTAGCAATGAAGAATTCCAAGTTCTCGTTGACGCCTTCAAAAACTAAAACAAGGTCAGCATGGCGCTGGCCTTATTTTTTGTTTAAAACGTATCAAAGATAAGTTTGAGATTAAGAATGGTTAGAACAACAGCAATAGCATAACCAAGGAAGGTATTCCACTTGGCATTGACGTGTTTTCCCATGAGTGATTTCTTAGAAGTATAGTAAATCAAAGGGAAAATAGAGAATGGCAAGGCAATTGAAAGGAATACTTGTGAATAAACCAAGAGTTGATCCAGTGTCTTTTCTTGATCGCCGTAGAGAATGGCTACAATGATAACAGGTAGCAAGGCGAAGAGACGTGTGAATAAACGAATTACCCACTGCGGTAACCTCATGTGGAGAAAGCCTTCCATGACAATTTGGCCAGTCAGAGTACCAGTAATGGTAGAGTTTTGACCACTAGCCAAGAGCGCCAAGGCAAAGAGTGTTGAAAGTGTCGAACTAGCTACCGCACCAGCAATCTTAGAGTCCTGAAGAGCATTGTACATCTGTGAGAAAGCTGAAATATCAGAAGCATGACCAAAGAAGAGAGCTGCTCCCAAAATCAAGAGGAGGGAGTTAACCACAAAGGCCAAAGTCAACTGGATGTTAGAATCCCAGGTCATGAAACGGACAGCCTTAGTCACGTCTTTGCCATCAGAATAGTCAACCTTACGAGTCTGTGACAAGGATGAGTGCAAGTAGAGGTTATGTGGCATAACGGTCGCACCCACAATCCCAAGCGCCAAGGTCAACTGGTTGGTATGTCCAGCAGCATGTGGCTCGAAGAGCGCTGGCGTAGGGAGATAACCCTCTAGGATTCCCGTAATACTAGGTTCAGACAAGGCTACCAGATAGACAAAGATAACCAAGATAGTCAAAATCAAGGTTGAAACAATAGCCTCGATTTTTTTGAATCCCAGCTTCATGATGAGCAGTAGCAGGAAGACATCAAGGACTGTCACCAGAATGGCAACCATAATTGGAATACCAAAGAGCAGGTTAAGAGCAATGGCAGAACCAAGCACCTCAGCCAAATCCGTTGCCATTAAGGCAAGCTCCAGAATCACCCAAAGTGTGTATCGCAACCATTTGGGCGAGTGATAGGCAGTCGCTTGAGCTAAGTCCATTTGGGTCACAATCCCTAATTTCCCAGCCATTTGTTGCAACTGCATAGCGATTAAAGATGAAATTAAGATGACAAAAAGCAGACTATACTTGTAGGTCGCCCCACCGACGACACTGGTAATCCAGTTCCCTGGATCCATGTAACCCACTGCCACAAGAGCCCCAGGTCCTAAGAAAGCCTTAAGATTTTGCCAAAAACGATTATTATTTGGTGTATCTATGGATTGGTTTACCTCAGAAAGGGAAACCTTCTTTGAATATGTCATAAACACCTCTTTCTAAGTCATATCTGCCTAAAAGTGTATTATTTCTAGACAGACCGACATTATTATTATAGCACTAGGAGGAAGATATGCAAGAAAGGAATGGGTTGTAGAAGAATATACAATGTCCAATTAATTCCAGGGTGTTTATATGATGAACTTTTACGGTATGATGTTAAACAATAACATCAATTGGTTTGTTAGGTGAGGAATAAAAAAATGTTGAATAAGTAATTTTATTGAGTAGTGATACTAAAAAAGTATCATTTATTTTTATAAACAATACTTTTAGGATATTATTTTAACTGATGTAGCGTATAACAATTAATATAAAAATAGGTATAAGTAGTTGGGTAATAAAGTTGTCCATTGAGTTGATGATAAAATTTTGAACAGTTGATTTTTTCTCTGCTTTTTGTAAGTCGAAGAACCTATTGACGGTTACTTCTGAAACTGTTAGACCAATATAGAGTAATATAAATGTAGAAATAAGAGTAACAAATACTTGAGACGAGTCTTTAAGATAAGGTAGTAGTCTTTGAGTATAGCTATTGATAGTACTGCTGAAGTTCAGCATGGAGTTATAGAAATAAATAGAACTTACAAATAAATAATATAAGAATTTACCAGTACTTCCTCGTACTGAAAGATAGATACGTGCCCCCCATTTTATAGAGTTTATAAGTAAAAATAGAGCTATAAATTGTAAAATTTGATTATAGATACTTGGTAACGCATCCTTAAAAGCTATAATCAGAACATGAAATTTAGTTTCCGCATTTGGATTTGTGAAGAGATTCGCTAGTGGCCAAGGTGCTGCTGATAGGGTATCTAAAACATTAATAATTTGATAGGTGAAATTTAAAATGATAATTGCTAAGAAAATATAACTTGAGATTTTGAATAAGACTCTAGAATAAAATTTGCTATTTTCAAGTTTTCGGTTGTATTGTTCAACTTGTTCTTGCAATTTTTGGTTGATTGTGTCAGTGTTTTGGTTAATTATAATTTGACCATTGTTTTCTTCAATTGTAAAATTAACTTCATTTTTCGCCAGTTCGGCAGTAACTTTTTCCTCACTTTTTTTAGCTTTTAGCTCAGAAAATAATTGTATGCTAATGGATAAGATAGGTATAAAGTAAACGACAATGTACTCGAAAATTTTAATGATTTCTTTCATAATTCCCTCCTTTTGTTAGAAATATTTTATCAAAAAAGTAGTAATGGAAAAAGGTGAAAGACGAGTACAAAATGCTTATTATGTACGATTACTTATACCCATTATTATGATGGTTATTAAAAGTACAGATTAATTGGTATTATATAGAGTTTCAAAAAAATAAAAATCTAATTTTAAGATTTGAAATATCAAAGTTCCACTCATCGATCGCTAATGTTTTCACGTACATAATTAGGAAACTTGGTATCAAATTACGTGGAGTACTTCAAAAATCCTAGCATGACAGGAGCTTGCATCAGTTTTTGAAACTCTCGCTAGCATGAAAAAAATTTTATCCGACCAAGCGTTATGGTGCTGTAATCTCCTTCTCTCTAACTTCTTGTGGTCAGTATATTTAGGGAAGTTAACTCTTTTATTTTATACGATAGATTTTTTTCAAAGCAAGCCCCATCAAGACTTTCTGCTATGAAAAAAGTGGCTGAAACATTATGTTTCAGCCACTCAGAATTTTTGAGACTTTAGGCTCAAAATTAGTTATGGAATTTCCAAGGAAGTCGCTAGCGCCCGTTTCACCTAAGGTAGGTCTCAAAGAAAACTTTTATCATTCTTTATTTCATCGTTGGGAACAACAAGACATCACGGATAGTTGTTGTATCAGTGAGGAGCATGCAGAGACGGTCGATACCGATTCCGAGTCCACCTGTTGGTGGCATACCGTATTCAAGGGCTTCAACGTAGTCGTAGTCGATGCCTGTTGCTTCGTCATCACCGAGTTCTTTAGCAGCAGCTTGTGCTTCGAAACGTGACAATTGATCGATTGGATCATTCAACTCAGAATAGGCATTTCCGTATTCTTTGGTCATGATGAAGAGTTCGAAACGGTCAGTGAAGCGTGGGTCTTCTGGATTTTTCTTAGCCAAAGGTGACACTGCTACTGGGTGACCATAAACAAAAGTTGGTTGCGTCAAGGTTTCTTCAACAAATTCTTCGAAGAAGGCATTGATAATTTGTCCCACTTCGGTGTAGTGTTTTTCAACTGGTACATGTTTTTCGTTTGCAAGTGCTACAGCTTCTTCAAAGGTCATGTCTTGCCAGAAGTCGACACCAGTAATTTCCTTAATGGCATCCACCATGTGAACACGTTTAAATGGTTCATTGATTTTGATTTCAGTACCTTGGTAGTTGACAGGACCATCTCCTTTGACAGCTTTTGCAGCATGCTGGATAATACCTTCTGTTAAATCCATAATATCATGGAAATCAGCATAGGCTTGGTAAACCTCAATCATAGTAAATTCAGGATTATGAGTTGCATCCATTCCTTCGTTACGGAAGATACGGCCAATCTCATAGACGCGTTCCATACCACCGACAATTAGACGTTTGAGATGAAGTTCTAGAGCTATCCGAAGCACCATATCAATATTTTGAGCATTGTGGTGAGTGATGAAAGGTTTGGCAGCAGCCCCACCGGCCTCGTTGTGAAGTACAGGTGTTTCCACTTCAAGGAATCCTTGACCATCTAAATAACGACGGATTTCAGAAATGATTTTTGAACGTGTGACAAAGCGGTCAAAGCTTTCACGGTTAGAAATCAAATCGAGGTAACGTTTACGGTAGATGGTTTCAACGTCTGAAAGTCCGTGGAATTTCTCAGGCAATGGGCGAAGGGCTTTAGACAAGTGCGTGATATGAGTAGCCTTGATAGAAAGTTCTCCCATATCTGTACGCATAACTTCACCTTCGACGCCGAGGAAGTCACCAAGGTCAGCTTTCTTGAAGATGTCGTAGTTTTCTTCACCGACAGCATCTTTACGCACGTAGATTTGGATTTGACCATCGCGGTCTTGGATGTGGGCGAAGCCAACTTTACCTTTACCACGTTTAGTCATCAAACGACCTGCGATAGTAGCAGTTTCGTTGATTTCGTGCAATTCTTCTTTTGTTTTGTCAGCGTATTTTTCTTTTAATTGACCAGATGTAGCTGTGCGTTCGAATCGCTTACCAAAAGGATCGATTCCTTGTTCAGCCAAGGCCGCCATTTTTTCACGACGGACAATCTGTTGATCGTTTAATTCTTCCATGTGTTGATTTGACATGTTAGTCCTCCATAAAATAGTCGTAATTATTGTATCATAAATCACCTTCTAAAGATAGGACAAATGATTAAATGTCAGATAAATAAAGCTAGGATTTGTCTATTTTTAGGACAAATCATTAACTAGTATTAATGTTAGATTAGAAAGTTATAGAATTTATTGACAAATATAATAATAAGGGTGTACAATAGCAAAGTAAGTTTCGTATGATATAAGGAGGAAATACGATGAAAAAGAAAAATTATGTTAGTAAAGCTGTGATGCTTGGCGCTTTACTAGCACCTATTGGGATGCCTACGGTATCTGTGTTAGCAGATAGCTTTTATCAAAATCAAACGAGTGCTCACGCTGCTGATATTACAAACTGGATTGCCAGCACACCTGAACAAATTACAAATAATTTGACAACTCAGAACATCAATCCACAGCAGTTAGATGGCCAACAATACGTGATTCAATGGGGAGATACCTTGTGGGGAATCTCTCAAGCGACTGGAATTTCTATTGAAAAATTAGCCTACGATAATAATATTCAGAATATTGACCTTATCTTCGCAGGTGACGTCCTCATCTTGAAACGTGATGGTGATGTCCCAGCAGGTTACCATGTGACTGGTAATGGTTACCGTTGTGCACATTCTAAGATTGTTATCAACAACTATTATGGTGATAACAACAGAGTGATTATCAATAACAGCACTTTTGTCTCTGATGACCATTCTAAGAATACAGTGATTTACGCTCCAGATAATTCTGACAATAGCGTTTCATTCTCAAATAGCACTACAAACAATAACAACGATAAAGACAAAGATTCTAAAGATGGCAAGGATTCATCTTCGTCATCATCAGAATCTAAAGATGCTTCATCAAGTTCGACAAGTGGATCATCATCTTCTGCATCAAGCTCAACAGCAAGCAGTAGTGAAAGCAAAGCAAGTACAGAAAGTTCTAAGGAAAAAGAATTGACTGATGATGCTTTCCAAGACAAGGTTCAAAGTGAATTCGAACAAGTATATCAACAAAAACGTTCAGGTCGTCCTGCATGGAGTTTCTTCTCACATGAAGGTGATAAGACTGGTGAAAATGCTACTGCTAAGAAGGACACTGAAAGCACGTCCCTCTACCGTCAAGGTGAAACGCCTAAGGCTCAAGACATTGTAGATGGACCTAAAGATGGTGCTAAAACGGAAGACAATGCCAAAGCTCTCGCTCAAAAGATTTACGATGTTCTTAACAGTGATAGTAAGCTGTCAGATCTTATCAAGGCAAAATATGCTCAAATTCAGGTAAGTTATAAGGGTGATAAGTGGGCTTTCAACGTTGATGTTTACAAGGAAAAAGAAAGTTCATCATCAAGCACTGAAAAATCATCTGAATCTAAGGCTTCATCAAGTGTTGAACGCTCATCATCAAGTTCTTCAAGCCACACTGAAACAGACTCAGAGGCAACTTTCTCTGACCTAACTGGTGACGAATAGAGAGGGGCAAGACATGTCAAAGAGAAATATCATTATTAGTGTCGTTCTCGCCTGTCTCTTGGTTACGGGAGCTGGATTTGGTGCTTTCTATTACTGGGGAACACACCATTTGGATAGTGTTGTACCTGGTAAGGTTTACCAATACTCAAGTTCTCTAAATGGTGAGGTCAATAATCGTGTCATGTATGTAGCTTTCCAAGAAGGCGGTAACAAGGCACTTGTGAGTCAGGATCGTACGACAGTGGTTAATGCTGCTAAGAGTCAGACTGATTTTGACAAGGCCTATAATGATCAAACAGCTAAGTGGGAATACAGCGTGACGAAGACAACATTGACTCTCGGTAAAAAAGAGGACGATCAATTGTCACAATGGCAGTACAACAAGGTCTTTGCTTATGGTGACCACTTCACATCAAAAGACTTCTATTATCAGATTGCCAAAGGTGGTCAGGGTGAAGTCAAACAAAAAATGACCTTTAAAGAAATTAAATAAGTGTCTGAATATGACAAGATGCATTAGGTTTGGGACAAATTGTTCCAAACCTTTTTCTATCTTCAAAACACGAATAATCTTTTCTTAAATGGGGTCGAAAATTGAAATAAGAGGGCAAAAACGGTATAATAAGACTGTTTGGGCAATTGCACTCTGATAAAAAACAGATTAGTAAGATTGCCCCTAGACAGTTGACTTAAAGCTTACTTTTGCAAGACCTAGGATTAAATTAGGAGCTGACTGATATTGCAGTCTAGTTGTTAGATCTCTTAACTTACCTAAGTCTCTGACAAGAGAATGATATAAGAAAGAACGGACAGATGATTACCTCTATTGTTTTTGACGTTGACGATACTATTTATGACCAACAGGCACCTTATCGTATTGCCATGGAAAAATGTTTCCCTGACTTTGATATGAGTCACATGAATCAAGCCTACATTCGTTTCCGCCACTATTCTGATGTTGGTTTTCCACGTGTAATGGCCGGTGAGTGGACAACCGAATATTTCCGTTTTTGGCGCTGTAAAGAGACGCTTTTGGAGTTTGGCTACCGTGAAATTGATGAAGAAACGGGTAACCATTTCCAAGAGGTTTACGAGCATGAGTTGGAAAATATCACCATGCTTGATGAGATGCGCATGACCCTTGATTTCCTTAAGGAAAAAAATGTGCCTATGGGTATTATTACCAATGGTCCGACAGAGCACCAACTTAAGAAGGTTAAGAAGTTGGGACTTTATGATTACGTGGACCCTAAACGTGTCATCGTCAGTCAGGCGACAGGTTTCCAAAAGCCTGAGAAGGAAATCTTCAATCTCGCAGCTGAGCAATTTGACATGAATCCATCGACGACGCTCTACGTTGGAGATTCTTATGACAATGATGTCATGGGTGCCTTCAATGGTGGCTGGCATTCTATGTGGTTTAACCACCGTGGCCGTAGCCTCAAACCAGGTACTAAGCCAGTATTCGACTTGGAAATCGATAGTTTTGAGCAACTCTTTGGAGCGGTGAAAGTCCTTTTCGACCTTCCAAATAACAAATATATCTTTGATATCAATGATAATGAAAATCCAGTCCTTCAACTAGGTATCAATAATGGTCTTATGATGGCGGCTGAACGTCTTCTTGAGAGCAATATGAGTATTGATAAAGTGGTTATCCTTCTTCGTTTGAATGCTAACCAGGAAAAAATCCTTCGTATGAAATATGGAAGATAAATAGAGCGGCCTCGTGTGGCCGTTTTATTGTCTAGAACGTGAGATAAGGAGTTTGAAAATGGTAGAAATCAACAACTTAAAACATGATATTGAAGCACTAAGTGCTGAACGTGAGGCTTTGAGAAAAGAGGTCGAATCACTCGAAGCCAAACGTGACGATCTCTTTGAAGGTGTTAGAGATGCAGAACAGATGAAGTGTCTTGCCTGGGATTCCTATAATGCATTATCAGACCACCTTAATACTGAAGAAAAGCAACGAGAGTTTGCTAACAACTATTGGGAACATGTCCATAGAACTGCCAAAATAGACGTGGAATTTATCTTGAGTCGTGGTCTTCGTTTTAAGCGTTTATTGTCTGAAGGACAGTATGATCTTGTCTTACAGGAACTAGACGATTTTGAAAAGGAATTGGATGACTTGGCCCGAGGCTTTGGTGTAGAATTAGACCGTTTGCCAGAGGAACCGAGTTGGAAATAATGGAAGTGAAGCTCTTGAAGTAGTAGGCTTTAAGGGCTTTTTGAGTGTTAAAAAGCGACCCTTAATCAGGATCGCTTGTCTTATGAAGTCAGTCGATGATTTAGCTAATCTTGTTTTGTTCATCCATATAGGACGTATCATTCCAACATTTAAGAGTGAAGTGCTCGAAATCATTGGTTTCGAGAATAGTGACAGAAGCATTGTCAAGACCTCCTGCTTTACGAAGAAGACCAGGTTCAAAACCAAGGAGGGTACGGATAGAAGCTGTTAGGTTAGCTCCGTGACCGACAACGAGGACATTTTTAGCATCACTATCTTTAAGTGTTTTGACAAATTCGGCCACACGTTTGGTTGTCTGGTAGACAGATTCAGCTTGGAAGTCATTAGCACGGAAGTTGGCTAGGTTATGACGGAAGGCATCCATTTCTTTTGGATAGATGGCCTGAACGAGTGCAATTTTTTGCCCTTCGAGTTTACCAAGTTGCCATTCACGCAAAGCTTTAGTGTAGGTAACTTTAGCTTTATGCTTTTGAGACTCCATGATGAGCTCTGTAGTTTTTTTAGCACGAGGTAGGTCACTTGAGAAGACCAAGTCAAAATGAGTGTCACTGAGGTAGTGACCTAGCTCACGTACTTGTTCGATAGATTCTTTAAGTAAAGGCGAGTCTCCCTTGGCACCTTGAAGTCGGCCTTCCAAGTTCCACTCAGTTTTACCGTGACGTACAAAATACAGTTTCATGATTACTCCTTAATATCAGCAAATTCAGCATTAACAAAATCAGCAAGTTCTTGACTATTGATACGAATAGAACGCCCAATTTCCCCCGCTGAGACAATGAGGAAGCCAGCATCTTGGGCAGACTGATCGATGTAAATAGGGAAATTATGTTTTTGGCGAATTCCCACAGGATTGTTAGCCCCGTGAACATAGCCAGTTGTTTTTTGGAGATCCTTTTGTGGAATCATTTGAACCTTCTTGTTCCCTGAAATTTTAGCTAATTTCTTTTCAGACAGGTGTTCGGTGATAGGGACAATGCCGATGACAGGCCCTGTCTTATCTCCCTTAAGGGCGAGGGTTTTATAAATGCTCTCACGCGCCACATCTTCTGGAAGCTCCCCCTCTAAACCATTGAAGGATAAGCTATCATGGTCAATATTAGCTTTATCAAGAATTTGGTCAACCAAGGTCTTCTTGACTTTGCCTTTCTTAGCCATTGTCATATCTCCTTTTAAAGTTATTCATTTCTACCATCCATTATAACATATTCGTCCGAACACGCCTAAACCAATTTGACAAGAAGAAAACCAGTGCTTTAGACACTGGTTTTTACTGACTACTAGATGAACTTGTCGAAGTAGTCTTCTTATTTTTAGTTGGTTTTTGCTTAATCTTACCAAAGAGTTTTTCAAAGGTTTTACGTTTGTTTTTCTCGGGATTGATTTGGCTAAGATCTAGAATATTATCGAATCCAGGAAGACTTCCTTGTGAGGTATACTGATGTAGATCATAGTCAATATCAGTGTTTGGCAAAGTCTCATAGTAACCAGAGTCAGTACCGTAGGCGGGAATCCAAACAGCATCGAAGTTTCTGGTTGAAACCTCTTGCTCAAGCATGAAATAAGCACCAATATAGAGACCGACTTTATCAGCTCCTAGACGTTTGAGCTCAGCTAGAAAAGCTTGGACACCTTCCTCCATATTAGGCATGGTTTCCTCTTCCACGTCAATCCAGTAATAGGTAGGTTTGTATGGAGAAGCATTTTTGTAGAAAATACGAGCCTCCTCCTTCATCTCCTTGACAGAAGCACCCTGAGCGTAGGAATAGACGGCAACTGGAACGTCACGTTTTTTGAGTTCTTTAATATGTGTTTTAAAAGATTTGTCGACCCCATTCGAACTAGCGGCATTGCTATCCTTACTAATCTGTGATCCGCCAAAGACACGGATAATAGCACCAGAAATATGATTTGACAAGACATCGTAATCGATATCCTGAGGTAGTTGCCACCCCGAAAGGTCGATAATGGGATTGAGTTTCAGCTCCTCGTCGGAACTACTAGATGTACTACTGGTTGTTGTTTTCGGTGTAGTAGCATAAGGAATAGCAGATTTCACGTTTTGGAGATGCGCCTGCTGTTTGGACGTATTGTGAATATTTGCAATAATTAATGCTAATCCTAAAAGAGCTAGAACCACGTAAACAACGATCGGTTTTATTCTTTTTCTCATTACTCCCATTCTACCTTAAATAGCGCAAAAATGCAAAATAGAGTGTTTATAAATTCTGTGAGAGATATTAAAGTGACTGATTTCCAAAAAGCCTTTGTAGTGCTGACTTAGGCACATTTTATGAATAAGGGTGTTTTGCGCTGGTCTTGAATTAAGTGAATTTTTCATTTATTAAAGCAAGAAATTTAGCCTAAAAGTCAGTTTCTTCCTTGAAACTAGCGCCACTAGTAGCATCAGACCAGGCGACAAGAGCTTGAGCAGAGTTATCAAGATAGGTCTTGAGAGGTTGCTTCAAATCATAAATAGTCTCCCAAAATCCTAGGACTTTTCCTTCGTTGTCGATAGCAGCTTGGTAGGTCTGGATGAGGACTTGATCAAAACTGTCAGTTGGAATCTGATAACTTCTTTCTTTGGTAGAGGATGCTAGAACTTCAGACATGACCCAATCAGGCAGATTTTCAGGCTCACGGGGGAAGAAACTACCGTCAGCGCCACCGTTGTCGTAGAGAAAGTTTCCTTGGGCATCATAGGCTGCTAATTTATAGGGCAGGTGATTCAGTAGTGTTTTTAAATCATTCATACCTTCATCATAGCTTCTTTCAGGAGAAATGGCAATGCTTTGGATTGGAAACAATACTATCATAGGATAGTATCAGTTTGTCCGAGGAAAGTATTATCTCTTGGAGCAGTATCAGGGTATAATAAAGTAAAAGAAGACTCGAGGTGAAAATATGTCAAAACTTATTTTTCTAGATGTTGATGGGACGTTGGTAGATTATCATAACCGCATTCCAGAGTCAGCAGTAAAGGCAATTCGTCAGGCGCGTGAAAAGGGGCATCTGGTCTATGTTTGTACTGGCCGTAGCAAGGCAGAAATGCAACCAGAATTATGGAAAATTGGCTTGGATGGGATGATTGGTGGTAATGGCTCTTATGTGGAGCATCATGGTCAAGTCCTCATGCATCAGCTGATTTCCAAGGAAGATGCAGCAAAGATTGTGGATTGGCTAACAGAGCGCCATCTGGCCTTTTATCTGGAGAGCAATAACGGCCTCTTTGCCAGTCCTGATTTTCGGGAGCGGGCGCGTGAGACACTTAAGACTTACGCTATTCAAAAGGGGCAATCTGCAGAGTCTGTGGAGGGTAAGGAACCAGAAGATTTCATTCATGGCCTCCAGTATGGTGGGGAACTCTACCGTGATGACCTAAACAAGGTCAGTTTCGTTTTAGAATCCTATCAGGATCACCTAGATTCAAAAGAAGCTTTTTCACAGCTTGAAGCCCATACTTGGGGAGGTCGAGGTGAAACAGCCTTGTTTGGTGATCTAGGTGTTAAGGATATTAACAAGGCCCATGCCATCGATGTCCTTTTGGAACATTTGGGGGCTGAGCGTTCGGAAACCATTGCTTTTGGCGATGCCAAGATTGATATCCCTATGTTGGAATACTGTGAGGTTGGCGTTGCCATGGGAAATGGTGGTCCAGAAATCTTGGATATGGCAGACCTAGTTACAGATGATGTTGAAGCTGATGGCTTGTACAAAGCTTTTGATAAATTGGGCTTGTTGCAATAGAAAAAACTGAGTTACATAGGGTAGCTCAGTTTGTGTTTTATGCCGGTTTACGACCGATAAATTTTTTCAAGAGATATAAGAGATAGCCAACAGCGATATACCCAGCACTGATGACCAGGACGTTTACCAAGACCTTGTTCCAACCAAATTTATTGACATTGATAAAGAAGTAGGCGAAGGGGCTATCTTTGGCGCCTGGAATTGGGAGTTTTAGCACCAGCCCATTTAGCAGGGCAAAGGCAAAGTAAGACAGAGGGACCGCTGACCAGTAAATTGGCTCACGTAGACGGTAGGCTTTCTTAGCATCGAAAATAAGGGTATCAAGCACCAATCCCCAAGGCACAATATAGTGGACCAAGAAGTTACGGAGCGTCCAGAATTTCTCAGGTTCCGTAATAGGTGCCAAGAGGATGTGATAGATGACCCCAGTGATGAGGATGGCCATAGTTACACCACCCTTGTAACGCAAGAGTTTGGTGTTAGTCGTCGCATCCCCTTTTTTGAAGTCATAGATGATAAAGAAAATCAAACTAGAAAAGACAAGGATATTGGACAAAACAGTGTAATAGAGCAACATGCCCCAACCATCATCATGGATTTGGATAGAAACTCCTACTAGTCCACAAAGAGCTAGTAAGATACGGTAAAATCGTGAAATAGTCATAAGCTTCCTTTTCCTAATAAATAATCCCTCTTATCATATCACATTTTTCACTAACAATTTATTGAAAATTCTAGTAAAATCAAGGTAAGAAAGACTTTAAGGAGTAATGATGTCCAATTTAATCGATTATCTTGAAGAGGTTAAGTATTTGCCTTTCGACCAAGAGCCTCTTAATATTTTGGATAAGGTTTGCATCAATGAGATTGGCTACCTGACTTATGAAAAATGGCTCTCAGCAAGTGATTTGAAGGAAACCATCAATTTACATGACTATGCTGAAGGGAAGGACTTAAATCCAGACTACAGCTTCATGGTAACTAAGGAACGGGTAGATTTGGCTGAAGCTATGGTCAGGTCGAGACGTTTCGCTGGACTTAATCTAAGTGACTACTGTAGTGTCTTGGACAAGGAAGTGGAAAAGCAGTTTGCGGCTATGATTTTCAGCTTGCCTGAATTTGACTACCAGCAGATTGTCTTTCGTGGTACCGATGATAGCGTCATTGGTTGGAAGGAAGATTTTCAGCTGACTTACAGTCGGGAAATTCCTGCCCATCGCTCAGCCATGGCCTTTCTGGAGAAGCACTTGCCAAACCTCAGTGGCCATATCGCTGTTTCTGGACATTCCAAGGGTGGCAATCTTGCCCTCTATTCGGCTGTTCAGAGTTCGACTGTCCTGCGTGAGCAAATAGCAGAGCTCTTGCTTCTTGATTCTCCGGGCTTGATGAAGCCCCTCTTAGAGAAGACTTCTTACCAAGAGTTAAAACCCAAGATGACGGTTATCAGACCTCAAGAATCAGTTGTGGGAGTCATGCTTTATTGGGATAAGGTCGCAAAGCTCGTAGCAGCAGATGGTATAGGCATCGCTCAACACAATGTCTTACTTTGGCAGGTTGACTTGGGAACAAATGATTTTGTTTATGTGGACCAGCCGACAGACTTGAGTCAACGCTTAAAAGAGACCTTCCAAGAATGGATTGAGACCTTGCCTAATCAAGAACTCAAGCAGGTTTGTGATTTGTTCTTTGATACCATTCTTGATTCTGGAATTGAAAGTCTGGATGATATTGGGATAAAAACTCTCCCTAAGCTAGGCCAGATGTTGCAAGAATTTGGCAATTTCTCGGACCAACAAAAGAAAGTTCTGCAGGACGGTTTCAACCAGTTGCTCTGGATATTTTGGAAGTCGGGAAATAAGAAATCTAACCTCCCCAAGCTAGAACTTCCTGATTTTATCAAGAAGTTGAGTGAATTAACCAACAACGATTAGGGGCAGCAGAATCATAGAAGTGGAGAATTATATGTCTAAAAATGTACTTATTACAGGAGCAACATCAGGAATTGGTGAAGCAACGGCGCGTGCCTTTGCCAAAGAGGGAGAAAATCTCATCCTAACAGGTCGCCGTGTGGAGCGCTTAGAAGCTCTAAAAGAAGAGCTCCAAGCAACCTATCCAAATCAAAAAGTTTGGACCTTTGCCCTGGATGTCACTGATATGGCCATGGTCAAGGATGTTTACCAAGCCATTCTCAAAAGTGTAGGTCAAGTCCATGTCTTAGTAAATAATGCAGGTCTGGCACTAGGTTTAACAGCCTACCAAGACTATGAGGAGTGGGACATGCTGACAATGCTCGACACCAATGTCAAGGGCTTGATGATGGTGACACGTCAGATTTTGCCAAGCATGGTTGCCGCCAATGAGGGCCATATCATCAATATGGGCTCTACGGCGGGCATCTATGCCTACGCAGGGGCAGCCGTTTATTCAGCTACCAAGGCCGCAGTAAAAACTTTCAGTGATGGCCTTCGTATCGATACCATTGCCACAGATATCAAGGTGACGACCATTCAACCTGGTATCGTTGAGACCGACTTTTCTCAAGTTCGTTTTCACGGTGACAAGGACAAGGCAACCAAAGTCTATCAAGGTTTAGAAACCCTCCAGGCTCAAGATATTGCGGATGCAGTCCTTTATGTCACTAAGCAACCAAGACGTGTCCAGATTTCTGACATGACCATCATGGCAAACCAACAAGCTACAGGGTTTACCATTCATAGGGAGGAAGACTAGGAGGAGCTTATGAAGAATCAGACTAATCCAGCCATCGGCAGTAGCTGGGAAGACTTGCAAACAAAACTCTTTAGCAAGGAAGAGATTGAAGCCAGTTACCAAAGAGTAGAAAAACTCATTCAGGAAAAAATGGGTAAATAAATGATAAAAACATGACCTTCGGGCTGTGTTTTTTTTGTTGGAATTTTCCCAAAACTATGAAAGAACCCGTGAAAATGCTATAATGTAAGGGATTACGACAATGTTGAAAGGATAAGTCATGCCACCAGTTACTCCAGAACTTGAGATAGAACGTCAATTAATCGAGCAGTTAACCTCTGGTGAGAGCCAGTGGACCTATCGCCCAGACTTAAAAAATGAAGATCAATTATGGGACAACTTTTTTGAAAAGTTAGCGCAAAATAACGTTGCCCTACTTGCTGACCATCCCTTGACCGAGCAGGAGGAGCGCCAAATCAAGAACCAGCTTAACTTCATTAACTATTATGAAGCTGCTAAGTGGTTGGCGGGTGAAAATGGTATTGCTAAAGTCGAGGTACAGCGTGAAGATGCTACTCTTGGGACAATCCGACTTTCTGTCATCTGGCGTGACAATATTGCTGCTGGAAAATCCAGTTACGAAGTAGTCAATCAAGTAGAACGTGACAAGGCTTATCCACAAGATCAGGACCGTCGATTAGATACAACTCTGATGATTAATGGCCTTCCTCTTATCCACATCGAGCTCAAGAGTCCTCGTGTGGCCTTTTTGGATGCCTTTCATCAAATCAAAAAGTATGACCGTGAAGGAAAGTTACGTGGCATCTATTCTGCCCTTCAGATGTTTGTTGTGACTAATAAGGTGGATACACGTTATATCGCAGCTGCACGAGAGGATAAACTCAATAAACAATTCTTGACATCTTGGGTGGATAAAGATAATAAACCCATGACCAGTCTCATGGACTTTGCCCATGAGGTCCTGTCTATTCCACGTGCCCATCAGATGGTGATGCAGTACTCCGTTATTGATGATAGTAAAAAAGCCCTCATCCTCTTACGTCCCTATCAAATTCATGCCATCGAGTCTGTTCAAGATGCCTCTCGCCGACAGGAATCAGGATATATCTGGCATACCACAGGTTCTGGTAAGACCCTAACCTCCTACAAGGTGGCTCGCAACCTCTTGCAGATTCCAGCCATTCAAAAGACGATTTTCGTCGTGGACCGTAGGGACCTTGACCAGCAAACGACTTCGTCCTTTCTTTCCTACGCCGCTAATGATGTCATTGATATTGACGAAACGGACAATACCCATGATTTGGTTAAGCGTTTGGCAGGAAATGATAAGCGTGTGATTGTGACGACTATCCAGAAAATCACAACCATGATGCGTAAGTTCCAAGAAGGTAAATATCAAAAGGATTCGGAGAAAATCAAGGACCTCCGTGTGGCTTTCGTTGTGGATGAATGTCACCGTGCGGTCACGCCTCAGACCCAAAAAGACATCAAGGGCTTTTTCCACAATTCGCTCTGGTATGGATTCACAGGCACACCGATTTTCAAGGAAAATAAACGCAAGCAATTAGGTGATTTGGCTCAAACCACCCACCAGCAATATGGCGAACGCCTCCATGAGTATACGGTCAAAGAAGCCATCCATGACGGGGCAGTCCTTGGCTTTAAGGTGGATTACCGAAATACCATTATTTCACCGATTCCTGAAAAAGACCTTCCGGACTCTGTCTATGAAGATAAAGAGCACATGCTAGAAGTCTTGGATGCTATCCTAAACAAAAGTTATCAACAGTTGGGCTTTCCAAATGGTGAGGGCAAGACCTACGAGGCCATCTTAACCGTTAAGTCCATTCCACAGGCTCAGGCCTATTACAATCTGCTCAAGAGTATCAAGGCAGGACAGGAACGTGTCAAGGTGTCAGAACGGGTTAAGCGCGTGCTACTTGACTTTCCAAAGGTGACGGTCACTTACTCCGTGTCGGAAAATGAAGAAGAATCTATCGGCTACCAAGAGCACATGAAGCAGGTCATGGACGACTACAATCAAGAGTATGGGACCCATTTTAATATGGCTGATTTGCGTGGCTTTAACACGGATATTAATAATCGTTTAGCTAGAAAGTTAGACAAATACATTCCTCGTAAAGAGCAGTTGGATTTGGTCATCGTTGTTGACCGTCTTTTGACAGGTTTTGACGCCCCATGTCTATCCACTCTCTTTATCGACCGTAAGCCCATGCGTCCACAGGATTTGATTCAAGCCTTTAGCCGCACCAACCGCATCTTTGACAGTAAAAAGCGTTATGGCCATATCATCACCTTTCAAAGACCAGAGGCCTTTAAAGAGGCTGTGGATAACGCCCTTAGACTCTACTCAAACGGTGGTGAAAATGATGTCACTGCTCCAGACTGGGCAGAAGAAAAAGCAAACTTTATCCAAGCTTGGATCGACTTTCAAGTAAAAGTGGAAGATGTGGAAAACTATGTCATCACGATTGATCAGGCCACTGGCCCACAACTCCGTCGTATTGCCAAGGCTTACCAAACTTTTGACAAGTATCTGGCATCTATCCGTGTCTATAGCGAATACGATGAAGCGGCTATCTATGCAGAAACTGGCTTATCAGATGAAAAACTTGAAACCTATCTCGGAATCTATCAAAATATCCTAGCAGAGCTTAAAAGCCGAGCTGAAGACGATGGTGATGATAATCTCTTTGATATCCACTACGAACTGGAATCCGTCCAAGTCGACGAGATTAACTATGCTTACATCCTGACCTTGATTCAAAGTATGATTCAGCAGGAAGAGGATAGTCCACAGGCCCTCAGTGACAAAGATATCGAAACTGTTGATAACTATATCCAGAGTCTGGAACGGACCAATCCTAAACTAGCCGAAATCATCCGAAACCTGTGGAAAGAAGTCCAAGCCAATCCTAAAGATTACCAAGGACAATCCATTACTGGCGTCTTGGACAGCATGATTGAAGCCATTATCGACGACCATCTCAAACGCTTTGCCAGAGAATGGTATGTCGGACTCGATGAACTTCGTTACTATGTCCAACACTACCGTAAGGGTGCGAAGAAGCAATCTGGCGAAAGCCAGCTCACTAAGAGTCAACGCTACAAAGATTACAAAGCAGAAACAGCTGATGCCCTCAACCCGCTCAGCTACAAAAAACACATCAAAGAAGCCTACACCAAACTTATTGAAGAGGTTATTGAACCTTTGAGAGTGGGGAGGTAGAGTAATAACTAGGGAGAATAAATGGCAGATACGATATTGATTTTAGGAAACGGCTTTGATTTAGCCATGGGGCGAAAAACAAGTTACAAAGATTTCTTAGAGTTTGCTGATAAATTATTTGTGGAAAGAGATTACCAGTTGGATGGATTTCTTAAAAAACATCAGATTGATATTGAAAAGTACAAAGATAATTTGTATCTTAGATATATTAGAGAAAATAGAACTACACTCGGAGAAAATTGGTCAAATCTTGAAATAATGATTTCTCAACTTGCTGAAGCAATAGATTTTTTTCGACTAAATTCCGATAAGTTATATCACAAAAGCGGTGATTTATACCCCAAATATGTTGACCGATTTCATAAAATGATGAATGAAGAGGGGAATTCTGCTTCAAAAATATTCATTGGTACCATTTTTTTTAAACTTTATAATAGTTCTGGATGGGATAAGCTAGAGAGAGAATTAGCTTTATCAGAATTAAATAATCTTTTTATTAATCATCTTGATTTACTGACTGAGCTCCTAGAAATTTACCTTTCTTATAGAGACTACATAGACTTTGAAGTTGAACAAATTATTCCTAGTGAGACAGCGTTAGACGCTATAGATGGAATTTCAGATGCTAGTGTGATTAGTTTTAACTATACACATACCCCAAATAAACTTTATAAAATTCCCTTAGAAAAGACTCATTTTATTCATGGAGAAATTAATTTAGAAAGACCTGACTATGAAATTAATACGATGGTTTTTGGTATCGAAGATAAAGCTAATGAAATCAATAGCGATTTAATACCTTATCAAAAATTCTATCAACGTGTTGTTAAAGAAACTGGAAATATGTATGAAAAATTTTTTATCAATAAAGTAAATAGAAGTATTGTCACGCTAATTTCAAAGAATATTATTATTTTTGGACATTCAGTTGACCCACTTGATAAAGAAATTTTTCAAAAATGTTTTCAATTAACTTATCATAGGAAATATAATTACAGATTTATTTTTACGTACTATGATGATTCTACAAAACGATCAATAATTAAGAATTTAGTAATTATTCTAGGCAAAGACAGATTAGTTGAATTAACTGGGCAGAGAAAAGTAGTATTTGTACAAAGTCAAGATGCTGCTGGAATGGCAGAAGTTTTATTGTAGTTCTTATTGTGACGATTAACTATAACCAATTATTAGAAAAGAGGAGTAATCAGTGTCAATCCCCAAAATGAGGTTTTATGGATATGATAGTTCTTGGAAAGTATCAAAGTTAGGAGAATTGTTTGAAATATATTCAGGTAATACTCCATCACGTTCTGATAGAAATAATTATGACAATGGTACGATTCCTTGGATAAAAACAACAGATTTAAACAATTCCTTGATTTATGTAAATGAAGAGAAGATTACAGATCATGGAGCCAAGAAATTAAAAACTTTACCTAAAAATACTATATTGATAGCAATGTATGGTGGTTTTAATCAAATCGGGAGGACTGGATTACTAACTTACCCTGCAACAATTAACCAGGCTCTAGCTAGTTTGTTACCAGTTAAGGAAATAAATTCATATTTCTTACTTAATTACTTAAATTTAAGAAAAGATAGTTGGAGAAATGTTGCAGCGAGTAGTAGAAAAGATCCTAACATTACAAAAAATGATGTAGAAAAATTTATAATATCTTTTCCATCTATAGAAGAACAATCCGCCATCGGCTCTCTTTTCCGAATCCTCGACGACCTTCTAGCGAGCTATAAGGATAATCTTGCCAACTACCAATCACTCAAGGCAACCATGCTCTCCAAGATGTTCCCAAAAGCTGGACTGACAGTACCTGAGATTCGTTTGGATGGATTTGAAGGTGAGTGGGAAATAAAGAAATTTAAGAGCATAAGTAATAAAAGAGGGAAATCAAACGGTAAAGGGTATGATTATCCTGTATATTCTGTTAGCAATCAGAATGGGTTGATTCCACAGTCGGAACAATTCGAAGGAAGTCGTTTAGAAAATCTTGAAAAAACTTCATATAAGATAGTTGAACCAAACGAGTTCGCATATAATCCAGCTCGTATAAATGTCGGATCCATTGCATTTAATAATTTAGATGAAACAGTAATTGTAAGTTCTCTGTATGTTATTTTTTCGTTCTTGAATATACAATATAAGTGCACAATAAAAACTCATAAGATTTTCTAGTAAAAT
>OLFU01000883.1_pt1 | contig 32870 bp, 30 predicted proteins | sample 1605161 | NCBI WGS metagenome assembly OLFU01 (sample SAMEA3888914, study PRJEB22519) | human gut metagenome | biome: human gut; feature: human-associated habitat; material: faeces | place: Denmark | collected 2011
GCCTCCCCCCTCCCAGGGGGAAGGTGGCATGGCGCAGCCATGACGGATGAGGGTGGTCATCGTGGGTGCAGTGGTCGTCGAACGGGCGGACACAGAGGTCCGCCCCTACGCCAGGTCACAATCGCTTTTGTAGGGGCGGACCTCCGCGTCCGCCCTTCGTCACCTGGCACACTCCCAGGAGGTTCCCCTCATCCGGCGCTGCGCGCCACCTTCCCCCAGGGGAAGGCAATTTTATCTCTATCCCTTCCGTCAACCTGAGACATAAATTCTCCGGGAAACACGAATTTCCTGCATTGCTTTTTTTCAGCTATTCCGATATAATGATGTTGAATGTAGACTTGAGACATGCGTCTTGAGAAGAGACGCCAAATTTATGTTGGAGGTTTTACATGATGAAGGAAGTTTATGTTGTTAACTGCTGCCGCACTGCCATCGGCTCCTATGGCGGCTCTCTGAAGGATACTCCCGCCGTAGAGCTGGGCGCTCTTGTCATCAAGGAGGCCCTGAAGCGGGCCAACGTGGCCCCCGAGCACGTGGACGAGGTCATGTTCGGCTGCATCCTCACCTCCGCCCTGGGCCAGAACCCCGCCCGTCAGGCCGCTGTGAAGGCCGGCGTGCCCCTGTCCGCCCCCGCCTACACCGTGGGTATGGTGTGCGGCTCCGGCATGAAGTCCGTCATCGAGGGCGGCCGCGCCATCCTCTCCGGCGATGCCGACATCGTGGTGGCCGGCGGCATGGAGAACATGTCCGCTGCCCCCTATGCCCTGCCCGAGGAGCGCTGGGGTGCCCGCATGGGTGACAAGAAGGTCATCGACACCATGATCCGCGACGGTCTGTGGGATGCGTTCAACAACTATCACATGGGCACCACCGCCGAGAACATCTGCGATGTGTGGGGCATCACCCGTGAGGAGCTGGACGCCTTCGGTGCCGCCTCCCAGCAGAAGGCCGAGGCCGCCATCAAGGCCGGCCGCTTCGAGGACGAGATCGTCCCCGTTATGATCAAGAAGAAGAAGGAGACCGTGGAGTTCAAGGTGGACGAGTTCCCCCGCTTCGGCACCACCGCCGAGAGCGTGGCCAAGCTGCGCGGTGCCTTCCCCGTGGGTCCCGAGGGCGTTGAGGACACCATCGAGCACACCTTCCAGCCCACCCAGATCCACGAGGCCGATGCCCACAAGCACGTCCAGCGCGTCACTGCCGCCAACGCCTCCGGCATCAACGACGGCGCTGCCGCCATCATCCTGGCCTCCGGCGAGGCCGTGGAGAAGTACGGCCTGAAGCCCATTGCCAAGCTGGTCTCCTGGGGCCAGGGCGGCGTGGACCCCAAGATCATGGGCGTGGGCCCCGTGCCCGCCTCCCGTCAGGCCATGGCCAAGGCCGACCTGAAGATCGAGGATATGGACCTGATCGAGGCCAACGAGGCCTTTGCCGCCCAGTCCATCGCTGTGGCCCGCGAGCTGCACTTTGACATGAGCAAGGTCAACGTCAACGGCGGCGCCATCGCTCTGGGCCATCCCGTTGGTGCTTCCGGCGCCCGTATCATCGTCACCCTGATCCACGAGATGATGAAGCGCGAGGACGCCAAGAAGGGTCTGGCCACCCTCTGCATCGGCGGCGGCATGGGTACCGCTGTCGTGGTGGAGAAGGTCTAAGCTACATTCTGCATCCCCAACCGGGGCCGCGCAAAGCGGCCCCGGTTTTTTGCGTTGCTCCGCCTCCTTTCTCTTGCATGATCTCCATTCCTTTGCTATAATTAGGAATCATTACTACAAGGAAGAGGTGAGTGAGCATGAAACAGCAGCGCAACACCCGTCAGCGGCAGCTGGTTTTGGACGTGGTCCTGGGCCGCCGGGACCATCCCACTGCGGAGCAGATCTACCAGAGCGTCCGGGAGCAGGATGCCCATGTCAGCCGCGGGACCGTCTATCGAAACCTGAACCTGCTGTGCGACAACCGGGAGATCTATCGGGTGGTCATGTCCAGCAGCGACCGCTTTGACCTCCGAACCGATCCTCACTATCATATACACTGTCTGGTCTGTGACAGCGTGGTGGATGTTCCCTACACCTATGACCGCGCCTATGACGAAACGCTGGAGCAGGAAACCGGCTACCGCGTCCTGTGTCATCACATGGTGGTAGAGGGCGTTTGCCCTGACTGCCAATGTTCCGAAACGGGCTCTGTGCAATAATTTCTCTACTCGCTAAAATCCAACGGGTCACGGAGTACTTTCCGTGACCCGCTTTTTCGTTGGACGCCGCTATTCGGGATACAGGCCAGTTCGCTGGCAGTGCATAAAAAAGAGCCGCCCCAAGGGGCGGCCCAAACGGGTGGGATATTGGAAAGCTTCCTCGATTATGGTAGCACGAACTGGCTCTATTGTAAATGGGAGCTTTTGTCGAATGCTGTCCCCTTTCGGCGCTTTAAAATTTTTTGTGAATTTTATACATTTGCATCTGGTAAAACGCAGGGGAATGTGATATGATTTGACCATAGAGAGGGCCCCATCCCTCTTCCACGAAAGGAGCGAGCATTATGAAGTATACTTACGCATGCAAGAAAGTTCCCCTGAATGACTCCATTAAGGATTACGCTGAAAAGCGCGTGGAAAAGCTGGAAAAGTATTTCCACCGGGACGATGCGTCCGCCTTCGTGACATTTACTGTGGAAAAAGACAAGCTGTGCACCGTGGAGATCACTATCCGGGATGGTTCCACTCTCCTCCGGGCGCAGACCACAGAACCGGATGGGGATATGCGCGGTGCCATTGACGCCGCCGTCAGCTATATTGAGCGGCAGATCCTGAAAAACAAGACCCGGCTGGCCAAGCGCCTGCGGTCCGATGCCTTCCCCGCCGTCCCTGTGGATGACTTCTCCGTGGCGGAGGAATCGGAGTTCCACATCGTCCGGACCAAGCGCTTCTCCGTGAAGCCCATGAGTCCGGAAGAGGCTATTTTGCAGATGAACCTGCTGGATCACGATTTCTATGTGTTCCGCAACAGCGATGATGACAGTATCTCCATTGTCTACCACCGCAAGAACGGCGGCTATGGTCTGATCGTCACCGACGAGGAAGAATAAAATACAAACAGGGCGCCTCTGGCGCCCTGTTTCAGCGTGCCGAAAAAGTCTTTTCGCCCCGCTGAACAAGTTTTCAGAACTTTTATAAAGTTCTGAAAACTTAGGATTTCAAATGCGCAGGACACTCTTCTTTGGTTTCCTGCACACACTCTTCCTCCCCGTTGCGGAATGTTTACCATCCTGCCAACAGCCTCAAACAGGGCGCCAAAAGGCGCCCTGTTTTTCATGTTTACAAGATGACTGTGAGCCGTTTTGAAACACAGCGGACACGGAATTCAGTCCCGCTTCATAGAATAACCTTACTGGTGGTCCACCTCGTACATATGGGCCATGAGGTCCAGCAGCTTGCTGGTGTAGCCCCATTCGTTGTCATACCATGCGATGAGCTTCACAAAATCGTCATCCAGCATGATACCGGCAGTCTCGTCAAAGATGCAGGTCTCGGAAAAGCCCGTCAGGTCGGATGAGACCACCTGATCCGTGGTGCAGGTGATGATGCCCTTCATGCTGTTCTTGGCCGCGTTCCGCATGGCCACGCACACATCGTGGTAGCTGGCGGGATGGATCAGCCGGGCGGTGAGGTCCACCACAGACACATCGTTGGTGGGCACACGGAAGCTCATGCCGGTCATTTTGCCCTTCAGTTCCGGGATCACCTGACCAACAGCCTTGGCAGCACCGGTGCTGGAGGGGATAATGTTGCCCAGAACGCTGCGGCCCGTCCGCCAGTCCCGGCCTGCACGGGAGTCCACGGCCTTCTGCTTGGCGGTGGCGGAGTGGATGGTGGACATAAGGGCCTGCCGGATACCGAAGGTATCGTTGATGACCTTGGTCATGGGGGCCAGACAGTTGGTGGTGCAGGAGGCGTTGGACACCACGTTCATATCCGGGGTGTACTTCAGATGGTTGACGCCCATGACGAAGGTGGGCATGATGTCATCCTTGGAAGGGGCTGAGATGATGACCTTTTTCGCGCCGTTTTGCAGATGGGCGCTGGCCTTTTCCACGGTGTTGAACACGCCGGTGGATTCGATGATATACTCCGCGCCGCAGTCATCCCAGGGGATCTGGGAAGCATCGCTCTCGCTGTAGACCCGGATCTTCTTGCCGTTGATGATGAGGTGCCGGTCATCGTGCTCCACCGTATCCCGGAAAGTCCGGAACACGGAGTCATATTTCACCTGATAGACCATGTAATCCAGATCCGCATTCCGCAGGTTGATGCCGCAGATCTGATAACTGCTGCTGCCACGCTCCACCATGATCCGCAGAGCTACGCGGCCAATGCGGCCGAAGCCGTTAATGCCTACCTTGATCGCCATAAACAGATCCCTCCTGCCCTTTGGGCGTTGATTTGTTGCTTTCATTATAGGCGCGTTTTCTAAAAGGCGAAATGGACGATCTGTAAAATTAAATCTGCCTTTTCCAACGGCTCTTAGCCTCTTTGCATAGCACATCGTTTACCACATCGTTTACTTGTGAAAAGTTAAATTATTTCAAATTTCCGACAAAATTCTTGTTTTCTTCCTAAATTTTTGATATGCTGATTGATACCATCCCGCATTGGGAAATGTTTTCCTGGTGTAATTTTCACTCTGCGGCTTATGATAGTTTTGATGCAAAACAGAAAGTGAGGCACTGTTATGGAGCAGCACGAGACCGAGGCAGCTCTGCTGCCGAACATTGCCAACCAGATGCGCAGCCTGCTCAGCAATCTGTACCTGGCGGCTTCTCAGGTCATTCCTCCGGAGCAGCGGGAGCAGGACCCAGCCTTGGACGCCAAGGCCGCCATTTTGGAGCAAAGTTTTTTTCGGCTGCTGCGGCTGGTCAACAGTATGTCCGCCGCAGAGTATCTGTCAGACAGCCAAACGCTGTCTCTGCGGGACGCCGATCTGGTAAAGCTGGTCTCTGAGGTCTGCGAGTCCTCTGCGGATCTGGCAGAACAGTTAGGGATTCAGTTGAAATTTGTCTGCGCCATGGATCGGCGGGTCTGCGCCATTCATCCTGCCGCCGTGGAGCAGATGCTTTATCACCTGCTTTCCAACGCGCTGAAATTTACACCTGCCGGCGGCACCATCACGGTGGAACTGAAAAAAAGCGGTGAAACTTTGCGGCTGACCGTCAGTGACACCGGCTGCGGTATCCCGCCGGAGCGGATGGCCCATCTGTTCGACGGCTGCTTTCAGCCGGGCCATCCCTCCCCTGCGCCCTATGGCTTGGGTCTGGGTCTTCCTCTGTGCCGGGCCATCGCGGAAAAGCACGGTGGGAGCATCACCGTGGAGTCCGCCCCCGGCAAGGGCAGCCGCTTTATGGTCTCTCTGCCGGACCGGCAGTTGGGCAGCCAGCTTTCCGACATCCCCTCCGTCTACAATGGCGGCTTCAGCCGTCCGCTGCTGGGGTTGGCGGACGCGCTTCCCTCCGATGCGTTTGCCGTGCGGAATCTGGAATAATAGGCGAACGAAAAGCTTACCGTTTTATCGTAACCTCAGAAAAGCGGCGCAAAGCCGCTTCAGCGTGCCGAAAAATTCTTTTCGCCCCGCTGACCTTATTTTCAGAACTTTTGTAAAGTTCTGAAAATGTTTGATTTCAATGGCGCAGGACACCCCTCTTGGGTTTCCCGCGCACACTCTTCCTTACCGTAACGAAAATCTTACCGTTTTATCGTAACCTCAGAAAAGCGGCGCAAAGCCGCTTTTCTTTTTCTACACGATAGCTCTTTTAATACCATTTGGCATATCTATTCGACATAATACGATCTGGAATGTGCATTGACGCATAGGAGGCTTCTATGGCACAGGTATTTTTGGGAATGAGCGGCGGGGTGGACAGCTCTGCCGCCGCGGTCTTGCTGCAAGAGCAGGGATACGCCGTCAGCGGCCTGCATCTGTCCCTGTTAAGCGGTCTGCCTTTACCGGCAGACCGCCTTCCGGATGACGGCTCCGACGCCCGGGCCGTGGCATCTCTGCTGGGGCTTCCCTTCTACGATATGGACCTCTCCCCGGAATTCCGGGCAACGGTCATCGACTATTTCATCCGGGAATACGAGGCGGGCCGCACGCCGAATCCCTGCGTATTCTGCAACCGGCGGATCAAGTTCGGCGCCATGTGGGACGCTGCCCAAAAGCTGGGGGCAGACTATCTGGCCACAGGCCACTACGCCAAGATCCGACAGGATCCTGCCACCGGCCGTCACCTGCTCTGCCGGGGGGCGGACCCTTCCAAGGACCAGAGCTACTTTCTCTGCCGTTTGACGCAGGAGCAGCTTTCCCGGACGCTGTTCCCCTTGGGCGATCTGGAAAAACCGGCGGTGCGGGCCTTGGCAGAGGCTCACGGCCTGATCAACGCCCAAAAGCGGGACAGTCAGGATATCTGCTTCGTGCCGGACGGGGACTATGTGAGCTTCATTACCCGCTGCGTGGGACACGAGTCCCCCACCGGGCCGTTTGTAGACCGGGAGGGCCGCGTCTTAGGCCAGCACAAGGGGTTCATCCGCTACACCAAGGGCCAGCACAAGGGACTGGGTCTTGCCATCGAGCCGCCGCTGTACGTCCTGCGGAAGGATCCGGCGAACCACGCCGTCTATCTGGGTCACAATGAGGACCTGTTCACCTCAGAGCTGATTGCCGGGGACTGGAACTGGATCTCCATTCCCGCTTTGATCGCCCCTATGACCGTCACCGTCAAGACCCGCTATTCCCAGCGGGAAGCGGAGGCCGTGGCGGAGCCGCTGTCCGGCGGGCAGGTACGCCTGCGGTTCCGGGAACCCCAGCGGGCGGTGACGCCGGGACAGTTCGTTGTCCTCTATGACGGAGACACCGTGGTGGGCGGCGGCGTAATTCTGGAATGAGTTTCCATCATGCTTTCCGTTTCTCCGGGCATACTACCCTCAGACCGAAAAAGGAGTGACGGAGTATGAAAGGTTGTGCCGGATTTTGGGTCGGCATGAGCGCCGGTCTGCTGGCCGGCGCCGCAATGGGTATGATGTCGCCCTACGGACGAGACCCCATGAAAACGCAGGTGGGGAAAAGCATCCGCAAGCTGGGTATCGCGGTGGACAACGCCGTGGACAACATTGTATCCGATCTGCGCTGAACAAAAGGAACAGGGAGGGCTGCGCCCTCCCTGTTCCTTTTTTGCTGGGAGTCAGAATAGGACACAACCCCGCCGTGCACTGCACGGCGGGGCTGCGGTATCATTTCTTATCCTTTTCTGTATACAGGCAGCGCATGGCGTTGAGAATGGCCAAAAATGCCACACCTACGTCGGCAAACACGGCCAGCCACATGGGGGCCTTGCCCAGCGCGCCCATCACCAGGACGATGGCTTTCACCGTCAGGGCAAAGACGATGTTCTCCCGCACGATCCGCACCGTTTTGCGGGCAATGCGGATGGCTGCGGCGATCTTGGTGGGCTGATCGTCCATGAGCACGATGTCGGCAGCTTCGATAGCCGCGTCGCTGCCCAGACCGCCCATGGCGATGCCGATGTCCGCGCGGGTCAGCACCGGCGCATCGTTGATGCCATCACCTACAAAGGCCAGCTTACCGGTCTCCTGCTTCAGCAGTTCCTCTACCCGTGCCACCTTGTCGGCAGGCAGCAGCTCCGCGTGGTACTCGTCCAATCCCAGTGCATCCGCCACCGTATGGGCCACTTCCTTGGTGTCGCCGGTGAGCATGACCGTCTTTTTCACACCCATAGCCTTCAGTTGGACGATGGCCTCCTTGGCGTCGGGCTTGGGCTGATCCGCGATCACGATATGCCCGGCGTAGAAGCCGTCGATGGTCACATGGACGATGGTGCCGGGCAGCTCGCAGGGCAGCCAGTTGACGCTCTGACGCTCCATCAGGCGGCTGTTGCCCACGCCGACGCGCTTGCCGTCCACCTCCGCCATGATACCGTGTCCGGCGATCTCCTCCACGTTGGCGACCCGGCTGCGGTCCATTCCGCTTTTGCAGGCCTCCCGCAGAGAGACGGCGATAGGGTGCGTGGAATATTGCTCCGCCAGAGCCGCGTATTCCAGCACCTGCTCCGCTTCAAAGCCCGCCTCCGGATGGACGGCGGATACGGCAAAGGTGCCCTTCGTCAGAGTGCCGGTTTTGTCAAACACCACGGTGTCCGCCTTGGCCAGCGCTTCCAGATAGTTGCCGCCCTTGACCAGAATACCGCACTTGGAGGCGCCGCCGATACCGCCGAAAAAGCTCAGAGGTACGGAGATCACCAGCGCGCAGGGGCAGGAGATGACCAGGAAGGTCAGGGCCCGGTGGAGCCAATCCGTCCAGACGGTGCCCGCCAGAAATCCGGGGAGAGTGGGCAGCACCGCCAGCAGGACCGTAGGGATCAGAAACAGAGCCAGCGCCGCATACACCACACAGGGGGTATAGTATTTGGCAAACCGGGTGATAAACTGCTCGCTGACGGCTTTCTTTTCGCTGGAATTCTCCACCAGCTCCAGAATTTTGGAAACCGTGGATTCCTCACAGGGCTTTGTCACCGTCACCCGCAGTAAACCCGTCAGGTTCACGCAGCCGCTGATGATGTCATCGCCCACACGGATGCTTCGGGGCAGGGATTCGCCGGTGAGGGCAGCAGTATCCAGTGTGGAACTGCCCTCTAACACCGTACCGTCCAGCGGTACCCGCTCGCCGGGCTTCACCACGATGACGGAGCCGACGGCCACATCCTCCGGATTCACCGTTTCCAAGCCGTTTTCCGTTTCCAGATTGGCGGTGTCCGGACGAATGTCCATCAACGCGGCGATGGAGGTCCGGGACTTGCCCACGGCGTAATCCTGGAACAGTTCGCCGGTCTGGTAGAACAGCATGACAAACACAGCCTCGTCAAACTCCCCGGTGGCGTAAGCACCCACGGTGGCCAAGGCCATCAGGAAGTTTTCGTCAAAGACCTGCCCATTGACAATGCCCAGTGCCGCCTTCCGCAGCACATCATAGCCGATGATGAAATACGGCGCCAGACAGCACAGCCCCCGGACCCAGCCGGTAAGGGGCAGCAGCTTGACAAGAACCAGCAGAGCCGCCGCAATCAGGATGCGGTTCCGCATTTTTCTTTGCTTTTTGGAAAGGGTCGTCATCGTATCCTCCTTTTCGGGAACAGGCGAAGCGCCGCCTTACGGCAGTTGCGCTCCGAAACGCGCCAGCGGCGGCGGTTCTTACAGGTGCAGCTCGCAGTCCGGCTCGATCTTCTTCGCAGTGGCCACAACCTTTTGCAGGATCTCGTCAAAGCGGGCGTCATCGGCGTCCAGCGTCAGCTTCTGGGTCATGAAGCTCACCGTGGCGTTGTTGACGCCGTCGATCTTCTTAATGGCATCCTCCACCTTGGCGGCACAGTTGGCGCAGTCGATTTCGAACTTGTAATGCTTCTTCATAATAGCTTCCTCCTGATTTCATATTTATGAGAACTGAATTGGAAATCAAAAATTACTCCAGAATATGCTCTAATCCCTGATCGATGATGGTTTTCACATGATCGTCCGCCAGAGAATAAAACACCGTTTTGCCATCCCGCCGGGATTTTACCAGCCGGGCGTTTTTCAGTGCCTTGAGCTGATGGGAAATAGCGGATTGGGTCATTCCCAGCAGCGCCGCGATGTCGCACACGCACATCTCTGCCTCAAAGAGCACATACAGGATGCGGATACGGGTGGAATCCCCGAAGATCCGGAACAGTTCTGTCAGATCATACAGGGTATCTTCCCCTGGCATCTCCTTTTGTACTCTCTCTACGATCTCATCGTGGGCATGCATCAAATCACAGCACTCCACATTGTAGCGGTCCTCCATAAGCGGCCCCCTTTCATTTGAATGTCTGTTCATGTGTTCATGATAGCACGCATTTTTCGTTTGTCAACCCCGAATTCAAAAAAAGAGTAGAAATCAGAGAAAATATGTGATACACTCAAAAAGTAGTACAATAGAAAGGTATACGAAAACAAAATGGACGAAAGTACAATTGAAATGTTTAAGGACAAAGAGCGCAAAAATCTCTTTGCCACTTACAACCATATTGAAATGGTCATGGTAGAGGAAGATCACGCCGTATTCCGGCTGAACATCCAGCCGGAGAGCAAGAACTCCTACGGTATGGTCCACGGCGGCGCTATCTACGCCATGGCAGACAACGCCACCGGCTTTGCCGCCCACACCGATGGCCGCAATTACGTCACGCAGACCAGCGCTCTCCACTTCCTGCGCAACCAGTCTGAGGGTGAAATCCAGGCCGACGCCCGGGTAAGGCACCGGGGCCACTCCACTTGCCTGGTGGCGGTGGACATTCTGGGTGAGGATGAGAAGCTGCTGGCCACCGGCGAGTTTACCTTCTTCTGCGTGGACCCGGAGATCATGGCCCGCAAGGTGAAAAAGGCATAAAACCCGAAGCAACTAACAAAAGCGGAACGGAGAGCTTCTCCGTTCCGCTTTTTCATTCTTTTTACGCTTGTTTTCTCAATGGTATGGTGAAGGTAAAGCGGGTGGACGCCGCATCACTCTCCGCCTTCAGTGCGCCCTTATGTTCCCAGGCGATGGTGTCCGCAATAGCCAGCCCCAATCCAAACCCGGATTTTTCCCCACGGGAGGCGTCCGCGCGGTAAAACCGCTCAAACAGATGGGCCAGATGCTCCGGCGGAATGGGGTCACCGGGATTGGAAACGGTGAGTCGGGCCTGCCGGTCCATCTTTTCCAGCGTCAAGGTGATATGGCCGCCCTCCGCGCCGTATTTCACGGCATTGTCCAGCAGAATGGAGATCAGCCGCCGCAGGCGGTCAGCGTCCCCCACCACGGTAATGTCCGCCGTGATCCGCTCCTCCAAAGGTTTTCCCGCCTCAAAGGCCACCGGCTCAAAGGCCAGCACGCAGTCCGTGGCCACATCGGAGAGGTTCAGCGGCTCCATGGCGGCAGGCCGGACGCCGTTGTCCGCCCGGGCCAAGGTCAGCATCTGCTCCACCAGAGTGCGCATCTGCTCCGCCTCGGTATGGATGTTGCCGCTCCACCGGGCAGGCTTTTCCGCAAGACCTGCCCCCTCCAGCAGCTCCGCGTTGGAGAGGATCACCGTCAGCGGCGTCTTCAGCTCGTGGGAGGCATCCGACAAAAACTGCCGCTGCTGCTTCCATGCCTTCTCCACCGGCCGGGTGACCCAGCGGGATGCCGCTGCCGCAATGCCCAGCAGCACCAGCATGGCCCCCAGTGCGATCAGCAGGTAGGAACGGACCAGCCGCCGCAGCACCGCCTGCTCCATGGACATATCCACAAAGGCCAGTTTCCGATAAAGACCGTTGTCCATGGAGAGATAGCGGAGGTGATACTCGTTGACCGTCCCCTCCGCCACTCCCTGCTCCAGGCATTGGCTGAGAATGTCCCGCAGGGTATCGGTATTCTCCAAATCGGCATAGGTACCGCCGGTGATATAGGCGGTATCCCCCCAGATATTCACTGTGAAATAAGGCAGCAGCACCCGGTCCCCGCCGATCTCAATGGTGGGGTTGGGCACAGCGCCCCGGCCGCTGTCCTCCCGCAAGACCTGATACAGCATTTGGCGGCTGAGGTCCTCAATATTCTGCCGGACGGCGTGATAGGCGGCGCCGAACACCGCCGAGAGCACCAGGGCCACCAGCCCCATGCACACCGCCACGAATTTCCAGCGCAGTTTCCGGATCATGACAAGTGCCTCCCCTTGTCGAAAAGTCTGTGGAAAATGTTGAAAAAGCTGTGGAAAAGTCGAATAGTCAGGTTTCCTGCTCCAACCGGTAGCCCACCATGCGGATGGTACGGATCTTTACCTTCGAGTGGAGGTAGTCCAGCTTTTTCCTCAAAAAGGAAATGTAGACCTCCACATTGTTGTCCTCGGCATCAGATTCATACCCCCACAGCTTGAGGATCAGATTCTCCTTGGTGAGGACCATTTCCCGGCTCCGCATCAGCAGCTCCAGCATATCAAATTCCTTCCGGCTGAGCCGGACGGACCGCTCTCCGCAGCTAAGCTGAAAGGTATCCGTTTCCAGCCGCAGATCGCCGTATTCCAGATTCTGAGAGGCCCGCTGCTCCGGCTGACGCCGGGTCAGCATCCGGACGCAGGCCAGCAGTTCCTTGGGTTCAAAGGGCTTGGTGAGGTAGTAGTCCGCACCGCAGTCCAGCCCCTCCACCCGGTCCGCAAGCTCCGAACGGGCCGAGAGCATCAGCACTGGGACGGTTTTCCCCGCCTGCCGCAGCGCCCGCAGGACGGAAAATCCGTCCTTCTTCGGCAGCATCACATCTAAAATCACCAGATCATAGATGTCGGACAAAGCGTTATCCAAACCGCTTTCCCCGTCATGACAGATGTCCGCGGTATAGCGCTCCAGCTCCAGCAGGTCCCGGAGGGTCTCCGCCAGACGGACCTCATCCTCCACTATGAGAACACGCATCGTTCTTCCCTCCCGTCAGGACGCTTCCTCCATTCCCTGATAGGCCAGCCGCATCATGGGGTCCAGCAGCTCCAGTTCCATGAGGTAGATGGCCGGCTCGTCCCCGAAGCGGACGTAGCGGCCGGTGCCGCCCATATTCTGAGTTCCGACGTTCATTTCAAAAATGCCCTCAATGCCGGTGGCGGTCTGATAATGCACCGTCAGCGTCACAGGGTCCTGAAAACCGCAGAAGGTCACCGCGTCATCAGAGGGACGAAAGTCCACACATTCCGCCACTTTCAAAGCCGCCAGATCCTCCAGCAGCGCCCGCAGGGACGGGGCATCGGTAATATTGGCCCCGCCGGAACGCCAGGAAACGGCAGTGCTGTCATCCTCCGCATGGGTGGCAGTGAGCACAGTGGAATTCCGGACCTGAGTACTGTTCCCTTCCAGATCCACCTGCTCCACCAGCGGTCCCTGCAGCTGGATGGACGTGATGGTGCTCTCCGTCAATTCCGGCAGCACCGGCAGGCGGCACATCTGGTAGATGGGCGTCTGCATGGCCTGACGCAGCGTTCCCGCCAGAATAAAAACGTGGTCCGGGTCGCTGTTGATAGTCGCGTAATAGCTGGTTCCATCGGTGGTGGCATTCCCCAAGGTAACGGTCAGCACCGCGTCATCCGGAGCTGTGGCCGTCAGGCTCACATCCGGGGCATCCAATCCGTACACCGACAGGTCCTCCGGCATATCCAGCGTCTGCTGGGGCTTGAGGGTCTCCAAAATCGTCAGAATGGACTTGACGTGGGTATCGTCCAGCGGGAAGTCCGGCTCACTGTCCCAGGTCCAGACACCGTTCTCATTCAGGGAGAAGGACAGCGTTGTGGAGCCATTGCTGTAAGACAGAGCCACATATTCACTCTGGGCTGTATCCGCGATGTCCGACGGGGAAACGGTGTTCTGATCCTTGGCAGCCTGGGCCGCCCGGTAGCGGATGCTCAACACGACGAGCACCGCAGCGCACAGCACCGCCAGAATGATGCTCAGAATCGTGATCAATCGTTTTTCTTTCCAGCTCATGAAAGCCTCCTTATTGTTGTATCACGCCGGTTTTCGGCGAAATTCCACATTGTGACAGAATATTATACCACGCATCCGCCTGTGGGACAAGCGGAACCTGTGTCATCAGAAACATGGTTTTCCGCAAAAATTTCAAAAATTTAAGTCTGTCCTCTTGACAATTCCCCATTTTATGTTATTGTATTAGTTGCTTAATACAAGAGTACAAGGAGGTGGCTCATGAACTGGCAGTTTTCCAATGATGCCCCGATCTACGCCCAGCTCATCGGGCAGATCCGGGCCGGCATCGTCTCCGGTGCGTTCTCGCCGGGAGAGCGGCTGCCCTCCGTGCGGGATCTGGCTATGGAGGCGGGCGTCAACCCCAACACCATGCAGCGGGCCTTGACGGAACTGGAGCGGGACGGACTGGTGTACAGCCAGCGGACCTCCGGCCGCTATGTAACGGAGGATCAGACGGCCATTACGGAGGCCCGCCATGCACTGGCGGCGGACCGGGTGCGGTCCTTTCTGACCGATATGGAGCGTCTGGGATTTGAAAAGGAAGACTTGCTGTCGCTGCTGCGGCAGGAGTCGGAAAAGGAGTGAACATATGCCGATTTTAGAATGTAACCAGCTCTCCAAGAGCTACGGCAAGGTTCCGGCGCTGGATGGCGTCAGCTTTGCCATTGAGCCGGGCCGGATCGTGGGCCTTTTAGGTCCCAACGGCAGCGGCAAGACCACCCTCATCAAGCTGGCCAATGGCCTGCTGACCCCCAGCAGCGGGGAAATTTTGATCGACGGCAGGACCCCCGGCCGGGAGACCCACGCCATGGTCAGCTATCTGCCGGAGCGCACCGCCATCCCCACCTGGATGAGCGCCGGTCAGCTCATGGATTTTTACGAGGATTTCTACCCGGACTTCCGCCGTCAGGCTGCGGAGGAGATGCTTCACCATCTGAACATCCAGCCCAAGCAGCGGATCAAGCAGATGAGCAAGGGCACCCGGGAAAAGGTTCAGCTCATTATGGTCATGAGCCGGGCCGCCCGGCTGTATCTGCTGGACGAGCCCATCGGCGGCGTGGACCCCGCCACACGGGATTATATTCTCTCCACCATTATTTCCAATTATAATCCCGACGCCGCCGTGGTCATTTCCACCCACCTGATCGCCGATGTGGAAAAGGTGCTGGACGAGGTCATTTTCATTGACAGGGGCCACCTGGTGCTGCAATCCTCCGTGGATCAGATTCGGGAGGAAAAGGGCATGAGCGTGGACGCGCTGTTCCGGGAGGTGTTCAAATGCTGAGAAAGTTGTTGAAGCATGAGTTCCGGGCCACCGGCCGGATCATGCTGCCCCTGTTCGGCATCCTGCTGCTGGTGTCTGTGGGTGCCAATTTCTCCAGCCGGGGTATGCTGAATTCTGACAGCTCCCTCCTGCGCACGCTGGGTACCATCTTCATCATGCTGTTCATCGTGGGGATCTTCGCCGTGGGAATCATCTCTTTTGTGTTGATGATCAACCGGTTTTACAAAAATCTCCTGCAGGACGAGGGCTACGTAATGATGACCCTTCCGGTGTGCGTCCACCAACAGATCTGGAGCAAGCTCATTGTCTCTACCGTCTGGTTCGCCGCCACTGTTGTGGTGATCGGTCTCTCCTGCTGCATCATGGCCTTTGACATCCGTTTTGTGGGTGATCTGTGGCACGGCTTCCTGAATCTGCTGGACTACGCAGTCCGGATAAACCACCTGGATTTGGTGGCCAACGGCGCGGCCTTCGCCGTGGAACTGCTGCTTTTGTGCGTACTGGGCTCCTTCGGCCTATGTCTGCGCTTTTATTCGGCCATGTCCATCGGCTTCAGCTTCCCCAATCACAAGGGACTCCTGAGCGTGGCATTCTATATCGCAACGGGCATTGCTCTCCAGATTCTGGGCGGCCTCGGCATGGCTCTGGTGAACGATTCCTGGTTCCACCGGCTTCTGCTGGGCTGGGAGCCCAACGTTTCCGTTGTGGCCGGTATGCACCTGGGTATGTGGTTCCTGATTGTTCTGGAACTTATTTACTGTGCCGTTTTCTATTTCTTAACGGTTTACTTCTTGCAAAAACACCTGAATCTGGAGTAAACTATGATAGCCGATGCCCCGGCGGTCACACGCCGGGGCAATTTTTATGCAAGGGGGACCTCATGGCCTTTTGGGAAACCGTTCTGGGAAAGTACATTATGACCATGGCCATCGCCGCCGTTCCGGTGGTGGAGCTGCGGGGCGCCATCCCCGCCGGGATCGCCGCCGGGCTGGACCCGTGGCTGGCCTGCGGCGCTGCCATCTTCGGCAACCTGCTGCCAGTGCCCTTTATCATCCTGCTGGTGCGTCAGGTCTTTGACCGGCTGCGGAAGCACACCTTCTTCGCTCCGAAGATCGATGCCTTGGAGCGCCGTGCCCACCTGAAGGGGCGTCTGGTGCGGAAATACCGTCTGCTGGGGCTGATGCTGTTTGTGGCCATCCCCCTGCCGGGGACCGGAGCCTGGACCGGGGCTATGATTGCGGCCTTTCTGAACATCCGCCTGCGCCACGCTCTGCCTGCCATCACGCTGGGACTGCTCATTGCCGGAAGTCTCGTGACCCTGATGACGCTGGGGCTGATCCACCTGCTCTGACACGGCTTGCCCCGTTTTCAACTGCAGGATCGCTTTTGATCTGATTCCGCCAAGCAGCAGGCCGGGCATTCATTTTGGATGCCTGGCCTGTTGTTTCAGCGTGTTGAAAAAGCCTTTTCTCCCCGCTGAGTAAGTTTTCAGAACTTTTGTAAAGTTCTGAAAACTTGGGAGATTTCAATGGCGCAGGACACCCTTCTTGGGTTTCCCGCGCACACCCTTCCTTACCATTGCGGAGAATTTACCACTTAATCGACAGTCTCCAACAACAGGCCGGGCATCCGAATGGATGCCCGGCCTGTTGTTTCGTTTTAAGATCACTCGTCGGAGAGGACATCCTGCCGACACGTCCAGTCACGGCGGCTCTCCCGTCGGTGCATGGCCTCTGCCGCTTCGTTCAGCCATGTGCGCATCTGCTGCGGAGTGATACTGCCAACGCAGTAGCCGTCGATCAGAGCCAGGTCCACCGCCTTGTCCAGCGCGGGCAGCTTTTCCGGCCAGCCGTCCTCGCAGGCCAGATACACCTTGCACTCCGGCAGCCTGCGCCGCACCTCGATGGCGATGTCGCAGCGGGCGGAAACGTCCTTGGTATCCTCCGCCGCCGGGGAAAAATCGGTTTCCAGCAGCAAAAGATCCACGTTCTCCGCCTCACACTGCCAGATCACATCCTCGCCGTGGTCGGAGAGGATGCCCAGGGGTCTGCATCCCCCCAGCCGCGCAAGCCAGTCTGCCGCCCGACGGGTCATAGCAGATGTGGTAAAGCATACCGCCGCTCTGGGCGGCGTCGGCTCCGTTCCGCCGCCGGTGGACAGCTCCCGCTTTTGGAAAATGCTCATCCAGACGCCCCCTTTGCTCCCATCTCTTTAGACAGCCGCGTCCCACATTCGGGACAGTACACCGCAACGTCCGTGACCACCACACCGCAGCCGGGACAGCAGCGATGGCGGGCGCGGTAGAAGTCATAGAGGGTCTCCTTTGGCAGCGCCGCGCCGCAGGAGATACAGTCTGTCCGGTAAGCGCCGTTGCCCCTGCCGCAGGCCGGGCAGATCTTGCGTCCCCGCAGAGTCTCCGGCCCGAAGCCATATTCCAGAAGAGACACCCGGCGCAAGGCCTTTTTGGTTTCCAGGTCATACTCCGTCATTCGGTCCTTCCCTCCTCTTCCTCTGTGCCGCCCACCAGCAGCCGCGCCCCGCAGGCGGGGCAGAAGAAGGCGTCCGGGTCTTTCAGCCTGATGCCGCAGTGGTGGCAGAACACAGGGTATTCGTTCTCCCAGGGGGCGCAGTCCAGACACCGCTCCGCGTTGATGTTGAACATGGCGGAGGACACATACCGGCCGCATTGGGGGCATCGGTCAAAGGCCCACCGCCCCTCCGTCTCCCACGCGATCTCCAGTGCCTCGTCCTCCGTATCCGCCCGAATGGACTTGGTCACGCAGCACAGCTCACCGGAAATGTCGCAGTAGAACCGAAAGACCCGCTTACCGCCGGGACCGGCGATGACCCGGTAGGCGGCCGTTTTCTTCGCCTGAACCATCCGTATTTCCCCCTTCTTTCCCGCTTTTCGCCTTGTAAAAACGCCGTGGGGTGTGCTACAATAAAGTGTATGAATTTGAAGCCGGGCAGCGGCTGTCGCCCCGCTTTGACAAATTTACCTCACTTTTTGTATAGCATGGATCTCTTATTTTGTTAACCCTAATTTCTCCGAATTAGGGTCTTGAAGGCTAAATTTTACCGAAAAGCTTCAAAAATACCGCTGATTTATGAACAGCTTCTCGATTTTGGAGGGTTTTCCATGAAAAAGCGTCTGTTTTCCCTGCTGCTGGTATCCGCCCTTGTGTTTACCCTCTCTGGCTGCGGAGAGAAGTCCCTGCTTCGGGAGAGCGACCCGGTGACGCTGAACTTCTGGCACGTTTACGGCGAGCAGTCCGGCTCGCCTATGGATCTGCTGGTGCAGGAATTCAACCGTACCGTGGGGCAGGAGAAGGGCGTCCGGGTACAGGTGACCAATCTCAGCAGTGCCTCCAAGATCGGCGGCTTCCTCAAGGAAGCCCAGAAGGGCGGCAGAGACGCACCGGAAATGCCCGATCTGTTCACCTGCCACATCAGCGACGCCACGTCGCTGGGCTCGGACAATCTGGTAGATTGGAACGCTTGGTTTACGGCGGAGGAGCTCTCCAACTTTGTCCCCGGCTTTCTGGCCGACGGCATGACGGAGGACGGAGCCCTGCTGCTCTTCCCTATTTCCAAATCCACCCAGCTTCTGATGTGCAACGGCAGCGGCTTCGCCCGCTTTTCTCAGGCCACCGGCGTCAGTTACGCAGACCTTTCCACATGGGAGGGCTTTTACGATGCTGCCGGAAAGTTCTATGACTGGTCCGGCGGCGAGGCCTTCTGCGCACTGGACTATCCCATCCGTTCTGTAGAATTGAACGCATTGGAGCACGGCAGCGGTGATTTCTACACGAAAAACGGCTGGTATGATACCAATAATGCCGTATTCAAGGAGAGCTGGATGCAGTTCGCCCGCTCTCTGGCTCAGGGCCATGTGGTGGTCTCCGATCTCTATTCCAACACGCAGGTCATGACAGGCGATGTTCTCTCCGGTCTCGGCTCCTCCGCGGCGATCCTCTACTATAACGATACCGTTACCTACCGGGACGGCACGCAGGAGCCCATGGATCTCCATGTACTGCCCATGCCGAAAACGGCAGGTGCAGACGCTCTGATGACGCAGGCGGGCGTGGGCCTTTGTGCCTACAAGACCACTGACCAGAAGGCGGAGGCCGCCGCGCTGTTCGTCCGCTGGCTGACAGAAAATGGGCGAAACCTGGACTTCGTGGCCCAGACCGGTTATATGCCGGTACGGAACGGTGCCTTTGGCGCCATCGAAAATTATGATAAGTTCCCGGAACCGACTGAAAGCTACCGTCAGCTTTACGCAGCCCTGAAAATCATGCAGGAAAACTACACTCCCTTATCCGAGCCTCGCTTTGAGGGCTACTACGGCAAGGTCAGTCAACTTTATGATGGTCTGCGGCAAATGCAGCAGGAGCTTCCCGCCCGTGCTGCTGCCGGTGAAAGCATTGACGCATTAGCAGAGGAGACCTGGGCACTGCTGTGTGCTATCCATTGAGAACACTGTCATGCTGAAAGAGGGGGACGGCCCATGTCCGGGTTTTCTTTTTCCAAACTGAAACAGGCCAAGCCCTCCATGCGACGGCGGCTGCTCCTCTACATGGGCGCACTGGCGGCGCTGCTGCTGGTAACGCTGTTCGCCGTCCTCCTTCTGCTGGGACAGCTGAAAAGTCCCCGGGAGGAGCTGGCGAAATCGCTGACCTTCCGAATGGAGGCCTTTCAGTCGGACATGGAATCTCTGTGGCGGAACGTCTCCGTAATGGGGCTTCATCTCTCCGAGGACATGACCGCCATTCTGGAAAAACAGACAACGGACCTTTCCAAACTGGATGGGGACGCGGACGCTGTGGAGCGGCTGGAGGAGGCTATGCTGGAGCCGCTATGCCAGTATGTACGTCAGGCGGACTGCTCCGGCGCGTTCGTGGTGCTGAACACCTCTCTTGTCAGTGCTGACAGCTCCTTCAGCGGCCTGTATGTCCAGCGGAGCAACGCCGCCCACACCACAAGTGGGCTGCTGCTCTACCGTGGCATGGCGGACATCGGACGGCGGCATGATGTGATGCCCCACCGGAAATGGGCGCAGGAATTTGACCTGTCGGAATTTCCCGGTTTCACCCGGTATTTGGAAGCGGCCTCCGCCCCCATTGAGCGGAATTGCTGCACCACGCCCCTGCTGACCCTGCCCAACACCTCAGAGCGGGCCATTCTTCTCACCGTCCCCATGTTGGGCACGGACGGCACAGCCTACGGCCTGTGCGGCTTTTCGGTGAATCAGACCTACTTCTCCTCCCACCACGCTCAGCCCTCCGGCGTCAGCCGACTGGCCTGTGTCCTGTCGGACAGTGCGGCGGGGCTGGATATTTCAAAGGGTCTTCTGACCTATCCCGCAAATGGCTTCTGCTTTGTCCCGGACGAGCTGCTGACGGAAAAACCGCTCCAGGAAGGGCTAACCTCCTACACCGGAGCGGAGCTGTCCTTCGTGGGCCTGTCCCGGCCCTTCATGGCCGCCGACGGGGACGTGGAACCGCATATTCTCACGGTGCTGATCCCCAAAAGCGATTACGCTAACCTCCTGCTGAAGAGCCGGTTGGAGATCGGCGGGCTGCTGATATTGCTGATGTTTTTCGGCGTGGTCTGCTGTCTATTTTACACCCGCCGCTACTTCACCCCCATTCTGGAGGATATCGACCACGTCACTGCAGCCGGCGGCGAGGCGGGAAACCCTTTCTTCGAAGAACTTCTCCCACTTTCCGACAAGCTGCGTGTCCATGAGCGGACCATCACGGATCTGGAAACAGAGCGGCAGGACCTGCGGGGCCAAATGGAGCAGGCAGAGGCCGATGCCAAGCGTCTGGCCCAGCGTCGAAAGAGCGAGATCGATCCCGAGGAATATCAACTGTTCTTGTCCGCCTATCAGAAGTTGGGACCGGAAGCCCGGACTGTGATCGATGCAATGGTTGACGGAGTCAGTGCTCAGGTGCTTGCGGAACAGCTCGGGAAAAAGATGAGCACAGTCTACTCCTATCGCAGGGATATCTATGGAAAAGTAGGGATCCAAGGTGAAAACAAGCTCCAGCAGCTACGGATCTGCGTTGCTCTCATGCGGCGGGAGCAAACAGAATACGGCGGTTCCTCCGCCCCCTCTAACGGCGAAAACGCCGGGCAAGCGGTAAATCGATAAATCCCAACTGCTCACGGGCTGAAAGTGTAAACACTTTCAGCCCGTGTTTTTATATATCCTAATTCTCTTTTGTCTTTCTATGCCCTCTGAAACCATCGAAGATACAAGGCTCTGGCTCCTTTTAAAATACAAAGTCAAACTGGAACCTTGTTATAAAGAAACCCCGACAGACATCGCAAAGCGATGATCTGTCGGGGTTTTCCCGGATTCAGTTGTTGTCCTGATCAGAGACAGACCGCGCCGGGATTTGATCCGTAGACGGAGTCTTAGGCCTGAGGAGCAGCCTCTTCCGCAGCCTTCTTGGCAGCGGCGGCCTTCTCAGCCTGAGCCTTCTTGATGGCCTTATACTTTTCCTTCTCCTCAGCGGTAGCCTTGGGGAGGATGGCGTCACGGGGGCAGACCTTGGTGCAGAGCTTGCAGCCCACGCACTTGTCATAGTCGATGACGGCCACGCCGTTGACCACATGGATGGCGTCCTTCTTGCACTCCTTCTCGCACAGGCCGCAGCCGATGCAGGAGTTGCCGCAGACGCTCATAGCAGCCTTACCCTTATCCAGGTTGGCGCAGGCTACGTGGACCTTCTTGCTGGCGGGCACGGAGGTGATCAGGCCGCGGGGGCAGGCCTTCATGCAGGCGCCGCAGTTGGTGCACTTCTCAGGGTCCACAACGGCGGTGCCGTTGGGGCCGATGGACATAGCGCCGAACTGGCAGGCGTTCACACAGGAGCCGAAGCCCAGGCAGCCGAAGCGGCACTCCAGAGGACCGGCGGCAACCTTGGTGGCAGAGAGGCAGTCCTGCACGCCCACATACTCAAAGCGCTTCTTAGCAGCCTCGCCGCCGTTGCAGCGGACGAAAGCTACCTGACGCTCACCGGTGGGAGCAGCCATGCCCATGATCTCAGCGATGGCGGCAGCATTGTCGGGGCCTGCGGGAGCGCAAGCGGTAACAGGAGCGTTGCCGGCCAGAATGGCAGCAGCGCAGCCGCCGCAGCCGGGGTAGCCGCAGCCGCCGCAGTTAGCGCCGGCCAGATGGCTGAGGATAGCCTCCTCGCGGGGATCCTTTTTGACCTCAAAGATCTTGGAAGCCACGGACAGGATCAGTCCGAACAGAGCGCCCAGAGCGCCCAGAACTGCGATAGCAGCAATAATATTTCCCATCTTTCCTACCTCCTTACCAAACCTTCAGGCCGGAGAAGCCCATAAAGGCCAGAGCCATCAGGCCGGCGGTGATCAGCGCGATGGGGAAACCGTCCCAGCACTTGGGATAGTCAGCGAACACCAGACGCTCACGGATGCTGGCGAACAGCACGATGGCCAGCAGGAAGCCCAGACCGCCGGTGATGCCGTAGACCACAGACTCAATGAAGTTGTAGCCGTTCTGCACGTTCAGCAGCACAACGCCCAGTACTGCGCAGTTGGTGGTGATCAGGGGCAGATACACGCCCAGAGCGGTATACAGAGCGGGCATGGCCTTCTGGAGGAACATCTCGATGAACTGCACCAGAGAAGCGATGACCAGAATGAATGCCACGGTCTGCATGTAAGCCAGATCCAGGGGGATCAGGATGTACTTGTTCACCACAAAGCACACAGCGGAGGCCAGACCCATAACGAAAGTAACAGCCACGCCCATGCCCACTGCGGTATCCACCTTCTTGGAAACGCCCAGGAAGGGGCAGCAGCCCAGGAACTGGGAGAAGATGAAGTTGTTTGCCAGGATTGCGCCCAGCGTGATCGAAAGCAGCTTAAAGATTTCCATTATTTGCTCTCCTCCTTATCCTTCTTGGGACGAGCCAGAGCCCACTGCATGGCAGCGATCAGAGCAGCCAGCACCAGGAAGCCGCCCACAGGCAACGTCAGCATACCCACGCCGAAATCGGAGGGGAAGATCTGAACGCCGTTGGCGCCCAGCACGCCGCCGCCGAAGGCGCCCTTGCCGAGGAACTCACGGATGATGCACATGGCCAGCAGCACCCAGGTGTAGCCGATGCCCTGGAAAATACCGTCAAACATAGAGGCCACAACGCCGTTCTTATAGGAGAACGCCTCGGCACGGCCCAGAATGATGCAGTTCACCACGATCAGGGGGATGAACACACCCAGAGAATTGGCAAGGTCGGGCAGGAACGCCTGAATGGACAGGTCCACGCAGGTCACGAAGCCCGCGATCACCACGATAAACATGGCGATACGGATTTTATCGGGGATGATCTTCCGCATAGCGGCGATGATCATGTTGGACAGCGTCAGGATGATGGTAACGGCCACACCCATGCCGATGCCGTTGAAGAAGGAGGTGGTGATGGCCATGGTAGAGCACATACCCAGCACCTGAACCAGAACGGGGTTCTGCGTCAGCAGACCGTCCTTGAATTGCTTACCGATATTCATGTTTCAATGTCCTCCTCTCTTAGCCGATAACGCCGGCCACAGCCAGCGCGGCATTGACGCCGGTGGTCACACCCTTGGTGGACACGGTGGCACCGGTGATGGCGTCCACGTTGGAGCCAACGGACAGAACACCGTCAGCGGCGGACTTGCCGATAAACTGATCCAGAACGCCGGTGCCGTTGGTCAAAGGCTCGTTGCCCATGACCTTGGAGCCGATACCGGAGGTCTCGGAGTTGGTGACGATGGAAACGCCGGTCACGGCGCCGTCCATGTCAATGCCCACCATCATGGAGATGGTACCCTGAGAGCCGGAGGCCTCCACATTGATGGCGTAGCCAATGGGCTGTCCGCCGGACTGCGCCTGATAAACGGCAGCCAGCGTGCCGCCCTGTGCGGTGGCCGCGGCGGTCATATCATCGGTAAGGTCCATAGCGTCGGAGAAATCGTCAGCGCTGATGACCTCCTTCATAGCGGTCACGGTCTTTTCCCAAGTGATAGCTGCGATCTTGTCCTTGGTAATGCTGTTGACCCAGCCCAGAACACCGGCCACAACCATGCAGGTAAGCAGCAGGGTCACAGTCAGCTTAATGATGTACTTGGGGTCCATATTGACCTTTTCCTTGGTCTTCACTTCATTGCTCATTTCGCGGCTGCCTCCTTCTTGTCGGATTTCACCACGCCGAAACGAACGGGCTTGGTGTACTTGTCGATCAACGCGGTGCAGCAGTTCATGACCATGATGGAGTAGCAAACGCCCTCATTGTAAGAACCGAAGTACCGGATGAACACGGTGAACAGGCCGCAGCCGATACCGTAGATCAGTTGGCCCTTCTTGGTGACGGGGGAGGTGGCATAGTCGGTAGCCATGAAGAAAGCGCCCAGGAACAGGCCGCCGCCGAAGATGCTGTAAAGCATATACTCAGCGCCGCCGGCCTTGGGGAACAGCACGGTCAGAACAGCCACGGTGGCGATGTAGGCCACGGGAGTCTGCCAGTTGATGACCTTGCGCCAGATCAGGTACAGGCCGCCGATGAGCAGCATCAGGGCAGAAACCTCACCCATGGAGCCGCCCACCTTGCCCAGGAACATATCACCCACGGAGGCGATCTGCTTCAGGCCCTCCAGATCGCCGGTCTTCAGATAGGCCAGCGGGGTCGCGGCGGAAACCACGTCCACAGGCATACCGCCGCCGATGGCGGCCTTGGTGCCGGCAGGCAGCCAGGTGGTCATGGCGCCGGCATAGCTGGCCAGCAGAGCGGCACGGCCTGCCAGAGCAGGGTTCAGGAAGTTCTTGCCGATGCCGCCAAAGAGCTGCTTGACCACAATGATGGCAAAGAAGTCACCGATGAGGATCATCCACAGCGGGGTGGTGGCGGGGCAGACGAAAGCCAGCAGCATACCGGTGACCACAGCAGAGAGGTCATCGATGGACTGAGGCTTGTGCATGAGCTTGCGGTACAGTCCCTCAAAGACAACGCAGCCAATGACGGACACGGCGGTGAGGAGCAGAGCCTCCACACCGAAGTAAATGATGGCCCAGATCAGAGCGGGACACATGGCAATGATGACGTCCAGCATGATGGACCGGGTGGTCTCACTGCCGCGGATGTGAGGGTTAGAAGTGGCAATGAGCTTCAAATTCTTGTAATCGGTCATCTCTTATGCCTCCTTCTTCGCTTCCGCGGCCTTCTTGGCCTCAGCGGCGGCCCGATCGGCAGCCATCTTGTTCTTGACGAGCTGCTTGCCAGTCTTGAACATGTGGGTCAGGTGCATACGGGCGGGGCAGGCGTAAGCGCAGGCACCGCACTCCATGCAGTCCATGATGTGGGCCTCGTTCAGCTCATCCACCATGCCCTTCTCGGCATACTGATACATAAAGAGAGGCTCCAGGTGCACCGGGCAGGCGGCAACGCACTTACCGCAGCGGATGCACTGGGGATGCTCAACGGTCTGCTCCTCCTTCTCGCAGAAAGCGAGGATGGCGCCGGTGCCCTTGGCCACGGGAATATCCGCGGTATACTGGGCCATGCCCATCATGGGGCCGCCGGCGATGAGCTTGTAAGTACCGTCCTTCACGCCGCCGCAAGCGTCCAGCAGCAGAGACACGGGGGTACCGATGGGGCACTCGATGTTCTTGGGGTCCACGATGCCGGAGCCGGACACGGTGACCACCTTGTTCACCACGGGCATACCGGTGGTGATGGCCTTAAAGATGCAGATGGTGGTGTTGATGTTGAACACCGCGCAGCCCACATCAGCGGGCAGGCCGCCGGGAGGCACCTGACGGCCGGTGATGGCCTGGATCAGCTGCTTCTCACCGCCCTGGGGGTAACGGCAGCGCAGAGGCTCCACCACAACGGGGGCCTTCTTCTCAGCGATGACCTTGTTCATGGCGTCGATGCCGTTCTGCTTGTTGTCCTCAACGCCGATGATGACCTTGTCCACGCCGAACATCTTGGCCAGATAGGTAGCGCCGCCGATGATCTCCTCGGGACGCTCCAGCATGGCCCGATGGTCGCCGGTGATGTAAGGCTCGCACTCAGCGCCGTTGATGAGCACGTCCTTCACCTTGCCGATGCCGCCGGAGATCTTAACATGCGTGGGGAAGGTCGCGCCGCCCATACCCACGATACCGGCATTCTTCACGATCTCGACCATTTCCTCCACCGTCAGAGCGTCGGGATCGGCAGGAGCCTTCACCTCTTCGCTGACCGTGTTCTGGAAATCGTTTTCGATCACAACGGACACCATGTCGCCGCCCATAGAGAAGGGCCGGGGCTCGATGGCCTTCACCGTACCGGAAACGCTGGCATGGATCGGGGCGCCCAGCCCCTTGAATTCGCCGATTTTCTGACCCACCTTTACCTGGTCGCCTACTTTTACGATCGGGGTGCAGGGTGCGCCAAAGTGCATCGACATGGGGATGACCACGGTAGCCGGGGGTGCCAGCTGCTCGATGGCCTTTTCATTGGTTGCGGCCTTCATATCATGGGGATGAACGCCGCCAAAGAAAGCTTGTGCCATTGTCTTCACCTCATTCTTACTCCATTGATAGGTGTCAAAGCATACCCCGCCCCGCCATCGGGCAATGGCATGGCAGGCCATGCTTCGGCGCACTATCACATACTGCGCTTTATTCTACACCACCCGTTGAAAAATGTCCAGACTATGAATTCGTTTTTTTGTAGAAAATTTATCAATTTCTTTGTATTCCTCCACTTTTTCCCTGTTTTTGCACAAGCCTACCCTCTCTTTTTGGTCAACCTGCATATTTTCCTGCCGACAACTCCCGCAGTCGCTGTACCCCCTCTGCCTCTCTTGTCTTTTTTTCGGAGGTATGCTATGATGAAGCATATCTTTCAGAAAGTATCGCCGCAGTTTGGCCTGTCTGCCGGAGCGGCGAATGGAGGTTCCTTTTTATGACGAAGCCCATTGACCGCGCCGCAATGAAAGCCCAAACCCGGGAACTCTTGCAGACAGCTCAGGTATCCCCCAAGGGTATGACGGCCCTGTACTGTGCCTGTCTGTTTCTGCTCAGCCTGCTGGAGGCCCTGATTCCCGGGCCGGAGCTGGTATCCACCTTCCTCTCCATCCTCACAACGCTGGCTGAGTGGATCTTAGCCGCCGGCTTTGCCTTCTACTGTATGGATATCCGCCGCCGGGAGCGTTCGGAATACGCGGTGCTGTTCGACGGCTTTTCCTTCACCGGCAAGATCATCGCTCTGAACATCGTCATCAACCTGTTTGTGTTCCTGTGGTCTATGCTGTTTGTGTTCCCCGGCTTCATCGCCCATTACCGTTACAGCTTCGCCCTCTATAATCTCTATGAAAATCCGGATATGGATATTATGGAGGCACTGAATTTAAGCAAGCGGCAGACGCAGGGGTATAAAATGGAGCTGTTCAAGCTGGATCTCAGCTATATGGGATGGATCCTGCTGAGTATGCTTCCCAGTCTCTTTTTCACAAGTCAGGCGATTTTGACCCTTGGGTTCAGCGGTATGGACCCCTATGCGGCCCTCGCCGCTCCCATGCCTCTGTGGCAGACCCTGACAGCCTCCGCCTTTGTCTACGCGCTGTCCATCTTCTATCTGCCCAACTACCAGTGCGTCCAGCTTGCCTATTTCGATGCCGCCAAGGAAGATATGCCGGAGTTCCGCTCCCGGCAGTCAGATTTCTCCGACGGCCCGGGCAGTTTCTGAGTTTTCTTTCTAATCATTCCGCCCCGGCTGGGTCACCCTTGCCGGGGCGTTTTTCCCATCCCATTCTGGAGGTGCCGCTATGCTGACTTACCCCATGGAGGAGCGGGGTTCTCTCCCCCTCTATGAATACCTGTGCCGCCGGATCCGGGCGGACATTCTCAGCGGTGCTCTGCCCACTGGGACGCGGCTTCCCTCCAAGCGGGCGCTGGCGGAGCATCTGCGGGTCTCCGTTGTTACCGTGGAGGGCGCGTACAGCCAGTTGGAAGCGGAGGGCTATTTACAGGCTCAACCTAAGCGGGGCTTTTTTGTCTCCGCCGTGGAGCAGGCCCCACCGCCTGCTGTCCGCTCGGTTTTGATGCCGGAGACCCCCGCTGTTTCCTGGCGGCTGGATCTGGGCCGCAATCAGGTGGACACTGCCCGGTTCCCCGTTTCCACCTGGGCCCGCCTCACCCGGCAGGTCCTCTCGGAAGCACCGGAGGCTCTGTTGTCCCCGGTCCCTCATCAGGGCTTGGCTGCCCTGCGGCAGGCCATTGCCGACGATCTCCGGGACTTCAAAGGTATGGCAGTCTCCCCGGAACAGATCGTCATCGGCGCCGGTGCGGAATACCTTTACTTATTGCTGGCCCAACTGCTGGGCCGGGACACGGTGTTCGCCGTGGAGGACCCCGGCTATCCCAAGATCCGTCAGGTCTATGACGCCTGCGGAGCCGCCTGCGTCCCCATCCCGCTGGATAATCAGGGCGTAGAACTGGTGGCGCTGATGAGATCCAAGGCGCGGGCGCTGCACATCTCCCCCAACCACCAGTACCCCACCGGACTGGTGACCCCCATCGCCCGGCGGCAAGCCCTTCTGCGCTGGGCGGAGGATACCGGCTCCACCATTATCGAGGATGACTATGACAGCGAGTTCCGCTACACTGGCCGTCCCATCCCCACCCTGCAAAGCATCGATGACCGGGGCCGGGTCATTTACCTGAACACCTTTTCCCAGACCATTTCCCCCTCTATGCGTCTCGGCTTTCTGGTGCTGCCGCCCCGGCTGCTGGAACGCTACCGGCAGGAGCTGGGCTTCTATGCCTGTACGGTCCCTGCGCTGGAGCAGCACGTTCTGACCCGTTTCATCGCCGGGGGCCACTACGAGCGTCACCTCTCCCGGATGCGGAAGGAATATCGGGACCGCCGCTCCGCCACCATCAGCGCCTTCCGGGCTTCGCCGCTGGCCAGCCATGTCACCTTTTCCGAGGAGGGGGCCGGTCTGCACTTTCTGCTGCGGCTGGATACCAACCGCTCCGATGAAGAATTGCGCCGCCTGACGGCGGAGGCCGGCATCCGGCTGAGCTTTCTCTCAGAGTATGCCGCCGTACCGGACCCCCGCTTCGCCCACACGCTGGTCATCAACTACGCCGGTCTGTCCCAGTCCGATCTGGAGGAGGCCCTCCAGCTGCTGACGGATGTTCTGCTGCCGCTGCTGGCGTAAGTCCATCCCCAGGATTTCTCTATTTTTGTCCAAGAGAGGTTTGTTCTTATGAAGTCCGTCAACCGTGCCAAGCTGGATCTCATCATTGCCGTCACCGCCTTCGGCACCATCGGCATCTTTGTCCGCTATATCAACCTGCCCTCCTCCGTCATTGCCTTTGTCCGCGGTGCGGTGGGCGCAGTGTTCCTGCTGCTCTTGTTGTATCTCCGCCGGACACCCTTTCGGTGGGCAAGCGTCCAGCCGCATTGGAAACTGCTGGCTCTTTCCGGCGCGATCATCAGCTTCAACTGGATCACACTGTTTGAAGCCTACCGTTACACCACCGTGGCCACCGCTACCCTGTGCTACTACATGGCGCCGGTGTTCGTGACGCTGGCCTCCCCCTTTCTCTTCCATGAAAAACTGACGCCCCGAAAACTCCTCTGTGTGCTGGCCGCCCTGTGCGGCATGGTGTTTGTTTCCGGAGTTCCCCAATCCGGCCTGCCGGAAGCCGGGGAAGCCACCGGTATCCTGCTGGCCCTTCTTTCCGCCGTGCTTTATGCCAGCGATGTGTCCATCAACAAGTTTCTGGATCAGGTCCCCGCCTGTGAGCGGACTCTGGTACAGCTGGCGGTGGCAGCACTGGTGATGATCCCCTATATCCTGCTGACGGAGGATGTAGCCGCTATGGCTCTGACACCTCTGGGCGCCGTACTGCTGCTGATCGTAGGTGTTTTCCACACCGGCTGGTGCTATTCCCTGTTCTTCGGCTCCATGACCTATCTCCCCGCCCAGACGGTGGTGCTGTTCAGCTACATCGACCCCATCGTAGCCATCTTCCTCTCCGCTCTGCTGCTGAAGGAGCCTCTGGGTTGGAGCGGCATCCTTGGCGCCGTTCTGGTGCTGGGCTCCACCCTCATCAGTGAACTGCCTGTCCGGGCCGCTGCGGAAACCAAATAAACTGTCAGGCGGCAGTCTGCCCGCCGGAGGGACCATGTACGATCTGCATTCCATCTTGATCCAACTGAAAAAAGAGGACACACCGCTCCATGGCGTCATGGTGCGGTGTGTCCGTTGTTTTTATCAGTGGCTGGACCCCACCCTGTGGGAAGGTTCAGCGCTGTTTGAGCTGTGGGCGCAGGAATTGGAGCTGATCTACGGTGATCTGCGCCAGCGGCTCTCTCCCAATGCAAAAACCGACGCCGGGTCCTTGGGTGATCGGTTTGGTTTTGACACACCGCCGGAATTGCCCCGGCTCCTGCAAAGCATCCAGACCTTTTACAGTGTGCTCATCAAGTTCATCGCCTGGAACACCCTCCGGGGTGCGACCCCCGAACCGCCTCTGACGGAGCTTCTCTCCGGCAGGGCCTTTGTTAACCGGGGTATCCGCAATTTCTGTGGGGATGACTGGTATATCTGGCCGCTGGACATCTGGGACCCGGCGCTGGAAACCCAGTGTGAGGAATTGCGGGCCTGTCTGGAGTCCTTTGACACCTGTCCGGAAGGCAGCACCCTTTCCCCGGACAGTCTCAGCCGCATCTACGAAACCGTGGTTCCCCCGGCCCTCCGCCATGCCCTTGGGGAATACTACACCCCCGGCTGGCTGGCGGAACGGACCCTGCAAAATGCCGTCAGCGCCAGCGGACAGCAGGCCGGAGATTTGCGCTTTCTGGACCCCGCCTGCGGCTCCGGTGTTTTTTTGATCCAGGCTCTCCGCATGATCCGGGCGGATACGCCCCAAGACCCTCCCTTATCTGATCAGGTGTCAGGCTTCGACCTCCACCCATTGGCAGTCCTGACGGCGAAGGTCAATTATCTGGCCGTCATGGCCCGCCAGCCGCTGCCGGAAGCGAGTCTGTTTCTTCCCATTTACCGCTATGACGCTCTGAATATTCCCATTCTCCGTGGGGATACACTGGTGATCGACACCGGCTGTGGTCTGGCATGTGATGTTCCCCTGTCCCTCTGCCGTCAGGCAGTGGAAATGCGCCCCGATCCGGAGGAATTTCTTTCCATGCCGGAAGCACGCGGTCTGCTCACCTCTCTGCCCCCGAATGGGCGGCTTCTTTTGGCCGGTATTTTGCTGAACCGTATTTGGGCGTTCTTCCATCAAAAGGCAGATATAGTCATGGGAAATCCCCCGTGGGTGAACTGGGAGTACCTGTCCCCCCGGTATCGGGCCGGGTCCCAGCATTTGTGGGGGGAATACGGCCTGTTGCAGGTAAAAGGCCCCCGGCTCGGTTTTTCCAAGGAGGATGTGTCTACCCTGTTCACCTGCGCCGCGTTGGACCGCTTTCTCGTCCCCGGTGGGCGCCTCAGTTTTATCTTGCGGCAGGCCACCTTCCGCTCCGCCCAGAACGGCGCCGGATTCCGGCGGTTTCATCTGGACGGCCCCGGTCTGGATTTTCGGGTGCTGGAGGTGGAAGACCTTGGCCGCATCCGGCCCTTTGACGGGATCTGTACCCCTGTTGCGCTGGTACTCATCCAGCGGGATGCCCGCCACGTTTTTCCTGTCCCCTACCGGCACTGGCAGACAAGGCCCGGCTTCCGGCGGGCGGTCCGGTCACCAGACGCGACGATTGCCTCCGTTCTTCCCTTTGTACGGATGGAGGACATGACCGCCGCTCCCGCCCACCGGGATAATCCCGGCTCCGTGTGGGTCAGCGCTCCCAATGGACTTGCTCCAGTACTGGACGCTTTTTTAGGCAGCAATCCCTACCAGGCCCGGACCGGCGTATTCACCGGCGGGGCCAACGCCGTCTATCAGCTTCAGATTCTGGAACGGACAGGCAATACCCTTCGGGTCACCAATCTGGCGGAAAAGGCCCGCCGTAAGGCCCCCGCCATTACGGCGGAGCTGGAGCCAACCTGCGTCTATCCCCTTATTCAGGGCAGCGACCTCTCCCAGTGGAGCGTCCGCAGCCGTGCCTGGCTGCTGTGCCCCCACACGGCTGAAACCAAAATCTATCCCCTTGCAGAAGCGGATTTGCGGCAGGATCTGCCGCTGACCTACGCCTACCTGACCCGGTTCCGGGATCTTCTGGAAACCCGGAAAGGCTTCGCCGGGTGGGAACGGGCCATCCAAGAGCGTTACTTCTACGCGCTGCTGCGGGTGGGGCCCTATACGTTTTCCCGTTACAAGGTAGCGTGGCGCTACATCGCCCGCTCCTTCATCACGGCGGTCATCGCACCGATGCAGGACTCCTATCTGGGAGAAACGCTGCCCCTGCCCAACGAAAAGGTGGTCTATGTGGGCACTGACTGCCGGGAGGAGGCCTATTATCTCTGCGGAATTCTCAGCTCCGCTCCGGTGCGCTGCTGCGTCACCTGCTACATGAACCCCACCAGTATTTCCGCTCATGTGCTGGACAAGCTGCATATTCCGGCCTTTGACCCTGCGGACAGCCGTCATCTGTCCATCGCCGCTCTCTGCGAGGAGGGCCACCGAACCTCAGACCCCCGCTGTCAGGACGCCGTCCGGCAGCAGCTTGACCGGGCTGTAGCCGCACTTTACGGCCTCACTTCCGCGGATCTGGACACCGTCCGGTCCATGCTGGAAAAGATTTGAAAAACCCACCCCGGAGTACTGTGTACTCCGGGGTGGGTTCAGCGTATCGAAAAAAACTTTTTCTCCCCGCTGAACAAGTTTTCAGAACTTTATAGAATTTCTGAAAACTTAGGATCTCAATTGCGCAGGACACCCTTCTTGGGTTTCCCGCGCACACCCTTCCTTACCGCTACGGAAAATCTACTGCTTTATCGGTAAACTCAAAGGGCGCGTTGCAAAATAGCGCACGGAAGCTGAATAAAAAAGATGAGCAGGTC
>OLFU01000892.1_pt1 | contig 32739 bp, 24 predicted proteins | sample 1605161 | NCBI WGS metagenome assembly OLFU01 (sample SAMEA3888914, study PRJEB22519) | human gut metagenome | biome: human gut; feature: human-associated habitat; material: faeces | place: Denmark | collected 2011
TGCGGCGCAGAGATCGAGCACACGCTCACCCGGTTCGATCGGGAGGCGGGACGCCGGGGTCATGGCGCTTGGCTCCTGCAGATAGAAGACGCCTGCCGCATACAGCGGAGACTGGCCCATGCGCATGCCGTCCGGCACGAAATAGCCGTTTGGAATCCACGGAATTTTCTTCCACGTTCCCGGAACAAGCGGCGGGAAATCTTCGGTCCGGCATTTTTTTGTATTCACACGCAGCCCGGCTGTGCGGGGTGCGTCGTAGGAAGTTAAAAATGCATCAAATTCATCGCCCAGCATGTCCTGCATGCGGGTCAGAAATTCCTGTGGTAACTGCGCCATGTATTGTCTCTCCTTTTTATTTTGCTTTGTTGTGCATCGGTCCCTTTTCGTGAACTGGCGATGTTTTTTCTGTCTTTGTTTCTTTTGTTTTGCATCTATTTCATAATTTCTCACAGAAAAAGAGACAGCTTTTTCGATTTTTCAATCTTTTTGCTGTCTCTTTTTTGCATAGCGGAGAAGAAGGGATTTGAACCCTTGCGCCGTTTCCGACCTACTGGTGTTCGAAGCCAGACCCTTCAACCACTTGGGTATTCCTCCTGTTATTGCTAACCTGTTAATTATACAATACTTTTCCTGCTTTGGGTAGTAGGCAAATCGTTTTTATTTGATTTCTTCTATATAGTAAATGTAATCAAGAGAGCGCAGTGCTTCAATGATGTCACTGTGTTTTTTATCTTTTTTCAGTTCCTGACTGTCCACAGTCAGAGAAACCGTATACACGCTGAGACCGGAATTTAAATAAGCCGGATTTGCCTCAATATCATCAATGCGGATCCCCAGTTTACGAATCGTCGCTACAAAATCCTGAAGTTTGAAACTGCTCTTTAATTCCAGATGCACCTCAAAATGATTGGAACGGTCTTTTAAATAACGCTCTGCAGATGGGAACAGGGAAATCCCACAAAGAAGTGCCATAAAGATCACAAATGCGGAAATATACATTCCGGTCCCAACCATTAAGCCCATAAAACCGCAGGCCCAGAGTGCTGCAGATGTAGTCAGTCCCTTGATCTGGTTCTTGGAACTGAAAAGAATGGAATTGCCGCTTAACATGGCAATGCCCACAACGGCCGCTCCTGAAATAACAGGGATCCCAAAAGAAAATTCACTGGACAGATACAGATCTGTGAGCACGGCTGCTGTAGCAGATACACTGACCAGCATAAAAGTCCTCATACCTGCGGAATGACGCTTGCTGGAGCGTTCACATCCAATGATCGCCGCCAGCGCCAGTGATAATAGGATCCGCAGGATCACCTGCATTCCTATTCCTTCCATCATCCATCCCTTTGTCAGTTCTGCTGTTATATGTCCCATATCAATACGTCCTCCTTGCTCTTAAATGATTGCGCAGCGCCCCCACTGCTTCGTACTGCTCATTGGCAGCTTCCAAAAATGCCTGTTCTTCCGGAGAAATATTCTCTTCTGTTTCCGGTATTTCCTGCTGGATCTCATGGATCCGCTCGATCAGCAGTTCCAACCGGGTCACCGGATCTTTTTCTTTCGCCTCTTTTGGCAGTTCAATATCCCCATAGGATCCGGACAGATACAGGGACAATTTTGCGCATGCCGGACCCGTCAGTTCATAAAGTACACTAGATGCAAGAATAACGGTCTGCAGATCAATCCCCATCTGACCGCCTAAAGTTCTTGCTCCCAGAGCCGCCAGACCAATGGCTACGCCTGCCTGAGGCACCAGTGCCAGCCCCAGATAATTGCGCACCTGTTTTTTCTTATGTACTGCAAGACAGCCTAAATAAGCACCTGCGTATTTTCCTATGACACGTGTCAGGAAATATGCCACTCCGATCACTAAAAGGGAAGCCCCGTCTTCTCCTGCTGAGGGATTAAGAAGCGCATCTAACCGGAAGGAAAGTCCGGACCGTACAAAAAACAAAAGCAGGATCGGCGGACTGAAATAATTTAACTGTTTAAACAGCTTATCATCATCAGATAAATTAATATAAATGGTTCCCATGGACATACATCCCAGAAGAGGGGATACATCTGCCAGAGAACAGATCCCGCAAAAAGCAAACAGCGCTGCCACCGATATGATCAGCCGGTTGTCTTTGTATTTTTTCTTTGGCATCATGCATTTTAACAGCCAGCCAAAAATACCGCCTAACACCAGTACTGCCCCATTGATCAGGATCGGTTTTAAGATATTTCCCACCTGGAAACCACCAGTCCCGGAAAGAGCTGCCAGCGCAATAGAAATAGCCGCACTGTACTCCACCAGACCAACCACATCATCCAATGCCACCACCTGCAAAAGAGTATCAACAAAATCTCCCTTCGCTCCGGTCTGACGGATGGTCATGATGGTGGACGCAGGAGCTGTAGCTGATGCCAGAGCTGCCAGTACAATGGAAAATGCCAGATTTAAGTGGAGCACCCCATAAACCACTGCAAATACACATACCGATGCCAGCACCGCTTCCATAACCGTGATCACGATCACCTTCCAGCCGTTTTTCTTTAACACGGAAAAGCGGAAAAATTCCCCTGTGCTGAATGCAATAAAAGCAAGCGCGATATCTGAAAGAAAATCCATCCCATCTATGACCTTCACCGGCACCATATCCAGACAGTAGGGTCCCATAAGGATCCCTGCCAGAATGTACCCCGTTACATTTGGCAGTTTAAACTTTCTGGTGATGCGGGTCATAAGATAACCAACAAACAGCATCAGTGCAATGGTGATAATGACCACCGATGCCTGGCTTGTTGCATGGTAAAATAAAAATGACTTCATGCTATAACCCCCTCGTTTTCCTTGTGTGTCATGCTTCTATATGATATACTGTTTTATAATAAAAGCAAATTATTTTATTTTTATGTATGATAAATTTTATTTATTATACACAATAAGGAGGTACCATGCTCGGTTCAAAAATAGAAACTCTGCTGGCAGTAGCTGAATTCCAGAATTTTACAAAAGCGGCTGCTTCTCTCTCCCTTACCCAGCCGGCAGTCAGCCATCATATCAATCAGCTGGAAGAAGAACTGGGAGTCACCCTTTTTATCCGCGGAAAAGGCAGTTTAATGCTGACCCCGGAAGGTGAGATCGTCTTAAAATATGCCCGAAGGATCAAAGCGCTGTATGGAAAGATGGAGACGGAGATCGATAATTCCAGAAAACAGCTGACCAAAGTCCGCATCGGCATCACCCACACCTCGGAAAGCAACCTGATCATGGAGGTTCTGGCCCGTTGCAGCAATGCTGATAATAATTTTTCAATAACAATTATTACGGATACCATAAATAATCTTTATGATATGTTGGATAATTACGAGATCGATCTGGCTGTTGTGGACGGAACGCCAACCGGGCATTCCCTCTGTTCCCTGATGTTAGCTACCGATTATCTGGTGTGTGTTATGTCCATCCGGCATCCTCTGGCCAAACGTGCCATGGTCACTTTATCAGAATTAAAACAGGAACGGATGATCCTGCGGCTTCCTACTTCTGATACACGCATGCTTTTTGAGTCCACATTAAAAAGCATCGGGGACTCCATTGACAATTTCAACATCACTCTGGAAGTTGACAATATCGCCACTATAAAAGACCTGGTACGAAAAGGACTGGGCGTTTCCATCCTGCCTCAGAGTGCCTGCGCAAGAGAACAGAAAAAAGGAAAAATGGCCGTTCTTCCTATTGAAAACTTAAGTATGATGCGTGAGACCAAGATCGTATACAAAAAAGACTTTACCCATATGGATATCCTTCAGGAGATCACCCGGGTATACCATGAAACGGCAAGAAGTTACCAATAATAGACATTTTCCACTGTTTTATAGTTTTACAAATCATCAAAAACAGTGTACAATAATTAGACTGGCCCTTTAAAGCGTTTAAGTGTGTTTCAACGTTTTAACAGGTCCAAAAATGAAAATGACTGGAGATAATTTATGATCGTTCATATAATCGAAGCTGTTTACCACTTTTTGTGGGGAGATCTGGTTACACTGCACCTTTCAGGCACTTCCATTGGTATTCCTCTTCTGGTACTGCTTCTGATCCCAACAGGTATTTATTTTACCTTCCGTACTAACTTTGTATCCGTGCGTCTTTTTCCGGATATGGTGCGTTCCCTGACAGAAAAGAAAGGAAATGGCAACAGCTTATCACCGTTACAGACTCTTTTCGTATCTACCGCTACCCGGGTTGGTATGGGAAATCTGGTGGGCGTAGTGGCTGCTGTTTCTGCAGGCGGCGCAGGTGCTGTGTTCTGGATGTGGCTTTCCGCTATTTTAGGCTCTGCCACTGCTTTTATCGAGGCAACTCTGGCCCAGATCCATAAAGAGGAAGATTCATTGTACGGCGGCTATCACGGCGGTCCGGCTTACTATATCCACTATTATGCAGAAAAAGTCCGTGGAAAGAAACTGAACCACTCTGTGATTGCAGTTTTCTTCGCCTTATCCGGACTCTTATGCTGGTGCGGCATCAGCCAGGTGATCAGCAACTCCGTTGCCTCTGCCTTTGAAAATGCTTTTTCTGTACCACCTATCATCACCACTGTGATCCTGGTGATCTTATCCGCCATTATCGTGCTGCGCAAAAATGCCACCATAAAGGCACTGGATATCATTGTTCCTGTTATGGCGGCTATGTATTTTATCATCACGATTTTTATCATTGTGACCCATATCGGACAGCTTCCAGGCGTATTTTCCAGGATTTTTAAAGAAGCCTTCGGACTTCGTGCAGTAGCAGGCGGTGGTTTTGGAGCTGTACTGATGAATGGTGTAAAACGTGGTCTTTTCTCCAACGAGGCTGGCTCCGGTTCTGCTCCCTGCGCGGCAGCTGCTGCTGATGAAAAGGAACCGGTTAAAATGGGACTGATCCAGGCTTTAGGCGTATTTATTGATACCATTGTGATCTGCAGCTGTACTGCCTTTATCCTGCTCCTTGTCCCGGAAGAACTGACCCGTGGCCTTATGGGAATGGAGCTGTTACAGACTGCCATGAACTACCACCTGGGAAGCTTTGGTGTGATCTTCGTAGCTGTGATCCTGGCCCTGTTCAGTTTCTCCACTTTCCTTGGTATCCTCTTTTATGCCCGTTCCAATGTGTCCTATCTTTTCGGAAACCGCTGGCTGTGGCAGACTCTCTATAAGATCCTGGCCCTGATCATGCTCTTCATCGGCGGCATCCAGGCTTATACAGTGGTGTGGGATCTGGGAGATGTTGGCATCGGACTGATGACTATTTTTAATCTGGCAGTGCTCTTTCCTCTTTCAAATGAGGCCTTATCTGCGCTGGCTGAATATGAGAAAAAGAAAAAATATGAATAGCTAAAAAGGACAGAAGGTTGATCACCTCTGTCCTTTTCTTTTCCGAATTTACTTTTTTCTTCTTTTTAATATTTCATGCCAGTACACAGGCACTAACAATGCGCTCGCCCCGATCCATGCAAAGGGCGTTGCAAAGCAGATCCCTACATAACCGATGATCCCTGCAAACACAGTGGTGGATGTAATACGAAAGATCAGTTCAATGATACAGGCTGTAAAGGGTATCCAGCTGTTGCCCATACTCTGGATGGCAGAACGATAGATCTGCAGCACTCCAAGAAGCAGGTAAAAAGGCGCTACGGTCATCAGATAATAATCAGAATACCAGATGATCTCTGCTGTGGGCTGTGTTACAAACATGGGCACGACCAGATGGCGTCCGAAAATGATCATCACACACATAAGAGCATTTGCAATGCTTGTCTGAAGCAGGCAGGCTGCCATTCCCTTGCGGATACGGTCCCACAGACCGGCACCATAGTTCTGGGCCACATAGTTGGAGATGGCGATACCAAAAGCTGCATTCATAAGTACAGAAAACTGATCCACTTTCGTCGCTGCCGTATATCCGGCAATTGCCTCTGTTCCCAGTGCATTAACGGCTCCCTGCATGGCAAGCTGGCCGATGCACATAACAGACATCTGAAATCCCATAGGAAATCCCATACTCATGTGAGTTTTTATCACAGAACCAAGATTTTGAAAATCTTCTTTCTTCAGTCTAAGTATGAGGAATTTTCTCACGCCTATCACTGTACATAATATTGCTGATAAAAGCTGGCTGAGTACCGTTGCCCAGGCAGCTCCTGCTACTCCCATTTTAAACGGGACAATAAATACTACATCCAGGACAATGTTTAAAAGAGAGGAAAATACAAGGAAAACCAGGGGTGTACGGCTGTCTCCCAATGCACGAAGAATATTGGATATCATGTTATAAAAGATAGTCGCACCGGTTCCTAACAATACAGCAAACATATAATCATAAGCCATATCGTAGATCTTTTCCGGTGTTTTCTGCCAGTACAGGATCTGATGAGCCAGGCCGCAGCAGATCGCCATGATAACCAGTGAGAAAAAAACACATAGAATAATAGACACTGCCACACTGCGACGCATTCCTTTTTCATCTCTTGCGCCAAACCTGTGTCCCAGACAGATACCAAAACCGCCGGTAATACCCTAGATAAAACAGAGTACCAGATAAATAACAATCGCCGTAGAACCAACTGCTGCCAAAGCGTCTGCTCCCAGCGTCCTGCCTACGATCACTGTATCTGCCAGAGTATAAAATAACTGAAACAGATTACCACCGATAACCGGCAGTGAAAATTTTAAGATTACGGAAAATGGATTTCCCTTTGTCAAATCCTGTGCCATGACTTTTACTTCCTTTTCATGTTTTTCCCCAATCAAACCAATACACTTTATACCTTCTGTTTTCCCCGTGTAAAACAGTCTGTGATCAGCCTCCATAAAGGAAGGGCATACAGATAACACCCTGCAAACAGCGCAGTCCCAGGTGCTCCCATAGAAGCTAAAGGAACAGCGCCTGCAATGGACCATGGAATCAGCGGTGCGATCACAATGGTACCGTCTTCCAGATACATGGCCATTTTCTCCTGATCTGTCACCAGCTTATTACAAAGCTGCTCTGTTACCAGTGTAGCCAGCGACTGGTTGCAGGACACTGCACAGGCGATCACAGAAACCGGAAGTACAACGGCAAAAGGCGCCAGCTTTTCTCCTGCTTTTATGATCTTTTCCTGTAAAGGCAGCAAAAGCCCTGTTTTCTCAAAAATACCGGAATAACAGGAAGACAGGCACACTACAGCTACCACTTTTATCATGGACTGGATGCCGCCCCCATTTAGCATTTTACTGATCTGGGCATCCTCTGAAACATAGCCAAATACCATAGAGTATAAAGTTTCCGTAAGAGGACGATGCTGGTAGACCAGACAGATCACAAATGCCAGAAAAATACTAACTGCCATAGCCTTTTTCACTTCTACTTTGCATATTGCTAAAATAAAAATGGCTGCTGCCGGGATCAGAGGGATCAGTCCCATACGGAATTCTCTTGAAAACAGCTCCCCTGCTCCTGCTGCCGCACTGCCGGAAGCAGACTGCAGCCATCCCATTACCAGGTATGCCACACAGGATATCACAAAAGGAACGATAGAATCTTTCATCAGTTTCGGTATATTTTTATACATATCCGTATGGGTCACTTCTGCCACAAGCAGAGTGCTGGTGGATACAGGCGAACACCGGTCCCCGAAAAAGGCGCCGGATATAGCTGCGCCGCCTGCAAGGGCAAGGCTTATATCCATTGCCTGGGCCATGGCAATACAGATGGCTCCCATAGTGGCTGCCGTTCCAAAGGAAGTTCCAATCAGAAAAGATACCAGGCTGTTTAACAAAAAGGTAAGCAGCAAAAATACGGAAGGTGTGATCAGCTGCACACAATAGCCAACAATAGCCGGGATCGTTCCTGATGATCTCCATAACCCTGTAAGAACTCCGATGATCGTCATAGTGATCAGCACATTTTTTACTGTATTTACGCCTTTTAAACACATTTTCCCCGTCTGTTCCAGGGTAAATCCACATTTCAAGCTGTATGCCGAAAACAGGATCAGACCTGCTATCAGGGCATACAAAATAGGGACACCTGCCGCCAGCGCACCGATCAAAAGCACTGCAAACAGTGTCAGCACCGCCAATTCCATTCTACACCTCGTTTTATCTTCTGTAATTTTATTCTAAACCGCTTTTAATGCCTGTTTCTGGAACATTTCTCCGCATCAATGGCCAGCACAAACATCAGCACATGAAGGGCATCTTTCGGATCCGCAATATCCAGTATATAGGTATCCGTCATATGGAACAGTTCCTTGGAGATCACTGCCACTTTCCGCCCATCAGACGTCGCGATCGTATAGTCCCACTCCATAAAACTTCCCTGGATCTCCCAGCCGTTAAAATCAATATTGTAACACGGCTTTAAGAACGAAAATTCCTTGCTGAGGCAGCCTATGTACTGCGGACCTTCATACAGCTCAAACTTTGGCAGAAAAGTAAATACCCGCTCTTTCACTGTCCCCACTTCACGGCCGGCCACATCATATATCTTCAGGCAGTGTCCCCAGGAAAGCTGACCTTTCACTGTGTATACAGTATTCTCATTTTCATCATAAATATCATAGCTGTCAAACCAGGAAAAGAAGCGTTGACGGAACAGAAGTTTCATAATGTAACCCCCTTTTATAACCGGATTATTTTACACGGATCAGTTTTGCTACGGTTTCACAGTTAGCAGTTGCCGGGAACATGTCTACAGCTACTGCCCTTTCCAGCTTATAACCTCTCTCCTGTAAAATCACCAGATCTCTTACCAGGCTGGTTGGCTTACAGGAAATGTAGACCAGATGATCCACACCAAAATTAATGATACGGTCTAATGCCTTTGGATGGATGCCGTCTCTTGGCGGATCTAAGATGATCAGGTCTGGCTTTTCGGTTATCTCATCGATCACCTTTAATACATCTCCTGCAATAAATTCGCAGTTATGCAGACCATTTGCTTCTGCATTTTCCTTTGCTGCGCCTACTGCCTCTTCTACGATCTCCACCCCTACTACCTTCTTTGCTACCGGTGCAATGATCTGGGAAATGGTTCCGGTTCCGCTGTATAAGTCGAAAACTACTTTATCCTTTGTTTCTCCTACATAACCTCTGGCTGTCTCATAAAGCACCTCTGCTCCCAGAGAATTGGTCTGGAAGAAGGAAAATGGGGTGATCTGGAATTTCAGGCCCAACAATTCTTCATAGAAATAGCCTTTTCCATAAAGAACTGTAGTTTCATCGCTCTGTACCACATCTGCCAGAGTATCATTGCGGATATGAAGGATACCTGCAAAACTTCCCTCCATTTTAAGAGCTAACAGTGTTTTCTTCCACTCTTCCAATAACACTTTTTCTGTTTCTAAGGACTGTGGCATTCCTTCTTTGCCGGTCTGTCCGGAAGTAACCAAAGCTACCAGGATCTCACCTGTCTTAACAGCTCTACGCACCAGCAAATGTCTTAAATAGCCCTCATGCTGCAGCTTTCTGTAATAGCCCATGCCTTTTTCTGTAAAATACTCTAAGGTAGCTGTTAATATTTTACGGAAATCCTCATGGACAATATGACACTGCGGGGTATTTACAATGTCATAAAAACTGCCTCTGCGGTGCATTCCCAGTGCCAGGGGACCACCCTTATATTCATCACCAAAAGAGAATTCCATTTTATTTCTGTAGCCATCAGAAATGGGGCTTCCCTTGATACCTTCAAATTCATAGGGCTTGCACACACTGTCTAAAAGTGATTTGATCTGTCCCTCTTTGATCTTTAACTGTTCTTCGTATGGAAGGCTCTGGTACAGACAGCCGCCGCATACGCCAAAATGAGGACATGCGCCTTCCTTTCGTTCCAGTTCAGAGGCTTCTAACACTTCTAAAAGCCGTCCTTCACATTTTCCATTTCTTTTTTTATTGATCACAAACTGTATTTTCTGTCCAGGAATGGCATTTTTCACGATCACTTTTTCCTCGCCTACATGAACAATACCTTTGTTTGGGAATTCTACCTTTTCTACAATCGCTTCGTAAATCTCGCCTTTTTTCACTTTTCTACTCCTTATTTTGTATTCTGTCACTTTAAATATTTCAGTCTATCACTTATTTATCACAAATATGCCCGAATAGCAACCTATACCTAAGAAAAGCGTGTCCCTTTTATATGAGACACGCTTTTAAAATTATAAGATTTTACACCTGTTATGGCTTCTTTCTTATTTTATTCAGCTTTTTCCTCAGCCCTCTCTTCTTTCTTTTCGCTTTTCTTCTCTTCTGCCTTTTCATCCTCGAAGAAGTCATCGTCGAAGTCATCATCGAAATCGTCTTCAAAATCTTCCAGATAATCAGGGGTAAAGAAACGGTAAACTGCGTATGCAATACCTGCTACTGCTGCTACTGCACCGATAATAGCCAGTACCCAGAGAATACAGTTCTTTTTCTTTTCATCTTCTTCTCTCTTGTGGATCAGTTCGTTGATACGGCTGGTATTCATCAGTTCTTCTACACGGCTTAAAGCCTCTTTTCCCATGGTATCCCATCTTTCTCTGTCAAATCTGTTCATAGCAGGTCCATCCTTTCTGCACTTATTTTCCTTGTTATTTAGTATACCATAAACTCTTACTTTTTACTACTGTTTTCAGACACGTTCCAGCTTTGCAAATCCCGCTAACATCTTCTTCTGGCCACCTTTGTCAAACTCTACCGTGATCTCATAATCCCTTGCCCCGTCTATGATCTCTTTTACAGTTCCTTCGCCAAATTTTGCATGTTTTACACGGTCCCCTTCTTTGTAGTCAAGGGATGCTGCTTTCTGGACTGTAAATGTCTTTCCAAAGCCCGGCTTTTTCTTTGGCTCTAAGCTTTGCATGCTGCTGCCAAAACCGCCCATTCCAGAACTTTTACTGCTTCCCGTTGGTGATGCTGTTTTAGAAGCATAGGCATTATATCCCATTCCAAACCGGCTGACACCGCTTTTAGTGCCCTGGTTCCATGGAAGTCCTGACTCGTCAAAGTCATCCTGCTTTCCTTTTCCAAGGACCGGCTGCAATTTATCCGTATCTAAAAGTTCCGGCGGGATCTCATTAATAAAGCGGCTTGGCTTGGACCATCTGGTCTCTCCGTTTACCATGCGCTGTCTGGCTGCTGTGAGCACCAGTTCCTTCTTTGCCCGGGTGATACCTACATAACAAAGCCTGCGCTCTTCTTCCATTTCTGTCTTATCACCAGACATAATGGACATCATTCCCGGGAAAAGCCCGTCCTCCATACCTACTAAATAGACCTTTGGAAATTCCAGGCCCTTGGCACTGTGAAGGGTCATTAAGGTTACCCTGTCTTCCGAGTCATCTACATTGTCAATGTCCGCAACCAGCGCCACCTGCTCCAAAAATCCATCCAGTGTAGGATGTTCACTGTCTTCTTCGTAGGCAGCTGCTTTGTTGATCAATTCCTCAATATTTTCCAGACGGGTCTGGGCCTCGATCTCGCCCTCTTCCTGAAGTTCCTCTTCATAACCCGTATCTTCCAGAATATGATCGATCAGATCTTTAATAGAGTACTCTTCTGAATGTGCCATCGCCCGGAAGGCTTCCATCTGGGCAATAAAACGGCTGATCTTTTCTGCCGCCTTACCGATACCCGGGATCTGTTTTGCCTCTTTTAAAGTATCATAAAAGCTCATTCCATGTTCTGACGCAAAGGCAGTCACCCTTCCAATGGTAGTGGCGCCGATCCCCCGTTTCGGCACATTGATGATACGGATCACGGAAAGGTCATCCACTCCATTTGCAATAGTCTTTAAATACGCCAGTACATCCTTGATTTCTTTTCTCTGATAGAAGTTGACTCCACCTACCAGTCTGTAAGGGATATTATAGAAAATACACCGCTCTTCTATCAGTCGTGACTGTGCATTGGTCCTGTAAAGCACTGCCTGATCCTGATAGGAATATGAACTGTCACGGATCTGGCGGGCTACAAAATCCGCCTCATCCCTTGCTGTATCAAACTGCTTAAATAAGATCTTGTCTCCTTCACCGTTGGCTGTCCACAGAGTCTTATCCTTTCGCCCGAAGTTATGACGGATCACTCCATTTGCCGCATCCAGAATATTCTGGGTAGAACGGTAATTCTGCTCCAGTTTGATCACCTTTGTACCTGGAAATGTATGCTCAAAGCTTAAGATGTTCTGGATATCCGCACCTCTGAACCGGTAAATAGACTGGTCATCATCACCCACTACGCAGAGATTGCGGTACTTGGAAGCCAGGAGGCTTACCAGCTTAAACTGGGCCATATTGGTATCCTGGTACTCGTCTACCATGATATATTTAAAACGTTCCTGGTAATAGTCCAGTACCTGCGGGTTATTCTGGAACAGTTCTACAGTCTTAACGATCAGGTCATCAAAGTCCAGGGCATTATTTTTGCGCAGCTGCTTCTGGTATTCTTTATAGATCTCCCCTGTCTTCTTTTCCCTGAAATCCGCTCCTGCATTTAACAGAAACTCTTCCGGAGTGATCAGCTTGTCCTTTGCAGAAGAAATAGCTGCCAGGACAGACCGTTCTTTAAACTGTTTGGTATCAACATTCATTGCCTTAAACACCTGACGCATCAGGGTCTTCTGGTCATCACTGTCATAAATGGAAAAACTGGTGGTATAGCCCAGACTTTCAATATGACGGCGCAGGATGCGCACACAGGAAGAATGAAAGGTGCTGACCCATATACTCTCTGCTCCAAAGCCAACCAGGTCATCCACACGTTCCCGCATTTCCCCGGCTGCTTTATTGGTAAAAGTGATCGCCATGATGTTCCATGGATTTACCCCACATTCATCGATCAGATAAGCGATCCTGTGGGTCAGGACCCTTGTCTTTCCGGAACCGGCGCCTGCCAGTATAAGAAGAGGGCCGTCTGTATGTAAGACTGCCTCTTTTTGTTTTGGATTTAATGTATCATAAATGCTCATATTATTACCGCCTTTTTTTCTCTGGAGTCATTATAACATCCCTGTACCTATCCTGCAAGCAGGCACAAAAACAAATGTTCTCCCTAAACACAAAAATGCCATGTTCCAGGCGTTCTCCATACAGCCTGAAACACGGCATTCTGTTCTTATTTTCTCCGAACCCTTTAATAAAGATCGGTCATTTTCATTATTTAGCCCTTTACAGCACCTTCCATCATACCTGCTTTCTGGAAACGTTCCAGGATCAGATACAGTATAATGATAGGAATGATAACTAATGTGGTACCTGCAAGGATAACAGGCCATGGTGTAGACAAACCTTCACTGACTGGCAGTAAGGAAATGGTTACCATCAATGTGTATTTTGCCTGTTTTCTTAAGTAAAGTAATGGCCAGAAGAAGTCATTCCATCTTGCGATCAGTGTGATCGCACCCCAGGAAGCCATAGCCGGCTTGATAACCGGAAGGATGATCTTCATAAAGATACCAAAATCCGTACAGCCGTCAATTCTGGCTGCTTCTACCAGTTCATCCGGAACATCGGTGATATACTGGTTCATGTAGAAGATACCAACTGCTGTTGCAATTCTTGGGATAACTAAAGACCAGAGGCTGTTGATCAGTCCCACTTTTTTCATGATGATGAACAGTGGTACAGAACCAACTTCCGGCGGTACCAGCATGGTAGCAATTACAAAATAGAATAAAACTGTCTTTCCCGGGAATTTATACTTTGCAAAAGCAAAACCTGCCAGTGCACAGAAAAACAGGGAAGTTACAGTACCCATAATGGTGGTAAATACACTGTTAAATGTATTCTGGCCTACAGGGATCATCTCAAACAGACGTTTGAAATTGCCCAGTGTAGGATGAGTTACAAGAATTGAGTTAAAGCCGGTAATGCTTTCAGAAATGTCTTTGATAGAGATCAGGCACATCCATACAATAGGGAACAGACATACAATAGTGATCAGCACCAGTACCCCATATGTGATCGCGGAAGACATTGCTTTTTTATGGTTCATGTCGGTTCTCCTTTCCTAAATTTCTCCCTGCTTATGACGTACGATAAACTGGATCACAGATATAACGATCAGGATCAGGATCAGTACTACGCCAATAGCAGATGCATATCCCATGTTAAATACATTGAAACCAGACTCATACATGTACTGGAACAGGGATGTATTGGATGTACCAGGACCTGGCAGGATATAGGACTCATTGAACAGTTTCCACATATCTACAGTCAGAGTCACGGAACAGAAGAATAAAATATTCTTTAAAGATGGCAGTGTGATGTACCAGAACTGCTGAAGTCCGGTTGCTCCATCTACAGTTGCTGCCTCATAGTAATCTTTTGAAATGTTCAAAAGACCGGATAACAGGATCATGGTAAACCATGGTGTATATCTCCACACATTCAGGATGATAACAGGGATCTTGGAATACGTGGTACTTGTAAGCCACGGGATCTTACTGCCACCAAATATGGTAAGCAGTTCATTAAACAGACCTACATTTTCATCAAACAGCATACGGAAAATAAGTCCCATAGCGATGGCTGCACAGATATTTGGCAGGAATGTAGCTGTTTTGAAAAATGCTCTTGCGCTGTTGCTCTTTAAAAAACGGCTGTTTAACAGACATGCAATCAACAGTGCACAGAATAAAATAAAGACGAGGCCTGTCAGCCAATAGACAACTGTATTTCCAAGTGACTCCCAGAACATGTTGTCAACCATCATTTTCTTGTAATTGCCCAGACCGGAAAATTCCGGATCCCCAATTCCCTTCCAGTCAGTAAAACTGATGTAGAATGTCCATATGGTAGGAACCAGCTGGAATACGAAAAACAGGATAAAAAAGGGCAGAATAAACAGATAGGGAGCTTTATACTTTTTCAGTGCCTTAAGCATGTTCTACCTCCTCCTTTAGTTACGCCAGGCGGTCTTCTGTCAGTAAACCGCCTGGCTGTTTATAAATAGATTATTTAACGATCTCGGCTTTTCCGATCTTAGCCTTTAAGTTCTTGTCCATGTTTGCAATTGCTTCATCCATGGTCTGGTTGCCTGCAACATAGTTCTCTAACTCTGCAGAAATGATCTCATCTGCTTCAGCATCCTGAGGAGTTACAACCAGGTTCTCTGCACCATTCTCCAGGCACTTACCTTCCATTTCACGGAAGGACATTCCGCCGTAGAAATCGGATGGTTCTTTCCAGAAGTCAGACTGTAACAGTTCCTTGGAAACAGGGTTGGAATAAGGAGCATTCTGTTCTTCCATGGACTTAACCCACTCTTCTTTTGCAGCTCCGTCAAAGGTGAAATCATACCACATCATACGGAACAGTTCGGAATAAGGATTGTCACCTTTTTCAATGATACCCATGTACTGGGAAACAGGAGCACCTGCCTTGTTTACACCCTCAAATTCAGGTGCGGACATAACTCTCCAGTCACCCTTGGTAGCTTCACAGTTCTTACGCATGAACTCATCCCAGAAAGCGCCGATGCAGAAAGTAGCAACCTGCTTTTTGTTGATTGCATCATACAGAGCCGGCTCCATGATGGTGGTCTTTAACAGAAGTCCTTCTGTATTCATAGTATCAAGAGCGCCTAAAGCTTTCTTGGTTCCTTCGTCAGAACCGATCACAACTTCACCGTTCTCATCCCAGATCTTAGCACCTGCAGATGGCATTAAACCACGACGTCCCCAGTATCTCCAGGTCTTGCTGGTAGGATCGATATAAGATAAGTAAACTTCTCCGTTGCTCTTTTCCTTTAACTGACGTCCAGCTTCGATATAGCCGTCCATAGTCTTCATCATTTCTGGATCAATGCCATACTCATCGAAAATAGCTTTGTTGTAGAACAGAACCTGAGGTCTTACAGAGTCAGGCAGTGCATAGATGTGACCGCTGATGGTTGCATCTGTAGTTGCACCATCTACCATCTTGTCAATAAGTGGGGTCAGGTACTCTGTCTCATCCTTTAATAATCCTGCCTTTGCAAGGTCCTGGATGGTAACAGGGTCTAACATAGCTGCATCCGGAAGGTCATCGGTAGCACCGGAAAGTGCGGTCATTGTGATCTTCTCACGGATATCAGCAGTACCCTTGGTCTGTACAAACTCGATCTTAACATCCGGAGCGATGTCTCTGTGGTTGTCCAGCCAGGTCTCAAACCACTGCTGTCTGTACTGCGGGTTACCCATTGCATATACAGTTACTGTACCAGCCGGGAATACCTGCTTCTCACCAGATGCTTCTGCACTGGTCTCCTCGCTCTTTTCCTCTGCCTTGGTCTCTTCAGCGGCTTTTGTGTCAGCTGTACCTGCGGTATCCTTGGAGCCGCCTCCTCATGCGGTCAGTGCTCCGGCTGCCATCATAGCTGCCACTGCCATCACCATTGCTCTCTTCTTCATATATCTTCCTCCTTTTTTAATATTATCTCTAATATTATTAATAATGTTGTTAAATGAATTATAGCATTGCCAATGATATATGTCAAATAGTTTTTGTGCAATTTATTTTATTAATCTTTATTTTTCTGTTTTTGTTTTATTTGTTTTTTACAGTGTATTTTTTAAGTTGCTCTTAATATTATGTGTATTTTCACCTTCACTTCTTTAGCTGTTTTACGCGTGAACTTATTAAAGTAACGTTACATCGAAACATTATAAACCATTTCATTCAAAAAATCATCAACATTTTATTCTTGTCATATAGTATTCAATACTATATAATATATATAGCAATGTTACAATATAAACCGAGGTGACTTTTAATGAAAACAAATGAAGAACGGCTTCAGGATCTTTTCGCCTATCTTGACAGACAGACCCACGTACAACCGGAAGAGATCCCCAATATTGACCTGTATATGGATCAGGTCACAACCTTTATGGAAGAACATTTAAAGAACACCAGACGGTATGAAGAAGACAAGGTCCTTACCAAGACTATGATCAATAATTACGCAAAAAATAATCTTCTCCCACCACCTGTTAAAAAGAAATATTCCAAAGAACACATGCTCATGCTGATCTTTATCTACTATTTTAAGAGCCTGTTATCTTTCAGGGATATTGAAGAACTGTTTAAGCCTATCACCGCCAAACATTTTACAGGTCATGGTTCCAGTCTTTCATTGGAAGACATTTACAGAGAAGTATTTACATTAGAAGAAAGTGAAATGTCCTCTATTAAAACAGATATCGCCTCTAAATTCCAGAAAGCAATGGATACATTCCAGGATGTTTCTGAGGAAGACGGCGACCAGGATTACCTGAAATTATTTTCCTTTATCTGTGAACTTTCCTTTGATGTGTATATGAAAATGCAGATGATCGAGCAGCTGACAGACCAGCTTCGTGCAGAACGTCCGGACCCCAAAAAGAAATAGTTTTTTCTCCCACAAAAATAATTTTTCCATATTTTACCAATTACATCCCCGATTTCTGAAGGTGACTTACGTTATCTTCAAAAACCGGGGATTTTCGTTATTCTCCCTTGAAATAAGCGCTTACAATTTTTTTGTTCATACATAAATTTTTTTGAGATTGTTGTTGCTTTTTGTTTATTTTATGATAAAATAAAAGTATAAATGGTCGGTTTATTATTCGTTTTAACAACTCATTTGTTCCCATTTTGAAAGGAGATTTATAAATATGTCTACATTCTTTGTAAACGGCAAGTCTGTGACAACTACACGTAAGCAGTCCCTGTTACGGTTCCTGCGTGACGAGCTGAAACTGACTTCCGTAAAAGACGGATGCAGTCAGGGTGCCTGCGGTGCCTGTACCGTTATCATTGACGGTGAAACCTGTCGCGCCTGTGTTCCTACCACGGACACCTTAGAGGGCCGCAACATTATTACCGTAGAAGGCCTTACTGACTGGGAATCCAAAGTTTACACCTACGCTTACGGGGAAGCAGGTGCTGTACAGTGCGGTTTCTGTATCCCTGGCATGGTTATGTGTACCAAAGCACTGTTAGATAAAAATCCAGATCCGACAGAAGCTGAGATACGCTATGCCATCCGCAACAACTACTGCCGCTGTACCGGTTATGTAAAGATCATTGCTGCGATCCGTCTGGCAGCCAAGATCAAACGTGAAGGAATTATCCCGGAAGACAGCGCAACTGACTGGAAGATCGGTTCCAGAGTCCATCGTCTGGACGTAGAAGAAAAAGTTTTAGGATATGGCAAATATCCGGACGACTTCTATTTTGACAACATGTGCTATGGCTCTGCTGTACGAAGCAAATATCCAAGAGCTCGTGTGCTTTCTATTGATATTTCTGCAGCAAAAGCACTTCCTGGTGTTGTGGCTGTACTTACTGCAGAAGATGTTCCTGGTGAAAATCTGGTTGGACACTTAAAGCATGACCAATATACACTGATTCCGGTAGGCGGTCTGACCCATTATCTGGGAGATGCCATTGCCCTGGTGGTTGCTGAAGACAGAGAAACTCTGGAGAAAGCAAAGAAACTGGTAAAAGTTGAGTATGAGGTACTTCCGGCTATCCACAACATTGAAGAAGCAGCTGCACCAGATGCACCTTTAGTATATGATGAGGAAACCTCCAATGTACAGGCTTACAAACATGTCTGTCGCGGCAATGCTGAGGAAGCCATCAAACATGCAGCACACGTTATTTCCCATCACTTTGAGACTCCGTGGACTGAGCATGCTTTCCTGGAACCGGAATGTGTTGTTTCCTATATGGACAGTGACGGCGATGTGTTCCTGATCACTACTGACCAGTCTTCCCATACTACCCTTCACGAATGTACCAGACTGTTAGGGAGCAAAAAAGTCAAGGTACAGAATGCCTTAGTTGGCGGCGGTTTCGGCGGCAAAGAGGATATGTCCGTTCAGCATCACGCTGCACTGATGACCTACTGCACAGGCCGTGCTGTAAAAGTAAGCCTTACAAGAGCAGAGTCTCTCCTGGTACATCCAAAGCGTCATCACTTTGTTATGGATTTCACCATGGGCTGTGATGAAAACGGTAAGATCATGGGCGTTAAGGCAAAAGTTGCTTCTGATACAGGTGCTTTCGCTTCCCTTGGCGGTCCTGTTCTGGAACGTGCATGTACCCACGCTGCAGGTCCTTATGCTTATGAAAACTTTGAGATCGAGGGAACTGCTTATTATACAAACAACCCGCCAGCCGGTGCTTTCCGCGGTTTCGGCGTAACACAGACCTGTTTTGCAGTAGAAACTCTTCTGAACATGATGGCAGATGAGATCGGTATCACTCCTTGGGAGATCCGCTACCGCAATGCCATCCGTCCGGGCGGCGTTCTTCCAAACGGTCAGATCGTAGATAATTCCACCGGTCTGGTTGAAACACTGGAAGCTGTAAAAGAAGAATATGACGCTGCTGTAGCTTCTGGTAAAGCCGTTGGTCTTGCCTGCGCTATGAAGAATGCCGGTGTCGGCGTTGGTATCCCTGACTGGGGCCGTGTAAAACTAATCGTAGAAGATGACGCAAAACTGCACATCTATACCGGTGCTTCCTGTATTGGACAGGGACTTGGTACCGTCCTGGTACAGATGGTAGTTACAAATACTGACCTGGCAAGAGACCAGATCGTATATGAGCGGAGCAACACCTGGATCGCACCTGACTCTGGTGATACTTCCGGTTCCCGCCAGACTTTAGTTACAGGTGAAGCCTGCCGCCGTGCCTGCGAAAAGGTAATGGAAGCAAAGAATGCCAGCGAACATCATTCCTTAGATGACCTGAAGGGACAGGTATTCTACGGTGAATACCTTGCAAAGACAGACCCGTTAGGAGCTGACGTACCAAACCCTGTATCCCACGTAGCTTACGGTTATGCTACCCAGATGTGCATCATCGATCCAAAGACCAAGAAGATCGAGAAAATGGTTGCTGCCCATGATGTAGGTAAGGCAGTAAACCCATTATCCTGCGAAGGCCAGATCGAAGGCGGTGTCGTTATGTCCATGGGATATGCTTTAAGAGAGCGTTATCCAATTGATGACAACTGCAAGCCTATTGAAAAATATGGTTCTTTAGGTCTCTTCCGCGCTCATGAAGTACCTGAGATCGAAGCCATTGTTATTGACAAACCTGGTCTGAATGTAGCCTGCGGAGCCATCGGTATCGGAGAGATCACTTCTATCCCTACTGCTCCTGCTATTACAGACGCTTACTATCGCTGTGACGGAGAACGCCGCTACAGCCTTCCAATTTCAGGAACACCTTATGAAAGGAGATTCTAATCATGGCTGTTAAAAAGAAATTTCCATATCGTTCTGCTTTTGTAGCCTGCAACGGCGGATGTCATGTAACAGAAGGCTCCAGCTGTTCCTATGGCTGTATCGCCTGCGGAAAATGTGTAGAAAGCTGTAAATTCGGTGCCATCCATCTGAATGAACATGGCGTAGCTGAAGTAGATGAAGAAAAATGTATCGCCTGCGGACGCTGCACCAGAGAATGTCCTCAGCACATCATCCACTTACACGACTGTGCCAATACCATTGCTGTTAAATGTTCCAACAAAGATAAAGGCAAAGACGCAAGAGGTGTCTGTGCCGTCAGCTGTATCGGCTGCGGCATCTGCGAAAAGACCTGTACTGCCAGTGCCATCCACGTAGAAGACAACTGCGCAGTGATTGATGAAGCATCCTGCTTAAGCTGCGGTATGTGTGCAGTGAAATGTCCACGGCATGCCATCTATGATTTACGAGGAATTTTTACGAAAGTGAGATAAATATAGCATTGGAACCCCGCCTGGCAGCGGGGTTTCGTGCATATACTCAGGATTTTTCCGCTGTTGGCGGAAGACTTGCAATTTCCCAGCTGCTGACGGGCTTGCGTGCATATACACACGCTTTCCCGCCGCCAGGCGGAGAAAGTCAACTGCCATAACAAAAAACGGGCCCGGCAGCCACATTAGTCAGCTGCCAGAGCCCGTTTTCTCACTCACTCTATTTTACAGAGCATATTTTCCTCTCTTCAGGAACTCGCCCTTCTTCTCTTCTACCACTTTTCCGTCCTTTACAGCCTGAAGTCCACGTAAGAACACGCTTACCACTCTTCCGGTCACTTTTGTACCTTCAAATGGTGCATAATCTACATTCTGGACCTGATCTTTGGCTGTGATCACATCTTCTACACCTGTACGCATGATCACAAGGTCTGCGTCACTTCCTGGAGCGATCACGCCCTTTCTCGGGTATAAGCCATACAGTTTTGCAGGATTTTCAGACAGAACGCGGCACATATCTTCTTTTGTGATACGGTCCTTATCTACACCGTAAGTATAGATCAAAGTCCCTCTTGTCTCAGCACCCGGCATACCGCCTGGGATCTTGGTAAAGTCGCCTTCTCCTAACTTCTTCTGCTCTGTGGTAAAGCTGCAATGGTCAGTAGAAACAGTCTGGATAGTACCGTCTGCCAGACCTTTCCACAAGCAGTCCTGGTCTTCTTTCTTTCTTAAAGGCGGCGCGCACACATATTTTGCACTTTCAAAGCCAGGAAGTTCATAAAGACTGTCATCCATCAGCAGATACTGTGGACAGGTCTCCACATAAACCTTCTGTCCTCTCTTGCGGGCCTGTGCAATCACATCATATCCTTCTTTACAGGTCAGATGCACTACAACTACAGGAACATCTGCTACTTCTGCCAGACGTAACAGTCTTCCAATTGCTTCTGCTTCCGCAGCTGCCGGTCTGGTCTTTGGATGGCTGGAAACACCCATTTTTCCTGCTGCCTTTGCTTCTTCCTGTAAAGCTGCGATCATACCGCTGTTTTCACAGTGTACACCGGTGATACCGCCAGTCTCTTTTAATCTCTGTAAGATCTCAAATAAGGTCTTATCATCTACCTGGGTATCATAAGTCATATACAGTTTAAAAGAAGTAATTCCTTCATCCATCATATCCTGGACTTCTTTGGAAACAGAAGGGTTCCAGTCTGTAATAGACATATGGAAGCTGTAATCGCAGGAACACTTTCCATCTGCCTTTTCATGCCAGTTCTTTAAGCCTTCTGCCAGTGTTTCTCCCGGATACTGGGTTCCAAAATCGATAATGGTAGTAGTACCGCCTTTTAAAGCAGCCTTTGTACCGGTAGCAAAATCATCTGCTGTTACAGTTCCTGCCACATGCAGGTCGAAATGGGTATGTGCATCAATAAATCCAGGGAAAATCAGGCATCCAGATGCATCGATCTCCTTATCTCCCGGCTGTGCCAGTTTTTTAATCTCTTCAGCTGTACCTGTAGCCGCGATCTTTTCCCCATCAATGAGGATATCTGCAGGAAAACTTCCGCTTCCTGTGACTATAGTTCCGTTTTTAATGATCTGTCTCATATTATCCAGCCTCCTTTATAATAACAGCTCATAGCAGCCCTCTGTTACGATCTGTTCCGTAGCGATCAGCTGCTCCAGAGAAACTCTGTCCGCAACCGGTGCGCACCAGGCCATTCCACAGCCTGCGCTGATCTGCCTTGGAACCGGGATCAGACGTCCCGGAGCCTCTTTTGCTTTTGCAGCTGCTTCCATTTTCATTGCCATTGTGGTAGTTGGAAATGCAAATACCACCTTCATTGTCTTTTCTCTGGGCATGTTATCTTCCTCTCTCGCTCAGATCCACACGTACACATGCTGACATGCTTCACTGCCTGCTTACGCAGGCGGGATCTTCATTAATGGCTTGTGAAAAAACCTCTAGGGCATGACCAAAAAGCCACGCCCCGAAGTTTTTTTCTTTTATAAAATTAACCGATCAGCAGATAGCTGTAATCAGAAATTACAGTCTTAATGATCTTCTGAATTCCATCCGGAACATTCTCATTTGCAGTTCCAACTGTGTAATCAATTACATTGCCTGCTAAACGTACCTTGCAGGTTCCTGCTGCTGCATCAAGAACCGTGAAGCCCTGGTTCTTGCTGTTTTCCATATCTGCTTCATTTGCAAATAAGGTGAACTTGTCAAGATATGGAGCGCTGTCCCATGGGCAGAAGCTGCGGCAGTTGCCACATTCATTACACATATAATCTACATGGATCACCTGATGTTTGTCCATGCCAGGTACTGTTAAGGTTACGTTTGCTCTGTTCGGGCATACCTCTACGCAGTTTTCGCAGATGCTGTTGCAGGAGAGACATCTTCTGCTGTCAGACTCTTCATTCTCCTCAGACAGTTTGCCCTTACGTCCGTAAACAACCTCAGCATCAGCCATCTTGAAGATATCCTCAGATAAATCTCTTCCGATAATAGCTTCTGCTGCTTTCTTACCATCTCTGATGCCTTCTACAACAGTAGCTGGTCCAAAGAGACCATCGCCGGCAACATAAACGCCCTTTACAGAGGTCTCCAGAGTGTTGTGGTCAACAACTGGACGCTTCTTTTCGTCTACAGCGATACCATTTGCTTCGTAGAATGCGCCTGGAACCTTCTCACCAACAGCTGCGATCACAGTGTCAGCAGCGATCTTAACAATCTCCTCAGTTTCAACAACGCCTCTTCTTCCGCTTGCATCGTAATCACCTAACTGCATCTTGCGGCAGATCAGTTCGCCATTTTCCAGTTTAACAGGTGCTAACAGCTCTGCAAACTCTACGCCGTCATCAATTGCCATTACTAACTCTTCTTCATCAGCTGGCATATATCTCTTGGTTCTTCTGTAAACCAGGGATACCTTTTCTACGCCTGCATTGCGCTTTGCAGCTCTTGCAGTATCCATAGCTGTGTTACCGCCACCGATAACAACAACGTTCTTACCTAAATCTACCTTGCCGTCAGTTGCCTTAAACTGCGCCAGGAACTCTAATGCGTTCATGGTCTCGCCAGCTTCCAGTCTCAGTCTGCCTGGTTCAGAAGCACCAACTGCCAGTACAACGTAGTCATATTCTTTCTTTAATTCATCAACAGAAGTGATCTCTTTGCCGTTTACCAGCTCTGCACCCATAGCACGAACCAGCTCAACGTCATGATCGATTGCTTCGTGGGAAATACGGAAGCCTGGGATCACATTGCGTACAACGCCGCCCATCTTTTCTGCCTTCTCAAATACAGTAACCTTCATACCGCCCTTTGCAAGGAAGTATGCAGCTGCCAGACCAGCAGGACCGCCGCCTACTACAGCTGCCTTCTTATCAGAAGTAACTGCAGGTGCCTTTAATGCTGCCATAACAGCATCAATTCCGCCCTGTGCAGACTCTAACTTGGTTCTGCGAATATCTACAGAAGCCTCGTAGAAGTTTCTGGTACATTTGCTCATACAGTTGTGTGCACAGATGGTACCGGTGATAAATGGAAGCGGGTTCTTGTTTAAGATAACCTTTAATGATTCTTCGTACTTTCCTTCACCTGCCAACTGCATGTAACGGGTGATATCCTGATGGATCGGGCATCCTTCCTGACATGGAGCGATAAAGCAGTCTGTTAACGGAACCGGCTTTTTCACCTTTCTGGATGGAAGCGGTTTAACAGCCTTTACATGGTGTTTGTCAGACTTTGCAGCCTCTACCATAGCTTCTACCTTCTCTGCGCTTACGCCAGCGAAAGCTGCTGCTTCTTTTGCCTTAAATAACTGTCCGATCTGCTCTAATCTTTCATAGCCGCCTGGCTTTAACATGGTAGTTGCCATGGTTACAGGCCAGATACCAGCGTCTACGATCTTTGTGATATTAAAGTAATCAGCACCGCCGGAGTAGGAAATACGCAGTTTTCCGTCAAAGTCTTTTGCCAGTTTCTGTGCAACAGACATGGACAGAGCGTATAAGGACTTACCGGACATGTACATTTCTTCACTTGGAAGTTCATTCTGTTTTACATCAACAGGGAAGGTATTTGTGATCTTAACACCAAATTCCAGTCCCTTCTCATCTGCCAGCTTCTGCAGTCTCTGTAACATTGGAACTGCATCTGTGTACTGAAGGTCATCTCTGAAATGGAAGTCACCGAACGCTACATAATCATAGCCCATGTCATCCATTAATTTTCTTGCATACTCATATCCTAACAGAGTTGGATTGCACTTGATAAAGGTATGTACTTTCTTCTCAGTGAGCAGATAGCTTGCGATACGCTCGATCTCCTGTGGAGGACATCCGTGCAGAGTGGAGAGAGTTGCACAGTTGCAGATTTCAGGGGAGATACTTTCAACATCCTCTTTTGTCAGGTTCTCAAAACGATCCAGGTTATCTAACAGCCACTGACGGCACTCATTAAAAATAGGTGCTGCAGAAGCATCCTTCATTCCTTCAATAAAACGGTCTACCTTTTCCAGTTTGATGCCGTCCAGGTCATAACCAACGGACATATTAAACTGGAAGCCGTCCATAGAGCCAAGGCCATATTCCTTAGCTAATACCTTACAGGCAAACCATGCTTTCACGTACTCATCATATGCCTGCGGCACATAAAGCTCAGTGGACCATTCACAGTTGTAGCACTCATCATCAGCCTTGATACATGGCTTTGCTACCGGAAGGTCTTCACCATCTAACTTCTGAACTGTCTTTAATTCAAAGAAGCGGCTTCCTGCCACATAAGCAGCTACAATATTCTGGGTCAGCTGGGTGTGTGGTCCTGCAGCAGGTCCGAAAGGTGTCTCTAATGTACGTCCAAAGATCTCATATTTCTTGCTCTGATCTGCAACAAAAGGTCTTCTGATGCCGAAGATCGCGCCTTTCTTGTGTTCCTCCAGGATCCAGTTCATCATTTTTCCAAAGGGAATGGGTGTCATAATATCGCTCATATTCTATTTCCTCCTTATATATAGCACCCGATCAGGTCCCAGCACCGTAGGGGGGCTTCTGCAAAATTTTTGTATCTTTGCAGAAGCCAGTTTTTATCTTTCAACGGCTCAGCCGCCCGGATATTCCGGTGTGCTGTTTTCCCGCCGCCCTGTAATCGGCTATTACTAATTAATTTACATCAGTTCAACCATGCGCTGATTTGAATGAGAAAGCGTGTTGCAAGTTCGCTTGCATAAACACTTTCTTGTTCAAATCAGCATATGGTGGAACCATCAGGCTTCTTGTTTTCATGAATATGGAAACAAGAAGATGTTATGTCTGAACTGTAACCATTTTTATATCTATGTTTGTTTCCTCTATTCACTTCTATCTCTGATACTGGATCTTCCAACTTGCATACGGAAGGCTTAAACCTGTGGCCGCGCTCTTTTTCTCACCATTTTCATCTAAAGTAAATACTTTTCCATTTTCAATAGTGTATGCAGCATTTCCATCAGAAGAATACTTCTTTTCCTCTGTCTGCACCTTTCCTGCCTCATTTACCAGGTAAACCTGACCGGAAACCTTAAAAGGCTCATAGGAGCTGCCCTCTTTGGCACTGACTAAAAGGCCATTATAATACAAAAATCCATCCTTCACGCCGTTAATGCCGCAACCCTTTTCAGAGCCGGAAGTACCGGAACAGAAAGTGTAAACCTTGTCTCTCTTATCAACTACATTGGTATTGCGTCCAATACTCAGGGCGCCGCCTGCTTCCGGATCAAAGTAAGCGGTCTCTGTCTTACCGCCGGAAGTAAATTTGATCATTCCGGACTGGCAGACACCGTAAGAGTCAAAGAAATAATATCTTCCGTCTAATTTTACAGCCCCATCTTTTAATCCTGTTGCATCCGCAGATAAAAACAGGGGAGTTCCATCATTTTCCAGATAGAACCATCGGGATCCGTCTTTCTTCATAAGAGCTGTCTCGTCTGTGTTGTTCTTTCTCACTGCCTGGGTATTAAGAGCTGTACTCCATGCCTTTGTATCCCATGGCTTTTCAGTTGTCTCAAACCACTGGCCCTTTAACATGCCTTTTTCTTTTCCGCCCAGATATACAAAACGGCTGATGCCTGTCCCGTCTCCCGGCTCTGCCTTTTCCTTTACACACTGCCAGCCGGTAAGCATAACACCATTTTCGTCAAAATAATATTTCTTTCCATCAATGGTTGTTTCCTTTGGAGCACCATTTTCACCTTTTCTGGCTTTGCCGTTGGACTGGAAATAATACCATCTTCCATTTTCAGACTCCCCGGAAAGATCCTTTGAAACACTTCCCTCTGCCGGACGTTTCTTTCCATCACTTTCCAGAAAATACCAGCCACTTCTGGTATAACCTTCCGAACCATTTCCCAGATAATAAATATCTCCGTTCTCATAATGCCAGCCGGTACGCATCCGTCCATCGCTGTCAAAACAATACTTGCCTTTTCCTATGGTCTTCCAGTCATTCTTCTCCACTTTTCCATTCCGGTTCAGATAATACCAGCCGGATTTCATGGATCCATCATTTTCATCCACATAGATCCAGGCATCCTTTGTCATACTGCCATCTTCTCCGGCATAGTAAGTACCGTCAACCCATACATTCTTCGCCAGATCTCCGTTTTCATCCAGATAATAGGAAACTCCCTGGGAAGTTTTCCACTGATTTTTTACATAAGAGCCATTGCTGTCCACATAATGGGCCGCACCGTCCTCATTGACCCAGCCTTTTTCTGCTGCCATAACAGAAATGGGAACCGCTGCAGTGATCATCGTTCCCACAGCCAATGCCCTGATCCAGTTTTTCATCCAACGTTTCTGATCTCTCATATCTACCCCTCCTGAAAATCGGATATAGTTCTATCCTTCGGATGATTATATTTTATCAGATAATTAATGCAAATACATGAATTAATTTTGAATATTTACATAACAATTCCTTAAACATATTACATATTTATGTCTGACACTGTTTCCGGAAGGCGTCCGTACAATTTTGCCATTCTCCGGCACTGTTTCAAAACATCCCCGGTTATTTCTCCCGGTAGCAGTCTCCATTTCCAGTTTTTTCCAAGTGTGGAAGGCTCATTGATCCGGGCCTCTGCCCCAAGTCCCAGATAATCCTGAACCGGTATCACTGCCAGCTTCGCCGGACTTGCCATAGCCAGGCGGATGAACTCCCAGTGCATCTCCTTCTTTGGTGTATGGCGGCAACCCATGTATTCCCTTGCAAAGGACTTATTTCTACGGTTCATGTTCTCATACCAGCCCACCAGTGTCTCATTATCATGGGTTCCTGTATACACAATACAGTTTTCCTGGTATTTATGAGGCAGGTAATCGCTGTTTTCTGAATCATCAAAGGCAAATTCCAGTACCTTCATTCCCGGGAAGCCGCTTTCTTTTAACATCTCATGGACTTCCGGTGTCAGAAATCCCAGATCTTCCGCAATGATCGGCAGTTCTTCTTTTTTCAGACTCTTTTTCAACCGGGCAAACAGATCCAGTCCCGGTCCCTTTTCCCAATGTCCAAACTCAGCGGTAGGATCTCCATAAGGAATGGAATAATAAGCCTCAAAACCTCTGAAATGATCCACACGCACCACATCATACAGCTTCAGGCTGTATTCCATACGCTTGATCCACCAGCTGTAATGATCTTTCTTATGATATCCCCAATCATACAACGGATTTCCCCAAAGCTGGCCTGTTGCTGAAAATGCATCCGGTGGGCAGCCGGCCACTGCCTTTGGCAGACATTCCTCATCAAACTGGAACAACTCCGGATGAGCCCAGCTGTCAGCCCCGTCAAAAGCTACATAAATGGGGATATCCCCGATAATACGGATACCATTTTCATTGGCATAAGCCTTTAAGCGGCTCCACTGCTCATTAAATTCAAACTGCTGGAATTCATAAAATCCAATCTCATCTGCCAGCATTTTTTTATATTTCTCTACTGCCGCAGGCTTACGCAGGCGGATATCTTTATCCCATTTGTTCCAACTGGCACTTTTAAAATGATCTTTTACTGCCATATAAAAGCAGTATTCTATGGTTTCAGGATCCAGCTTAGACTTAAGGAACTGATGATGGTCTTTTTTCCACCGTTCATAAGCTTTTTTCAGGACCTTAAACCGCGCTTTGTATATTTTATCGTAAGCAATATACCGGTCATCATCACCAAAATCAGCCTCTTCACACTCATCTTCTGTAAGAAGACCTTCTCCGACCAGCTGCTCCAGATCAATAAAATAAGGATTTCCAGCAAATGCAGAAAACGCCTGATAAGGCGAATCCCCAAAACCCGTAGGGCCCAATGGAAGGATCTGCCAGAAGCTCTGTCCGCCTTCCTTTAACTGATCTACAAATTCATAAGCTTCTTTTGAAAAACAGCCAATGCCATACTTAGATGGCAGACTGGCGATTGGAAGAAGCATGCCGCATTCTCTCATATTATTTATCCCCTTTTGCTTAAAAGTACATGTACCCGTAAAATCTTTCCTGTACTTGCCTTTTATTTATACTTATACCTTAGTGTAGCACATTTCCCCTTCTCCTACAACAAAGGCGAAGACTCTCCTGACACCCCTGCTGCAGCTTCCTGATCTTCCCGGTACTGCCTGGGCGTCACACCAAACTTCCGGCGAAACAACCGGTTAAAATAAGACAAATTTTCAAACCCGCATTTTAATGCGATCTGGGTCACATTTTCCTCTGTCATTTTCAGATATTCCCCGGCTCTTGTCAGCCGGTAATCATTGAGATACTGGATAAATGGCATCCCCGCATACTGCTTAAAATACTTCATAAAGTGGGACTCACTGTAAAAGCACAGCTCTGCCGCCTGCCTGATCGTAATCTCTTCCCCAAAATGTTCCCGGATGTACTCCAGTATCCCCTTGATTTTCTCTCTTGCATGTCCCGGCTTCTTCTCTGTAAACAAGATGCCTCTGCCATAAGCATAATACAAAAACAAAAATAACTGACCCTTGACCGCCAGCTGATACCCATTACCACGTATCTCCGAAAAACGGTCCAGCTCCTGTATCACCTTTCCAAACACTTCATGATCCGGCTGATTTCTTTGTATCAGGACCGGATTTTTCGCCTGCCCTTCCTGAAGCGGTTTCAAAAAATGTACGGTACAGCCGTCTCCATTATCCCCCATCAGCATAGAAAGGCGGAAAATGATATTTTCGTACTCCATTCTCTCACCATTCCCACAGGAGATCGCATGAAGTTGTCCCGGAAAAACAGCCAGAATGTCTCCTTCCTCCACAGGATAAGACACTGTATCCACTGTGATCCGCCCCTTTCCCTTCTTCACAGCAATAATTTCCATTTCTTCATGCCAGTGAAGAGCCACATGGGAGAAATCTACCGGGATCGAGCAGGGATAAATATTAAACGGAAACTCTCTTTTTCCATGTTCCTTTATTTCATGGTACCCCCGGTTCATTTTTCTCTCCTCCTTCCGTTATCCTGTATTTTTTTATTTATTTTCCATTTCTTTATCATGTTTCTATATTTTTTACATTTTTGATAGTATTGTACTATAATATACTGGCATTCTACAAGACGGAAAAAGATTTATTTTCTATAATAAACACATAAAAACACAGAAAATGAAACGGGCCAGATATTGGCATATCACCACAGAAAGGAAATGGATTTCATGGTTGAACATACAATGACAAAAGAAACATTAGAAAACAGACTAACTGCCCTTTGCGGCAAAGAGATCTCTGCCTGCTCTGAAAAAGAGCTTTATACCGGACTTTTATCTCTGGTCCAGGAAATGGCAAAGGACAAAGAGTCCAATCAGGGAAAGAAAAAACTGTATTATATCTCCGCTGAGTTTCTGATCGGCAAACTGCTTTCCAATAACATGATCAATCTTGGGATCTATGATACAGTAAAGAACCTTCTGGAAGAAAATGGAAAATCCTTAAGTGCAGTAGAAGAAACAGAACCAGAGCCATCTCTTGGAAACGGCGGTCTGGGACGTCTGGCTGCCTGCTTCTTAGACTCCATTGCTACTCTGGGCTTAAACGGTGACGGAGTTGGTTTAAATTACCATTTCGGTCTTTTCAAACAGCTGTTTAAAGACAACAAACAGGCAGAAGAACCAAATCCTTGGATCGAGAATACTTCCTGGCTGACAAAAACAGATGTAACCTATAAAATTCCATACAAAAACTTCACCCTTACATCCCGTATGTACGATATTGAAGTTACCGGCTACAACAACCGCACCAATAAGCTCCACCTGTTTGATATGGAAACTGTAGATGAAAGCATTGTAGAGGACGGCATTTCCTTTGATAAGACCGACATTGCAAAGAACCTGACTCTCTTCCTCTATCCAGACGACAGCGACAAAGAAGGACGCATCCTGCGTATCTACCAGCAGTATTTCATGGTAAGCAATGCCGCAAGACTGATTTTAGACGAAGCCATTACCAAAGGTTCTACCCTTTATGACCTGGCTGACTATGCCGTGATCCAGATCAACGACACCCATCCAACTATGGTCATCCCGGAACTGATCCGCCTGCTGACTACTGAGCACGGTATGGAAATGGACGATGCCATTGAGATCGTAAGCCACTGCTGCGCATACACCAACCATACGATACTGGCAGAAGCACTGGAAAAGTGGCCGGTAGAATTCTTCAAAGAGGCAGTTCCACAGCTTCTTCCTATTATGGAAGTTTTAGATGATAAGGTACGCCGCAAATTCGATGATCCATCTGTTTATATCATCGATAAAAATGATCTGGTGCACATGGCCCACATTGACATCCACTATGGCTTCAGCGTAAACGGTGTTGCCTCCCTTCACACTGATATTTTAAAAGAGACTGAATTAAACAACTTCTACAAGCTTTATCCTGAGAAGTTTAATAATAAGACCAATGGCATTACCTTCCGCCGCTGGCTGCTGCACAGCAATCCGGAACTGACTGACTTCATCACCAGTTTTATTGGGGACGGATTTAAGAAAGATGCAGAAGAATTAAAGAAATTAAATACACCTGTTATCACAAAGAATTTGAAACAGCTTTACCGCCTGTTAGACATTAAGGCACAGAAAAAAGCAGAGCTGGCTAAATATCTGGAAGAGACCCAGGGCATTACTATCAACCCGGACTCCATTTTCGATATCCAGATCAAACGTCTCCATGAGTACAAGAGACAGCAGATGAACGCCCTGTATCTCATCCACAAATATTTAGAGATCAAAAAAGGCAAAAAGCCAACTACACCGATCACTGCCATCTTCGGGGCAAAGGCAGCACCTGCCTACATCATTGCCAAGGACATTATCCATATGATCCTCTGCCTGCAGCAGATCATTGACAAAGATCCTGAGGTAAAACCATACTTAAATGTAGTTATGGTAAACAATTACAATGTCACTCTGGCAGAAAAACTGATCCCGGCCTGCGACATTTCCGAGCAGATCTCCCTTGCTTCCAAAGAAGCCAGCGGAACCGGAAACATGAAATTCATGTTAAATGGTGCCGTAACCCTTGGAACTGATGACGGCGCCAACGTAGAGATCCACGAACTGGTAGGCGATGACAATATCTACATTTTCGGTGATTCCAGCGAAACAGTCATCGAGCGCTACAAGAAAGCCAACTACTGCTCCAAAGACTACTACGATGCAGACCCGGCTATCAAAGAAGCTGTTGATTTCATCATCAGCAAGAAAATGTTAGCCGTAGGCGACAAAGAAAACCTGGAACGTCTGTACAAAGAACTGTTAACCAAAGACTGGTTCATGACCTTCCCAGACTTCAAATCCTACTGCGAAGCAAAAGAAAAGGCCTTCGCCGACTACGAAGACCGCACCTTATGGGCGAGAAAAATGTTAGTCAACATCAGCCAGGCCGGATATTTCTCCTCTGACAGAACGATCGGGGAGTATGACCGTGATATCTGGAAATTAAGATGATCCTGGATTCAAAAATACTATGTTCAAAAGGTCAG